>Ga0209653_1000003_pt1 | contig 314436 bp, 304 predicted proteins | sample SaaInl6LU_22_DNA_FD_184644 | JGI IMG/M metagenome (GOLD analysis project Ga0209653, IMG submission 184644) | Marine microbial communities from expanding oxygen minimum zones in the Saanich Inlet - ESP_116LU_22_DNA (SPAdes) (version 2) | ecosystem: Environmental > Aquatic > Marine > Intertidal... | reverse complement strand
TTCAAAATATTTCAGTATTACAAGATAAAACTCAAGAGGACAATAATATAATCCCTCAGTGTATCGTAGTTTCAATTGAGAATACAAATAGAGGAAGAGACTTAAAGCCAAATACGGGAATTGATCCCAATTTTCCATTAGGAACTTTTATAAAGGGTACAGAAAAATTTTATAAAATTCTCAATGAAGAAATTGTTCCATTCATTGTCAAAAACTATTCAACTTCTGGATTTAATGTTTTGATTGGACACTCAGATTCAGGACATTTTGTTACCCAATCATATCTAATAAATGACAATGAATTTGATGCAATTATTGCCCTTTCAGTAAATGATTTTGGTGAATATTTTAAAAAGCAAATACCTAATAAATTAAATCAAGAAAAATCTAAGCTTTTATTTCTTGGATATGGGAATATGGATATAGACTTCAATGAGTTAGGTTACTATTTAAAAAAACTAAATTTGAATAATAAATATCTAAAAGTCAACAAGTATAACGCCAACCATACTCAAATGCCATTTGTTAGTCTATTCGATGCTTTGCAGTTTGTTTTTTCGAATTACAGATTTTATGACAAATTAATAGAAGAAACATATAACAAAGAATTTAATTACCTTCATTTTAAAGAATTGTATCAAAAAAACATTTTCGAAAAATATGGTATAAGAACAAAAATAGGATGGGATGTTGATTATTTGCTGTATAAATCAGTTGAAACGAATAATACATTTGTATTTCACAGTATATTGGATGAAATAGACAGAACGAATATTTTGCAATTACAATTTAGGTTTTGGTATTGTAATGAATTTAATCAAAACGAAAGAGCCAAGAGTTACTTGTATGAAATGCTACAAAGTCAAGACACAAATGATAAGCTTATTTTCTTTGCAAACTTAAATAAACAATATTCTGACTTTTTTATTGATAAATTAAAGCAACCTCAAAAATTCGTTGAGTTTATCGAAAAGGCTAAAGTTAAATGGCCTGAATATACTTTAGAATTCAACTATTTGATTTTAAAAGTACTGACAGACAACGGAATAGAATTCCCTAAGAAGAAAAAGTACTCTAGATATTGTGAACAGAATTTTAAGAAAAACCGCTACTTTACTAAAGATAATTTACAAGAACTAAACATAAAATAACTGTGTACAACAATGGCTATAAACAATTGCTATTACAGGCTTATCCTGAAAATTCCTGGGGAATTTTCAGCTTGTCGCGTACTTGCAAAAGTCCGTACAAACCCACGCAACTGTTCATAGCCTAGACCGTTGGTCATAAGCCAACCTCAATATTTACTGATGAATAAGAAGATCAAGGGCAACTAGTAAAAGGCACAAGTAGTTAATAGCATTTATAATCTTGATCTAAGTACGGATACCTATAAAATTGGCTTTAACTCAGATTAACAACAAAACGTCCAACAAATAATGGAAAGTCACCACCCTAATTATAAAAAGTAATATATTACAATTTACAAACTAGATAAGTACCACGAATAAAGCAGAAGCAATAATAGCTTGCTATAGTCAATCACTATTTTTATAACAAACAGTATCAGTAAAACATGAAAATCGCAGTAGCTCAATTCGAACCAAAAGATGGGGATAAGGATTATAATTTATCAATTATTGATCAGCTAACGAAGAAAGCTAAATTAAGTGATGCAGATGTAATCAGTTTTCATGAAATGTCAATCACTGCCTATACTTTCACAAAAGATTTAAATTTAGCAGAATTAACCACTTTGGCAGAAGAGGTTCCAAACGGGAATAGTACCAAAAGGCTTCTCTCCATATCCAAAAAATACGATATTCCCATTCTTGCCGGACTAGTGGAAAAAGAAAATGATCAACTGTTCAATACGTATCTGTGTGTGAATAAAGGGCAAGTTGTAGCAAAGTTTAGGAAATTACATCCATTTATCAGCAAACACATAAGTCCAGGGAATGATTATGTAGTGTTTGATTTACTTGGCTGGAAATGCGGAATTTTAATTTGTTATGACAACAATGTTATTGAAAACGTAAGAGCCACAACCTTATTGGGTGCTGAATTAATTTTCGCGCCGCATGTCACCTGCTGTACCCCGTCAGCAATGCCAGGCAGAGGCTATGTGGAGGATACATTTTGGCAAAATAGGGAATTAGACCCTGTTTCTTTGAGATCAGAGTTTGATGGACCTAAAGGAAGAGCATGGTTAATGCGATGGTTGCCTGCGAGAGCTTATGACAATGGTGTTTATTATGCTTTTACAAACCCAATTGGATATGATGGAGAACATTTAAAAAATGGAAATTCCATGATAATTGATCCCTTTGGTGAGATTCTTACTGAAGTAAGGTCATTTGAAAACGACATTGCGATGACAACCATTAGCAAAGACAAAATTTCACTTTCAGGAGGTTATAGATACAGAAATGCACGTCGTCCAGAATTGTATAAGGATATAATTGGTCAAGACCATGAATCAAATTTTAAACCCGTATGGATAAAAGATTAATGGAATCCAAAACCATTTTTTAATTTTAAATAAAAATCTCATGAGCTTTCCATTGTTCGTGTAGCCAAAAAGATTTTTTTCTAATAAATTCTGACTCTCAAATACATTCTTCAAAACTCCCACGTCGATCAAGACACTACTTTCTTTTTTCAATTAGCTTTGTAACTTAATTACAAAAAAAATAAATGGAAATTGGTATTGATAGTTTTGCAGCAACTCCACGCGATTCTTCCATCTCTCGAGCAACAGCAATGCAAGAATTGATTGAGCGAATTGTTCTCGCAGATGAGGTCGGTCTAGATATATTTGGAATAGGTGAACATCACCGGAAAGAATTTCTAGATTCTGCTCCATCTATGATTTTAGCTGGTGCTGCATCAAGGACTAAACGTATTCGACTCACAAGTGCAGTTACTGTGCTCAGTGCTATGGACCCTGTTCGGATTTTTCAGAACTACGCCACACTTGATTTAATATCCAACGGACGGGCAGAAATTGTAGCTGGAAGAGGCTCATTCACGGAAGCTTTTCCGCTTTTTGGCTTGAATCTTAATGATTACGACGCTCTTTTTTCAGAAAATCTCAATTTACTTTTAGATATCAACAAAAATGAAATTATAAATTGGAAGGGCAGATTCAGACCTGAATTAGTCAATCAAGCCATTTATCCCAGACCAATACAAAAACAACTTCCTATCTGGTTAGGCGTAGGTGGAACACCAGCTTCTTTTGTCCGAGCTGGTGAAATGGGTTTACCTCTTATGATTGCCATCATTGGTGGAGAAACGCATCGCTTTCGGCCTTTAGTTGATTTATATAAAAATGCAGGAAGAGCAGCTGGTCATCCAGAAGAACGCTTAAAAGTAGGCTTGCATTCCTTAGGATACGTAGCTAAAACTAAAGAAGAAGCAGTAGGCGACTATTATCCTGGATACGAAGAAATGTTTACCAGAATAGGAAAAGAACGCGGGTTTCCCCCTGTTTCTATGGAACGATTCAACGCCCAAAATGGTCCTACTGGTGCCTTAGTCATCGGTAGTCCAGAAGAAGTTGCTGAAAAAATAGTCCGACACAGTGCCAGTCTAGATGGTATTTCACGATTTACTTTTCAAATGGATGTTGGTATGCCGCACAAAAAACTCATGAATGCCATCGAACTAATCGGGAAAGTTGTTATCCCTTTAGTCAAAAGCAATACTTAGGAAGTAACGAACTTAAATCTATAAACCCTTGAACTAGTTCATTAAGAATTAAAGAATTGAAAAACACTTTCGTACTCCCATTCTGAATTCACTTTCTTAAATTTGTATAAAGAGACTACCCATGAACAAACCACTACTTCAAAAAGGATTAAAAAAAATGAGCTTGTTTTTGCTGTGTGCATTTATTGGCCCAGTGGTAGTTCATCAAGCCTTTAAAAATCAAGCACATCCACTTTACGTCCCTGTGCTCATCGCAGGAATTCTCTTTTTGATCGTTTCTTTTTATTATGGTTTTTCTGGGATTAGAACCTTAGTCAATGCCTTATTAGGTGAACGCAAAACAAAACTTTGAAGAATCGATTGCGTGCTATCAAGAGACCACTTATCTTTGTCGTCCATTGAATAAAACTATGATTGAAATTCGTTTTCCTGACCAATCGATTCGCTCCTACCCAAAAGGAACTACTCCTTTTGAAGTCGCACAGAGTATCAGTGAAGGATTGGCCCGTAATGTGCTGTCTGCTAAATTCAACTCACAAACTGTAGAAGCGACTACCCCTTTGCACGAAGACGGAAATATTCAACTTTTTACTTGGAACGATAAAGAAGGAAAAACTGCATTTTGGCATTCCTCTGCACACGTCTTAGCACAAGCGCTTTTGGCACTTTACCCAAACTGTAAGTTGACCATAGGTCCCGCTATTGAAAATGGATTTTATTACGATGCCGACTTTGGCGATGAAAATCTTACTGAAAAGGATTTAGTTGCCATAGAAAAGAAAATGCTGGAGTTTGCACGAGAAAAATTCGAATTTAAAATGCGTAGTAGTACTAAAGCGGAGGCTATGGCATACTACCAAAAACAAAACAATCCATTCAAAGTTGAATTAATTGAAAACCTAGAGGATGGTACGATTACTTTTTGTGACCATGCAGACTTTACCGATCTCTGTCGGGGAGGTCATATTCCTCAAACTGGAGTAATTAAGGCTGTCAAACTGACCAATATAGCGGGAGCTTATTGGAGAGGTGATGAGACCAAACCTCAACTAACTCGGATTTATGGTATTTCTTTTCCTAAACAAAAAGAACTTACCGAATACCTTGAAAAGGTTGAAGAGGCAAAAAAAAGAGATCATCGTAAATTAGGGAAGGAATTAGACCTTTTTACTTTTTCGAAAAAAGTAGGTCAAGGGCTTCCTCTGTGGCTACCAAGAGGAGCCGCACTTCGTGATAGATTAGAAACTTTCTTGAAAAAAGCACAGGCAAAAGCAGGCTATGAGCAAGTAATTTCCCCTCATATCGGAAACAAGGAACTCTATATGACTTCGGGACATTACGAAAAATACGGAGCCGATAGCTTCCAACCAATACACACCCCTGCTGAAGGAGAGGAGTTTTTACTCAAACCCATGAATTGTCCTCACCATTGTGAAATCTACAATGCAAAACCATGGAGCTACAGAGATCTTCCCAAACGATATGCAGAATTTGGAACGGTTTACCGATATGAACAAAGTGGTGAACTACACGGTTTAACTCGTGTTCGAGGCTTCACCCAAGATGATGCTCATATTTTCTGTATGCCAGAACAGTTAGATGAAGAATTTAAAAATGTAATCGACTTGGTGCTTTATGTTTTTAGTTCATTAGGTTTTGATGACTTTACGGCACAAGTTTCCTTACGCGATCCTGAAAAACCAGAAAAATATATTGGATCTACCAAAAATTGGGAATTAGCAGAACAAGCAATCCTCAGTGCTGCCAAAGAAAAAAACTTAGATTACGTTATCGAAACCGGTGAAGCTGCTTTTTACGGCCCCAAACTGGATTTTATGGTGAAAGACGCACTTGGTCGCCAATGGCAATTAGGAACCATCCAAGTAGATTATAACCTCCCAGAACGCTTTGAACTTCAATATAAAGGAAGTGATAATGAGTACCACAGACCCGTCATGATTCACCGAGCTCCATTTGGAAGTTTAGAGCGTTTTGTTGCAATTCTTTTAGAACATACTGGTGGAAATTTCCCGCTTTGGTTAATGCCAAATCAAGTAAATATTCTCTGTGTGAGCGAAAAATATAAAAATTACGCCTTAAAAGTTTTAAGTTTCTTGGAAAATCACGAAATTCGCGCCCTCTTAGATGATCGAAATGAGACCATTGGGAAGAAGATTCGAGAATCAGAAATCACCAAAGTGCCTTATATGATCATACTGGGAGAAAAAGAAGCAACTGAAAACACTGTTTCTTTAAGAAAGCATCATGAAGGTGATTTAGGTAGTTTTAGCCTAGAAAACCTCGTGGAAAAATTAAATAATGAAATAAAAAGTAGTCAAGCTACTTTTAATGTTTAACTAAAAACAAGAAGACATAGCAATACGTAGACGAAGAACGAATCGCCCTGGAAGGGTAATTAAAGTAGATCCTCATCGCATTAATCAAAAGATTACCGCGCAAGAGGTTAGACTAGTTGGTGATAATGTTGAAGTCGGTGTTTACTCACTCAGCAAAGCATTAGTATTAGCCCAAGAATTGGAACTAGACCTAGTTGAAATTTCACCAAAAGCTTCGCCTCCCGTATGTAAAATATTAGAGTATAAAAAATTCTTGTACGAACAGAAAAAAAGAGAAAAGTCTTTAAAGGCCAAAACAAGTAAAATTATCATAAAAGAAATTCGTTTTGGTCCGAATACAGATGAACATGATTACGAATTCAAAAAGAAACATGCTGAAAAATTTCTGAAAGAAGGAGCTAAACTAAAAGCCTTTGTATTTTTCAAAGGGCGTTCAATTGTGTTTAAAGAAAAAGGTCAAATCTTATTGCTACGTTTAGCACAAGATCTTGAAGAGTTAGGAAAAGTAGAACAAATGCCAATTTTGGAGGGTAAAAAGATGACCATCTTTATTGCTCCAAAGAAAAAATAAAAAGAGGAGTCATGCCAAAAATGAAAACAAAATCGAGTGCTAAAAAAAGATTTAAACTTACCGGTAGCGGTAAAATCAAAAGAAAGCACGCGTTTAAGAGTCACATCTTAACCAAAAAATCAAAGAAAAGAAAGTTGAAATTGACCCATGATGGGTTGGTTCATAAAAGCGATGAAAAAAACATCAAGCTTCAATTACGATTAATTTAAATAACGGTTCACCATAATAATTAACCCGAAGTCAGGCCTTTAAGTGTAGTAATACCGCCTCCTTCAAAAAACAATTAGAAATGCCAAGATCAGTAAATTCAGTTGCTTCAAGAGCAAGAAGAAAGAAAATTTTAAAACAAGCAAAAGGTTTCTTCGGACGTCGTAAAAACGTTTGGACAGTTGCTAAAAATGCGGTAGATAAAGCGATGCTTTATGCTTACAGAGACCGTAAGACCAAAAAACGTAACTTTAGAGCCCTTTGGATTTCTCGTATAAATGCTGCCGCAAGACTTCACGGCATGTCTTACAGCCAATTCATGGGTAAGGTTAAAGCAAATAATATTGACCTCAACAGAAAGGTTCTAGCAGATTTAGCAATGAATCATCCAGATGCCTTTAAAGCAGTTGTTGACAAAATAAAATAACACTTAAAACTACCTTCGGGTAGTTTTTTTTTAGTCAAAATGTATACAATCTATCACAATCCTAGATGTAGAAAATCTAGAGAAGCTTTAAACTACCTAACCGATCATGGTCTAGAGGTACTTGTGGTGAATTATTTTGAACAAGAGTTTACAGAAGAAAGTCTTCAAGCCATTTTAAAAAAAATAAAAAAACTTCCAAGTGAGATTTTAAGGAAAAATGAAGCCGATTGGAAATCCCTTAGTAATCATAGTCAATTTACTGAAAATGAAATTCTTAAAGCTATGATTCAGTTTCCAAAACTCATAGAACGACCAATAGTAATTACCGACACAGAAGGAGTTTTAGCGAGGCCTATAGAAAATCTTGAAACTTTTTTGAAAGGACGTTAAACCACCGAAGCTTCATTTGGTCAAAGTGGTTTAAAAACAACTATGAAAAAAAACCTTATTGCCTGCCTCCTACTAGGATCCCTTATCAATCTTTATGGACAAAGACCCTCTGGACCACCAAATACTGGTAATGCTCCTAAAATCAAAATCACAGGGATCGTACTAGATAAAGAAACTCAAGAACCTCTTGAATATGCTACCCTTTCTCTGGTTAATGAAAATTTTCCAGATCGAATACAGGGTGGAATTACTGATGTTAATGGAAAGTTTGATTTAGAAATTTTTCCAGGAAAATACAATGTAACCATTGAATACATAGGTTTTGATAAAATTACACTGCTAGATCGAACAATAACGAATTCAGAAAATTTTGGAAAGTTCGAATTGGATATCGCCGCAGAGTCTTTAAACGAAGTAGAACTTGTAGGAGAACGGACGGAGGTAGAAATTCGACTAGATAAAAGGATTTATAATGTAGGTAAAGACATTACTGTCAGAGGTGGTTCTGTTGCAGATGTTTTAGATAATGTACCTTCTGTTTCTGTAGATGTTGAAGGAAACATTGCGCTGCGAGGAAACGAAAACGTTCGAATTTTAATTAACGGAAAACCTTCAGGCTTAGTTGGTCTTTCTGGGCCACAAGGACTTCGATCTCTGCCTGCAGAATCTATTGAAAAGGTAGAAGTAGTTACTTCTCCTTCCGCACGCTATGAAGCGTCTGGAACAGCCGGTATTCTTAATATTATTTTAAAGAAAGAGGAATTGGAAGGGTTCAATGGATCCATCATTTTAAACGGAGGTTTCCCTACTACCTATGGAGGAAACGCAACTCTAAACTGGAGAACAAAAAAAATAAATATTTTCAGTACTACCTCTTACAGGGATTCAGAATCAAGAGGAGGTGGGATTTTTGAAAGTGAAAACTTTAATCCAGTTCGATTTGTTAATGAAGATCGCGATTACGAAAGGAATCGTAAGAGTGTATTTTTAAATTTAGGTGCAGAGTACTTATTTGATGATAATACTTCTTTAACTGTGAGTGGTTTTATCAGAAGAAGTGATAATGGAAGTACCAATACTACTGAAATTGAAAATTTAAGTGCTAATGGAATTATTATTGATCGTTTTGGACGTTACCAATTTGAAGAAGAAATTGATAATTCGCAGCAGTTCACCGCTAACTTTACCAAAAAATTTAATGATAAAGGCCATGAATTAGTCATCGAATTTCAATCTGAAATCAGTGGTGAAGACGAAAATGATCTTGCAGAAAACACCAGCACTTTTAACCAAGAGTCTAGCACCACAGAGGAACAAAAGAGAACCCTTTTACAATTGGATTATGTTTGGCCCATAAATGAAAATACCCAATTTGAATTAGGTTATCGTGGAAACTTTAGTTTTCAAGAAACAGATTACAATGTTTTTGATTTATTAGATTCTGGAAAAACTCAAAATATTCAACTGACAAACTTCTTAGGCTTTACTCAAAATGTAAATGCAGCCTACACACAATTCGGCCAGAAAATTGATCAATTCTCTTATCTAATGGGGCTCCGTATGGAAAAAACTCATATTGAGATTGATCAGAAAACTGCAAACATCTACAAAGAAAAAGATTATACTGATTGGTTTCCTACATTAAACCTATCCTATGAATTTAATGAAAAAGAGAATGTAACCATAGGATACAGTAGACGTGTAAGACGCCCTCGATCTTGGTCTCTAAATCCATTTAGATCACTGACAAGTTTAACTTTTTTTAGACAAGGAAACCCCGATCTGGATCCCTCCTACTCTAATTTAGTCGATTTGGGATACCTGAAAAGATGGGATAAATTTACATTTAACGGGTCTGTATATTATCAAAAAGCTACTCAAGTAATTGAACGTATCACTGAAGCGACTGGAGAATTGGTTGTCGTAAGTCAAGATCCTTTAGTTGAACTCCCCGAATTCAGATCTACCTCTGTAAATCTTTCAGAAAATGCTAGAACAGGAACAGAATTTACTTTGACCTATACGCCGAAACGAAAAGTGAGGATAAGTGGTAATTTTAATATTTTCAATTCAGAAACTATAGGTTCTTACAAGGGGGTTCCTCTTGACCGAGAAATTATTAGTTGGTTTGCCAGAGTAAATAGTAGCTTCCCTTTACCTTTTGGGATCAATACCCAATTGAGAGGTTTTTATTTTGGACCTAGAGCCAACGCTCAAACAGAATCCAAAGGGGTTTTAACGTTTTCTGGAGCTTTAAACAAATCGATGTTTAAAGACAAAGCAACATTGTCTTTTCAGGCTAGTGATATTTTAAATTCCTCAAGAAGAAAAAGTACTACTGAAACCGCTGACTTCAGAAACTACACTGAATTTCAATGGAGACGGCCGACTTATATATTTACTTTTACCTACAAAATTAATGAGCGTAAAAATCAACGACGAAGAAATAACAGAGGGGACAACTTTGACTCTGGCGACGGAGGAGGAGAAGATTTTTAAAACTAAAAAAAGGGCTTAAAGCCCTTTTTTTTATTTTTCTTGTTCTTTTAAATATTTCTCTTTATCTCCCCCGTACTTAAGGTACTCTCTGATAGCACCAATTAACCAATAAGGTATAACAAAAGTCAATAAAAAAATCATTAACCAAAATCCAATTGTAAGAATGGTTAAGAAAGAAATAAATCCGAGGTATTGATCAAATTCAAACATGTGGTTGTTTTATGCTCCAAAAATAATGATTTTTTTTAGTTTTTTTCCAATACCTGCTTATTCAATTGATTTTTTTTCAAAAAAAACAATCCATATAAACAGGTTTCTCTCAAACCTAGTATTTTTGCTTAAAATCCAATATTATGGAATACCGAGTTGAAAAAGATACCTTAGGAGAAGTACAAGTTCCAATGAACGTATACTGGGGAGCACAAACAGAAAGATCTCGTTCTAATTTTAAGATTGGAGCTACTGCTTCAATGCCTCAAGAAATTATTTATGGTTTTGCCTATCTCAAAAAAGCAGCAGCCTATACCAATCATGAACTTGGTGTTTTGGAACAATCCAAAAGAGATTTAATTTCACAGGTTTGTGATGAAATTCTAGAAGGTAAGCACACCGACCAATTCCCATTAGTAATTTGGCAGACAGGTTCTGGAACACAAAGCAACATGAATGTCAATGAAGTAATTGCTAATCGAGCTCATGTTCTCGCTGGAAATACTTTAGGTGATGGTGGTAAAACCCTTGCACCTAATGACGATGTTAACAAATCTCAATCCTCAAACGACACCTTCCCTACTGGCATGCATATCGCAGCATATAAAGAAGTAGTAGAAACTACAATCCCAGGAGTTCAAAAACTAAGAAATGCATTGCACCAAAAATCAGAAGCCTTCAAGAATGTAGTTAAAATTGGACGTACTCATCTTATGGACGCAACTCCCCTGACTTTAGGGCAAGAATTTTCAGGCTATGTTTCCCAATTAGATCATGGAATTAAAGCGCTAAGAAATACATTAGACCACCTTTCAGAATTGGCCTTAGGAGGAACTGCTGTAGGAACTGGAATCAATACTCCCAAAGGATATTCAGATAAAGTAGCTGAATACATTGCAAAATTCACAAAAATGCCGTTTAAGAGCGCCGAAAACAAATTTGAAGCTCTTGCTGCTCACGATGCTATTGTAGAGACTCACGGTGCCTTAAAACAACTGGCAGTGTCCCTAAACAAAATTGCAAATGACATTCGTATGATGGCTTCAGGACCACGTTCAGGAATTGGTGAGCTCCTAATTCCAGCAAATGAACCCGGAAGTTCTATTATGCCCGGAAAAGTAAATCCAACCCAGTGTGAAGCCTTGACTATGGTTTGTGCTCAAGTAATGGGAAATGATGTCACAATTACTATAGCTGGTACTCAAGGGCACTATGAATTGAATGTATTTAAACCCCTTATGGCTGCTAACATTATACAATCGGCTCGTCTTTTGGGTGATGCCTGTGTCAGTTTTACCGACAACTGCGTTCTTGGCATAGAACCTAACCATGATAGAATTCAAGAATTAGTAAACAACTCTCTGATGTTAGTAACCGCTTTAAATACCAAAATAGGTTATTACAAAGCAGCTGAAATTGCAAACAAAGCCCACGCTGAAGGATCAACCCTTAAGGAAGCCAGTTTGGCTCTCGGTTATTTAACCGCGGAAGAGTTTGATGCTTGGGTACGTCCTGAAGATATGACTGGTAATGGCTGAATCCATTAATTTTCGTCCTTTCCAAACCTCAGATACTAAAGCTTTTAAAGCGTTAAATGTAGAATGGCTTGAAGCTTATTTTGAAGTGGAACCCTATGATGAACTTGTTCTGAGTAATCCACAATCAGAAATATTAGAAAAAGGAGGAAGTATTTTTATGGTTCAGAAAGGAAAGAAAATCATAGGTACTTTTGCTTTTATCAAAAAAGGTGAAGGACTTTATGAATTTAGCAAAATGGCCTTGACTCCTGAAGAACGAGGAAAAGGTCATGGAAATTTAATGATGCAATTTGCCATACGATATGCTGAACAGCACCATTGGAAGACCCTGATACTTTATTCAAGTACTGTCTTGAAAAACTCTATTTACCTTTATAGAAAATATGGATTTATTGAAGTTCCAATTGAATCAGGAATTCTCTATGCAAGAGGCGATATCAAAATGATTTTGGAGTTAACCAGTTAATCCCGAGTCAATTTTCTATACTGAATCCGTTTTGGCATCAGATCTTGACCCAAACGTTTCTTCTTGTTTTCTTCATAATCAGAGAAAGATCCTTCAAAGAAATAAACTTGAGAATCCCCTTCAAAAGCGAGGATGTGTGTACAAATTCGATCTAAAAACCAACGGTCGTGTGAAATCACAACAGCGCATCCAGCAAAATTTTCCAATCCTTCCTCTAATGCTCTTAAGGTATTGACATCCAGATCATTTGTTGGCTCATCTAAAAGTAATACATTACCTTCCTCTTTAAGTGTCATCGCCAAATGAAGACGGTTTCGTTCTCCACCAGATAGAGTTGATACTTTCTTATTCTGTTCGCTTCCGCTAAAATTAAAGCGACTTAAAAATGCTCTAGAATTAATTTGTCTTCCTCCCAGCATAATCAACTCTTGTTCATCACTGAAATTTTGCCATATCGTTTTTTCAGTATCGATATTGGAATGAGATTGATCTACATAGGCGATTTTAACAGTATCTCCTACTTCAAAACTTCCCCCATCTGGTTTTTGTTCCCCCATGATCATTCTGAAAACTGTCGATTTTCCAGCACCATTAGGACCAATAACCCCAACAATCCCTGCCTGAGGCAGTACGAAATTTAAATCATCATACAATAGTTTGTCACCAAATGCCTTTGAAACACTCTTCGATTCGATAACATTAGTCCCGAGTCTTGGTCCATTTGGAATAAAAATTTCCAATTTTTCGTCAGTCTGTTTCTGATCTTGACTCATCAATTTGTCATAATTTGACAATCGAGCCTTTTGCTTACTTTGGCGGCCTTTAGGTGCCATTCGTACCCATTCCAATTCTCGTTCTAAAGTTTTTTGTCTCTTAGAAGCTTGTTTTTGCTCCTGAGCCAAACGTTTTGATTTCTGGTCTAACCAAGAAGAATAATTTCCTTTCCATGGAATCCCCTCTCCTCGATCCAACTCTAGAATCCAACCTGCAACATTATCTAAGAAATAACGGTCATGAGTTACCGCAATAACTGTTCCTTGATATTGTGCTAAATGATGTTCTAACCAATGTACCGATTCAGCATCAAGGTGATTAGTAGGCTCATCCAAGAGCAACACGTCTGGTTTCTGCAATAACAGTCTGCAAAGTGCCACACGTCTTCGCTCTCCTCCAGAGAGTAGGCCAATCTTTTGATCACTAGGTGGTGTCCTAAGTGCATCCATTGCGATTTCTAATTGTGTGTCAAGTTCCCAAGCGTTTGCAGCATCAATTTCATCTTGAAGTTTAGCCTGTCTGTCCATTAACTCCTGCATTTTATCTGCATTCTCATAGACCTCTGGCAAACCAAACTGATCGTTTATACTATTGTATTCGTCCAAAATAGCAACTGTAGCAGCTGCACCTTCTTTCACAACATCAAGAACCGTTTTCTCATCGTCTAACTGAGGTTCTTGTTCTAAATAGCCAACGGTGTAATCGTTAGAAAAAACAACATCCCCTTGAAAATTTGTGTCCAATCCAGCAATTATTTTGAGAAGTGTCGATTTTCCAGAACCATTTAGTCCTAAAATTCCAATTTTAGCTCCGTAAAAAAAACTTAGATATATGTTTTTTAAAACCGGTTGATTCGCACTGGGATAGGTTTTAGTTACCCCATTCATTGAAAAAATTACTTTTTTATCGTCTGCCATATTAAATTCTTCCTCTTAATGCATTAAATGCCCATGCTATCGCATAAAACCCAACTCCAGCTATAGAAAATCCGATAGCATAATCAGGATATTTCAATATGCCTATTAAGATCAAAGCACTACCTAGTATGGCTATGACTAGGGCAGCATATCCGAAAATTTTGTTTTTGTTTAAACTCATGATAGTTTACGGAAAAGACAAATATCGAACTTTTATTTAAAACCCTCCCTATAGAAATTAGTACTTTCGTAACCAAGAACGTATCCGTATGAAATTAGAAGAAGAAAAAAATAAAGATGCCATCAAAATGGCTTGGGCTTCCCTTCAGTCTAGGGTTCGAAATAATAAATTAGGCGGCGGAAAAGCACGTTTAAAAAAACTAGAGGAAAAAGGTAAATTAAGTGCGCGTAAACGCATTGAACAACTTTTGGACGATCCCGATAAACTTATTGAAATAGGTGCTTTGGCTGCTGAAAACATGTATGAAGAATACGGTGGTTGTCCGTCCGCTGGTGTTGTAGTTGTTATTGGGAAAATTTCAGGCAAACAATGTGTTGTAGTTGCTAACGATTCTACTGTAAAAGCTGGGGCATGGTTTCCAATGACAGCAAAAAAGAATTTAAGAGCACAAGAAATAGCAATGGAAAATCGTATTCCAATTATCTACTTGGTGGATAGTGCCGGTATATTTCTCCCTTTACAAGATCAGATTTTTGCAGATAAAGACGATTTTGGACGCATTTTTAGAAATAATGCACGGATGAGTAGTATGGGAATAGTCCAGATTGCTGCTATTATGGGGAGTTGTGTAGCTGGTGGAGCGTATTTACCTATCATGTCTGACGAATCTATCATTGTAGAAAAAACAGGAAGTATTTTTCTGGCAGGAAGTTACTTGGTGAAAGCTGCCATAGGAGAAGATATCGACAACGAAACTTTAGGGGGTGCAGAAACCCATAGCGGAATAAGTGGTGTGACAGATTACAAGGTTAAAGATGATTCTGCTGCATTAGAAAAAATAAGAAGTTTGATCGAAAAAATGGGGAGCCAGCCTAAAGCAGGTTTTCATCGGTCAGAAACTCTAGAACCCAAGTTAGCTAAAGAAGATATTTATGGCTGTTTACCAAAAAATAGAACCCAGCCCTACGATACTTATAAACTATTAGAGCATTTGGTTGATTCGGATTCTATGGACGAATATAAAAAGGAATATGGTCAAACCTTAATTACCACATATGCCAAAATTGATGGGTGGTCTGTTGGGATTGTTGCCAATCAACGTCAAGTAGTAAAAAGCAAAACAGGTGAAATGCAGTTCGGTGGAGTTATTTACGGTGATGCAGCAGATAAAGCTACACGTTTTATAGCCAATTGTAATCAGCGAAAAATACCCTTAGTGTTTCTTCAGGATGTCACTGGATTTATGGTAGGGAGTAAAGCTGAGCATAGTGGAATAATTAAAGACGGTGCAAAAATGGTCAATGCAGTTGCCAATTCTGTTGTTCCTAAATTTACTGTTGTGATTGGAAATTCCTTTGGAGCTGGTAATTATGCTATGTGTGGAAGGGCGTTTGATCCCAGATTCATGGTAGCTTGGCCAACTGCTAAAATTGCCGTAATGGGAGGATCTCAAGCATCCAATGTGTTGTGGCAAATTGAAAAGGCCTCATTAAAAAACACTAACAAAGAAGTCAATCAACAAAAAGAAGATGATTTAAAAAAAGAGATTCAGTCTAGGTACGAACAAAAAACTGAAATACTAAATGCTGCTTCCCAATTATGGATTGATGCTGTCATAGATCCTGTAGATACAAGAAATTGGATTAGTACAGGAATTGAAATTGCAAATGAATCTCCATTAACTGAAAAATTCAATATGGGCATACTACAGGTCTAAAACTTGATTAGGTTTAGTATTCAAGGTTTCCTTTCTTTTGATTTTACCACTATTTGTTTCTGAAAACTCATCAAAAACATAAATCGATTTTGGGCATTCAAAATTTTCTAATCTGTTGTGATTTTTGATTTTTTCAATCAATGAATTCAGATCCAATGAGGGTGTTCTCTTAATTGCTAAAATTACTTTTTGTCCCAATTCTGCATCCGCTACTCCTCCAATAAAGAAATGCAATGACAATACCTCTGCGAGTTTTCGCTCAATTTGCTGTGGATGTAATTTAATCCCACCAGAATTAATTACTTCATCTACCCTACCAATTAGTCGAAAACAACCGTTCTCTTTTAGCTCAATAGCGTCATTAGTGACAAAATGATCTACTTGTAATAAGTCAGAATTTACTATCAAACAACCTCGATCATCTTGACTTATTTCCACATAGGGAAGAACCCGAAATTCAGAAGGTGGATCTTCCATTGTTCTTACGGCTATGTGAGAAAGAGTTTCAGTCATTCCATATGTTTCATAGGCTTTAACGCTAGTTTTTAGTAAGGCATTCTGCAGTGATTTTGAAACAAATGCTCCACCAACTATTAATGTCTTTACTTGATCTAAGTTGGCTAATGAGTGAAAAGCTTGCATCGGTGTCATTGCAACAAAATCATATGTTTTCGTATTCTTATGAAAAGGATTTCTTGCAGGAGAAACTAAATCCAAAGAAAATCCTAAAATCATCGCCCGAATAAGCATCATTTTACCTGCTATAAAATTAGCTGGCAAACAGTGCAAAGCACTATCACCGACACTCACATTAAAATATTCTCCAGTAGCAATTGCACTATTGACAAGCGCCTGCTTTTTAAAGAGCATTCGTTTTGGGGAAGCAGTAGTTCCGGAAGTAACTAGCTCAATGGTTTCTGAAGCATCTAGCCAATCCATTAAAAAATCACCCATGTATTTCTCATACTGGTCACCTTCTTTGATAAAACTATAAGCTACCTCTTTTAACCCATTTCGATCATAGGGATATCCATTCAATAAAAAACGATTGTGAATTCTGGTGTAGTGCGGTATCTGCATTTTAAAATTTTGAAATAAGTTTTGACTTCCAATTACTCCACCCATATTTATAAGACATCAGCAACAATAATAATGGGTAAAAAAGAAGTAGTGATAAAATAAGTTCAGGGCCTAAAGAGGGTTCAGAAATGTCAATTAAAACAGATTCTGTTTGAAATGCGGTCCAAGATGAAGTAACTAAAAGCGCAGTAGTTAAATTATTGGCTGCATGAAAACCTAGTGCAAGTTCAATACCATCATCCATTATTGTCATTATTCCCAAAAAAAGACCTGTCCCTATATAATAGACTAGAATGCCGTAGCCTAATTTTTCTACCTCTGGGTTAAATAAATGTAAACCTCCGAAAATTAGAGAGGTCATTAAAAGAGGGGCCCATGAATTTTTGAATAACCCTGAAAATCCTTGCATTAAATAGCCTCTAAAAATAAATTCCTCCAAACTCGTTTGGATGGGTATAAAAAGGACCGCAATAATAAAAAGTATTGCAAACTTACTGAGAGTGAAATTCCATTCATAACTTTCAGGACTTATAAAATAATCTCCAACTACTAATAAAACTGTAACCAAAGTCCACACTAGAAAAGCAAAAAAAATGCGCCTCCAATCTATAGCTTTTCTTGCTGTTACTATACTTAACAATGGGCGTAAATGAAGTTTTTTTAAAACCAACCAGAGCCCTATAAACCCCGCTGCAAAAGGGATGAGTAGTAGAAAGAGTTGTAAGTTTTTATCTATATTCCGCAATAAATCCATCGGATCCTGAGAGGAAATTTCACCAACTCTTTCTTGAATTATTACAAATGTAAGAGGTAATTGACCAATAACATTGAATATGATAACAATAAAAGAACCCAAGAGGAACATCCAAAATGGGTTTTTATAGGATAGAGATTGCTGTAAAAACATGGGTGTTAAATTAAGTCCCAAGATATAGAATTATCGATGCTTAAACAAGCTTTAGTAATGACTAAAGGACTTTGAATATTATTTGTAAATAATGATCCTGTTCCTAGACCTTGAGGTCCTTTAGCATTTAAAGAGTAAGTCCATTGGGCAATGGCATTCAGTCCTACATTGCTTTCCAACGCACTAGTCACCCACCAATCAATTCCCAAAGAATCTGCATGAAAAATCCACTCTTTTGATGCTTTAAAACCTCCTAAAAGACTTGGCTTGAGAATAATAAATTGCGGCTGAATTAACTCCAACATCCTTTTGCGCTCTACATTATCAGTTCGAGAAATTAGTTCCTCATCCAAAGCAATTGGTACCGGACTTCGTTTACATAAATCTGCCATTTCCTCCCACTGATTCACTCCGATAGGTTGTTCAATGGAATGAATAGCAAAACGCTCTAACTGTTGCAATTTATCCAATGCATCCTCAGCTGCAAAAGCACCATTTGCATCAACTCTTATACTAATTGTAGTTGAATCGTATTGCTTCCTCAAATAATGTAGTACTTCTAATTCTTGTTTAAAATCTAAAGCACCAATTTTTAATTTAATACAATCAAATCCCCTATCTAACAGGCTATTGATTTGGGTTTTCATATAATCTGGCTTACCCATCCAGACCAATCCATTAATGGGGATATGCGCTTCACTCCTTGTAAATTCAGAAGGAAAAAGCTCCCACTGATTGTTATTCTGGATCCCCAGTAAAGCTGATTCTAAACCCATCTGTACAGCTGGCCATTGGGTAAGCTCTGGAAGTTTGGTCTTGGATTCTAAAGCAGCACATATTGTTTGTAAAAGAGATTCGATTTCCAAATGATTATCGGGACTCAAACCCTCTATAAGACTACATTCACCAAGACCAGTTTTGCCATTTTCTTCGATAATTAGAAACCAGCTGTCTTTAGTTGTCAGCACTCCACGAGAAGTACCACTTGGTCTTTTGAATTCTAAACGGTGTTTTTTGAATTTTGCTCTCATCAGCCTATAGAAAAGCTTATGAAGATTAAAATCGATATTGCAAAAGTTGTTATGGCCACTTTTTTTAATTCAGGATCTAAAGATTTCGGATCCTTATTCTTAATGACGATTACCAAATGCATCAACAGAGGAATCAGTCCTATGAGTGAGAGCCAGTAAAATGAAAGGGACTCTTGTAAAAAAAAGAAAAATAGAATCCCACTTGCACTTAGAATTAAGGCATAATGATAGTATTTTGCTCCCCTGCTTCCCAAAAATACAGCTAGGGTTCTTTTGCCAACAGCGGAATCACTTTCTCGATCCCTCATATTGTTTAAATTAAGAACGGCAACCGAGAGTAGTCCCACTACTAGAGAGAGAAAAGCTGCAGAAGTGGAAAAAACATTTAATTGAAGAAAATAAGCCCCCAATACACTTACCAGCCCAAAAAACACAAAGACAAATACATCTCCTAAACCACGATATCCATAAGCTTTTTCACCTACTGTATAAGAGATGGCAGCCCAAATACTGCATAAGGCCAAACCGAAAAAAATTAAAAAATAAATCCAAGAGCTGCTTTCAAAAGCAACATAAATAAGAGTTATTGCTAAAATCAAAGCCATTAAAGACATCCAAAGGATTCCTCTTTTTAGAGCTTGACGACTTAACAAACCAGACTGTAGTACCCTTGCTGGACCTACTCTATCGGCATTATCAGTTCCCTTTACCCCATCACCATAATCATTAGCCAGGTTGGAGACAATCTGAAATGCGATTGCAGTAAGGAGCATTAAAGCAAATAATAACCATGAAAAATTAGAGTCTTGAACACAGAGAGCATTCCCAACTACAATACCCGAGCTAGAAAGCGGAAGAGTTCGCAATCGAGCTGCACGTATCCAAACTGAGATTTTTTCAAATGCCATTAGGGGAATTTGGGGTATTGTTTAAAATTAGGTGCACGTTTTTCTAAAAAAGCTTTTTTACCCTCTTGGGCTTCTTCCATCAAGTAATACATCAAAGTAGCATCTCCAGCTAATTGCATCAAACCATGCTGTCCATCCAACTCAGCATTTAAACTACGTTTTATCATCCTTAAAGCCAATGGGCTTCGCTGTTGCATAATTTGACACCATTCCATAACCGTATCCTCTAAATGATCTAAAGGAACTACTTTATTTACCATACCCATTTCGTGCGCCTCCTGGGCACTATATTGTTGACATAAAAACCAGATTTCTCGTGCTTTTTTTTGCCCTACATGACGAGCTAAATAAGATGATCCAAATCCACCGTCAAAACTTCCTACTTTTGGACCAGTTTGTCCGAATATAGCGTTATCACTTGCTATAGTCAAATCACAAACTACATGCAAAACATGACCTCCTCCTATGGCATATCCATTAACCATAGCGACAACAGGCTTAGGCAGCTCCCTGATTCGTTTGTGCAAATCCAACACATTTAATCTAGGGACTCCGTCTTCTCCAACATATCCCCCTACTCCTTTTACATTCTGATCCCCACCGCTACAAAAAGCTTTATCTCCTATTCCAGTAAAAACTACAATGTCAATGTCATTGTTTTCTCGACATACTTCCATTGCTTCCAACATTTGGTTATTGGTCTCGGGTCGAAAAGCATTGTAAACTTCTGGACGGTTGATCGTAATTTTGGCAACTCCTTCACAAAATTCAAACAAAATATCACTGTAAGTGCCTAAAGATTTCCATGTTCTCATAAATCTTTTGATTTTTTTTCAAAAATACTGATTTATTTACCAGAAAAAGAATGGATTGTACAGAACTAAGTATATATATAGCTATACCCCCATTGCCTTGAAATAATTCAATAATATTCCATCATTAATTTTTCGAGGAGTTTGAATTTCAAAAATTTGAGGTTGCTTATTTGATTTTAAAAACCTAGAGAATTTTCTTTTTAAACTCCAAAAAGAATTACTTTGGGAATAACCAAATCCAAAGGCTTTAGCAATATATTTAGCATCTCGATTATGGATAGTTTCGAAATAGCGGTCGTATTTAGGAGTGTCTTTTTGACCGGGTAAAATTCTAAAAATTCCACCGCCATTATTGTTGATTAAAATAATTTTAAAATTCTCAGGAATTGTATCATTCCATAATCCGTTAATATCGTAGAAAAAGCTCAAATCACCTGTAATAAGTATCGTCGGCAGTTCATTTATTTGTGTAGCACCAATTGCTGTTGCCGTACTTCCATCAATTCCACTCGTCCCTCGATTGCAATAAAAAATAGTATTCTCAGACCAATCAAACAATTGCGTGTAGCGTATGGACGAACTGTTGGCAATCTGCAAATGATGATCTGAAGGGATGTTTTGTGCAAGAAATCGAAAAACAGAGAGGTCTGAAAAGGGAAGATCTTTCAAATACTCCTGACCTTTATTTTTAAATCCATTGTAATAGTTTAAAATCTGATTTTGAAAATTACTTGAACTTTCTTCATTGGCATTCTCGTACAAGCCTGCTAAAAAAACTTGCGGACTGACTTTAAAATGCTTGTCTAAACAATAATAGGTGTTGTATGCCTTTTTTTTATCGATATGCCAATGGTGCTTTGGACGATGTTTACGCAAGAAAAACTTGATTTTCTTAGAGACAACCATTCCTCCGAAGGTGAGGAGCAATTCTGGTCTTATAGTTTCGTCTATTTTGTGCATTAAAAGCTCAGCAGGTGCCATTAATGAATCAATTGAATTGATGAGTTTTTGATGAGTTATATTGGATGTAGTTTCGGTAAAAACAATCACTGAGGGATCAGCACACAGCACATCAATTAGACTCTGATCTATTTCATCTGGGGGCATTTGACCAATAATAACCCATTTCTTTGAGGCCTGATGCCAAGCCTTTTTGGCAGAAGCAAAGTCAGTTGCCAATACTTGAGTAGGAAAATTATATTCAGGGGTTTCTTCGATAGAAAGAAGTGTTTCTGTCATTCCGTATAAAGGCTCTTCCATTGGAATATTCAAATGGACGGGACCTTGACTTTTTAGGGCTTTTAAAAAAACTCTAGCAATCTCTTGTTCATTGTGTTTTTGATGAACTTTTTGGATCTTCTCAATTAACGACTGATCTGCATTTTGAGGGAGTAATTGCTGCATTGGGTTTTCCAAAATCGCTGCAGTATTATGGATAACATCAGGTTTTAATATAGCTGCAGTTTCCAAATGAGGCTCAAAAACACCCTCCTGGCGTATGGTTTGCCCGTCACCTATATCTATCCGATGTGGCATTCGATCTGCAGAAATTACAACCAAAGGGATATCACTGTAGTAGGCTTCTGCTATAGCAGGATAAAAATTAAGTAATGCAGAACCAGATGTACAGACTAAGGCTACAGGCTTTTTAAGTTGTTGTGCCATTCCCAATGCAAAAAAGGCAGCAGCCCGTTCGTCAACTATACTGTATGTTTTAAAATAATCTTGAGAAACAAAACCGTTCGTTAATGGAGCATTTCGAGAACCAGCACAGATCACTATACGATCAATTCCGTAGCGTTCTGACAAACGAACAACGGTTTGGGCGATTGGGATCCTAGGATAATTAGACATACATCAATATCTGCTTCATGAACTACAAAAGTACAAAACCCATGGCATAACAAATAGTTAAAATAGGCTTTAAAGTACTTTAGCGAGGGTATAAGCCTTACGTTGGGTTTCTAACCATTCCTTTTCAGGGTCACTACCCAAAGTAATCCCAGCGCCTACAAAGAGTGTTGTAGTTTCTGGAGTCCAACGAGCACAACGAAGATTGACATACAGTTGGGACTCAGAAGAATTTGTAGGTCCCAAAAAGCCGGTATAAAAACTTCTTTCGTAGGCTTCATTTTCTTCGATAAATCGTATTGCTTCCTCTTTAGGTACACCACCTACAGCAGGAGTAGGATGGAGTACCTGAGCGAGTGCGACAATATTTCCATCCAACTTTGGAAATTGAAAACAGGTACATAAATGAACAAGGTTCCCAGCTCTTTGATCAATTGTCGGATTTTTTTGTATTTGATTGGTAGGGAATATTTTTTTTAAATCCTCTTCTACTTGAATGGCAACAAGTTCTTGCTCTTCAATTTCTTTTGTAGTCCAATTAGGATCTTCATTTTCAAGATAAGTTTGAGTTCCTGCCAATGCCATCGTTTGGGATAGATTTTCTTGAGTGGTTATGAATTGCTCTGGGGTTGCACCAAACCATGTTCCCACTAAAGGATGATGCCATAAATAAACCATTGCCAGAGAATAATGACTCAACAGATCTTGAAAAATAGCTATTGCATCTCTTTTTGTTTTTACGTCTTGTGAATGAGAAAGCACCACTTTTTTTAATCGTCCAGAAGCAATAACTTCTTTTGCTTTTATGACCAGACTCTCAAAGGAAATTTTATTTTTTGAGTCTAAAATAACTTCTGAATTTAAATTTGGAGATGTATTTATTATCTTGAATTGTTCAGAAAATTGATCTGGAATAAAAGGAATTGGTTGTTTTAGATCAAAAGGGGCCATAAGAAAGCCACTACAACTAAGGTCTTTGGTCCAATGTAATTTGGTGTCTTTTTGAAAAAAAACAGAGGCTTTATCTGTGTTTGGAAGTCGGAAACACACAAAAGGTTTCTCTGATTCCCATAGATTATTCAGTTTTTCAAAAAGAGAATCATTCATTATTCTTTGATGCGGGTATAGGTTGTTAACTTACAAATTGAGATTAGTTGTTGGGCATCATCTTCAATTCTAATTTCCCAAAGTTGGATTGTTTTTCCTAAGTTCAGAGGACGAGCTGTTGCATGAACAAAACCAGACTTTACACTTTTTAAGTGATTGGCAGAAATTTCAATTCCACGGACAATTGCTTTTGGATTTTTATTGAAAACATAAACTGCTGCACTACCCACGCTTTCCGCCAAAGCTGCAGTTGCACCACCGTGTAAAACGCCGTCCGGTTGGTATACCTTTTCATTGACTGGCATTCTGGCTGTCAAAAAATCCTCACTAACATCAGTAAATTCTATCCCTAATGTTTCCATCAGTGTATTTTTACAGATTGCGTTGGTGAGTTGAAGTATTTCCTGCTTTTCCATTACATGTTTTTGCTAAAATAAGAAAACCTCCTGTGGAACACAGAAGGTTTTCAATAGTATGTACTGAATGATAATTATTTTACTTCTTCGAAGTCAACGTCCTGAACGTCATCCCCACCGGCATTATCAGCAGTAGCATCGGTTTTTGGCTGTTCTGCTCCTCCCGCCTCTGCTTGGGCTTTGTACATTTCCTCAGAGGCATTTTTCCATGCTTCATTGATGGCTTCTAACGATTTGTCAATCCCTTCTAAATCTTTTGATTCATGAGCTTTCTTCAAATCAGCTAATGCAGTTTCAATCGGTGCTTTTTTATCATCAGAAAGTTTCTCACCAAATTCAGTCAATTGTTTTTCTGTTTGAAAAATCATTTGATCGGCACTGTTTAGCTTATCAACTTGCTCTTTAACTTTCTTGTCTGCATCTGCATTCGCCTCAGCCTCTTGTTTCATCTTTTGAATTTCCTCTTCAGTTAATCCAGAAGATGCTTCGATCCGAATGTCTTGCGACTTGTTTGTTGCCTTGTCAAGTGCGCTTACTTTAATGATTCCATTCGCGTCAATATCAAAGGTAACTTCAATCTGAGGTGTCCCTCGTTGAGCTGGAGGAATTCCGTCTAAATGAAAGCGACCAATAGTTTTGTTATCTGAAGCCATCGATCGTTCTCCTTGAAGAACATGGATTTCAACTGAAGGTTGATTGTCTGCTGCAGTAGAAAAAGTCTGTGATTTTTTCGTTGGAATGGTCGTGTTCGATTCGATTAGCTTTGTCATTACCCCACCCATAGTCTCAATTCCTAAAGAAAGAGGCGTAACATCTAGTAATAAAACATCTTTAACATCCCCAGTAAGTACACCACCTTGAATGGCTGCACCAATAGCAACTACTTCATCTGGATTTACTCCTTTGGAAGGTTTTTTACCAAAAAACTTTTCTACTTCTTCTTGAATAACAGGAATCCGTGTAGAACCTCCTACTAAAATTACTTCGTCAATATCAGACTTTGATAATCCTGCATCATCTAAAGCTTTTTTTACTGGAGCCATTGAACGCTTAACTAATTCATCAGCAAGTTGTTCAAAATTTGCACGGGTAAGTGTAGTAACAAGGTGCTTTGGTCCCGAATCGGTAGCAGTTACATAAGGTAGATTAATTTCTGTTTGTGCTGAAGATGAAAGTTCAATTTTTGCCTTTTCAGCTGCTTCCTTTAAGCGTTGTAAAGCCATCGGATCATTTCGCAAGTCAATGCCCTCATCTTTAATGAATTTTTCAGCTAAAAAGTCAATGATCACTTGGTCAAAATCATCTCCTCCAAGGTGAGTATCTCCGTTAGTAGAAAGTACTTCGAATACACCATCACCTAATTCAAGGATCGAGATATCAAAAGTTCCTCCACCAAGATCGTAAACGGCTATTTTTTGATCTTTTCCACCCTTATCTAGACCGTAAGCGAGCGCTGCGGCTGTAGGTTCGTTAATGATTCGCTGAACCTTTAAACCTGAAATTTCTCCAGCTTCTTTGGTAGCTTGACGTTGAGAGTCGTTAAAGTAAGCAGGCACTGTAATTACAGCTTCCGTAACATCTTGACCCAAATAATCTTCCGCTGTTTTCTTCATCTTTTGAAGAATCATTGCAGATAATTCTTGGGGGGTGTACAAACGGCCATCAATATCAACACGTGGAGTGTCATTGTCACCTTTAACTACTTTATAGGCAACATTCTTAACTTCTTTGCTCGATTCTGAAAATTTATTTCCCATAAATCGCTTTATTGAAGCGATTGTTTTTGTAGGATTGGTTACTGCTTGTCTTTTTGCAGGATCCCCAACTTTGATTTCGCCTCCTTCTACAAAAGCAATTACAGAAGGTGTTGTGCGTTTACCTTCAGCGTTTGGGATCACAACTGGTTCGTTTCCTTCCATTACAGAAACACACGAATTTGTAGTTCCTAAATCAATTCCAATTATTTTACTCATGATGTTTTCTAATATTTTTAACACAATAGTCAAGCATTGTGCCATGATAAAGAAACTGACAGCTTGACATGTTATCAAGTTAAATGTTCAAATTAGCTTGTAGAATTATATTAAATAAAGAAATAGTATTTTTGAAAAAATATAAAAACACATGTCTTCAGCCAAAAAAAAATATGCGAGGATAACTACCAAAACCTTGCTTGAAATGAAAGCGAATGGAGAAAAGATTTCCATGCTTACCGCATACGATTTCACCTTAGGCGGAATTGTTGACCAGGCTGGTATAGATATAATTTTAGTTGGAGATTCTGCATCGAATGTTATGGCAGGTCACGAGACGACACTCCCCATTACATTAGATCAAATGATTTATCATGCCAGTAGTGTAGTTCGAGCAGTCAAAAGAGCTTTGGTAGTGGTAGACCTTCCTTTTGGAACCTATCAAGCTGATTCAAAAGAAGCACTTCGTTCTGCCATCCGAATTATGAAAGAATCGGGTGCCCATGCTGTGAAACTCGAGGGAGGAATTGAAGTCAAGGAGTCAATTGAACGAATTCTTAAAGCAGGAATTCCTGTAATGGGACACTTGGGGCTTACCCCTCAATCAATCTATAAGTTTGGAACTTATACAGTCCGAGCTAGAGAAGAAGAAGAGGCAGCTCGGCTAATTGAAGATGCTAAGATGTTAGAAAATATTGGTTGCTTTGGAATTGTATTGGAAAAAATACCCTCCGAACTGGCTGCTGAGGCTTCACAATTGACTCATATTCCAATAATCGGAATCGGCGCAGGAAACAAAGTTGACGGTCAAGTTCTTGTATTACATGATATGCTAGGTATGAACAAAGAATTTAGCCCTCGATTTTTAAGGCGCTATCTAGATTTAGATCAACTACTTCATGAAGCCATTGGAAAGTATAGTGCAGATGTAAAATCACAGGATTTTCCTAACCAAAACGAACAATACTAATTGGTTGTGAAGGAACGAATCCTATTTGAAGACAACCATTTAATTGTCATTAACAAAAAAGCAGGTGAATTGGTTCAAGGAGACCAAACTGGCGATGTCCCATTAGCTGAACTACTAAAAAAATATCTTAAAGAAAAATACAATAAACCTGGTGATGCATATCTTGGGGTTGTACATCGGCTTGATCGACCTACAAGTGGTGTTGTATTGTTTGCCAAAACATCCAAAGCACTTTCTAGACTGAATGAACAATTCAAAAACAGAACACCTAAAAAAACGTATTGGGGGATTGTATCAAAAGAATTTGATAGTCCTGAGGGATGTTTAAATCATTGGATGACCCGAAATAACAAACAAAATAAATCTAAAGCACATAAAAACGAAGTGCCTAACAGCAAACTAGCTATACTAAACTTTAAACGCAAAAAAGATCTTGACCATTATTGTTTACTAGAAATAAATTTAGAAACAGGGCGTCATCATCAGATCAGAGCGCAATTTAGTAGTCTTGGATTCCCTATTCAGGGGGATTTAAAATATGGAGCTGCTCGAAGTAATAAGGACGGTAGCATCAGTTTACATGCTCGTAAATTAGAAATTATCCATCCTGTAACTAATGAGCCCTTGGAGTTTATTGCAGATCCGCAGAAAGTGGGGATATGGAAGGCCGTTCTTTCCGATTAAGTTGGGCTGCTTTGTTTTTGATAACATCCGCAATTGAAACGTTATTAATCTTACTCTCCAACCACGAAAGAATATCAAGATACAGAAAAGAACGCCGCTCATAAGGATCGTTTTCGTATTGCTTAAGTTCTTTGTAAAGTGCTTCAAATGCATGTTTCAAATCGTGAGGATAAATATCTCCAAGCCCTCTTACAAAACGAATCATTGCCTTCTGAACTTCATGAAGATCATTCATTTTAATTAAAAACTTATAGGTTTCACGTAAATGGGTTTCTAAATGGTAATCAAATCCAGCCTCATAATGGGCAAAAATGTTAAGGACACGAGCGAAACAGAGTAAATCTTCTCGCATTTTAAGGCTTTTATTACTGATGATTTTGTCCAAATAAACCATACAGTTTTCATAATCTTCAGCACCAAAGTAGATACAGGCAATTTTGTAATAAAACATCATAATGTGATGCTGATCAATTTGATTGCTGAATTCTCTTATACCGTTATTTATTTCAGGTATTATGACCAACCCCTCTTTAAAACTACCTTCTAAAAAATGAAAGTTCAGTTTATTGCTGAAATAAAACTGAAAGCTTAGAGCTTTTAAATTGTCATTATTGGGAAAGTCCTCATTTGAAGTTCGGAACATCATCTGTTGCAAAACCTCTTTAAATTTTGAAGGGTATTTAATGAGTGCGAGACTTTCCATTAAGTAGTTGTTTCCTTTGAGATAGAAAACAGGATGAATCTCAATCATGGAAGGGGATTTCTCAAACATTTCAACCCATTTAGATGCATAACGATAGGTTGAGAGAAAGTCTTGAGTCAAAAAACTATACCAAACATGAGCTTTATAAAACCACAATTTTTCTCTGAAACCCAACGATTCATAATTTAGTATGGGTAAGTTTTCATAAAAAAATTGAGTAATCTCACGAAACTCTTCATCACTTTTTGCATACCCAGCCTTGATCAGTCGTTCATAGAGCTGAAGGGACAAGTTGGACAGTTGTGTTGCCAAATTATTTTGAACCCGAAGTTGATTAGACTCTGAAATAAGTTTTTCAGTTCGATTACTCAGACTTCGTGTAATGTATTGTGATTCGATTACTTTCTCTAGTTCCACTATATCGTATGCACTATACTTTTCTTCATTTTTCAGTGCTAATAATTTTGCTTTTTCTAAAACTTTAAGGCTCTGTTTGTATAGTCCTTTTTGATAAAGAATGGTAGCAAAATCAAGCTGTTCACGAATTTGAATCCGAATGTTTTTATGAACAGGATTCATCCGAAGACTAATTAATATTTGTTTATATAAATGTGCTTTAAGATTGGAGAGTTGTTGCTTCGTGACAATCCCTTTCTTAAGAATCACCTTTTCATCATAACGATTCATTTTATCTAGAAGCTGAAATAAATTCAAAAACTTCGAATCTTCGTTAGACCCCATACGACCTACGTACAATCTAAACTGTCTTTTTTCTGATTTTGTAAGGGATTTTACAAGTACAAACAAATTATCTTTCTGTTCACTTGTCATTGTAATGGGATTTGATGCAAAACACTAATTATTAAGACTTTATAAGGTTGTTTGTCGTGTCGAATGTTGTAATACAAAAGTAACAATTATATATAAATATAACCATTTTATATAAATTCGTCTTATTAAATCTTGAAGTCTTACATTCATTTTATGGATTACGTAGAAATTTTTGACACTACTCTTCGCGACGGCGAACAAGTTCCTGGTTGTAAGCTTGACTCAAGAACGAAACTGATAATCGCTGAACAACTAGATTTGTTGGGCGTAGATGTTTTGGAAGCAGGTTTCCCAATCTCCAGCCCTGGTGATTTTAAATCCGTAGAAGAAATTTCAAAATTAATAAAAAAAGCAAGAGTTTGTGCATTAACTCGTGCTGTTCAAAAAGACATTGATGTCGCTGCTGATGCAATTAAACATGCAAAACTTTCTAGAATTCACACTGGCATTGGAACTTCTGAGAGTCACATGCGGTACAAATTTAACGCAACTCCTGATCAAGTATTAGAACGAGCTGTTGCAGCCGTTAAACATGCGAAATCCTATGTTGAGGATGTAGAGTTTTATGCCGAAGATGCTGGAAGAACTGACAATGAATTCCTTGCAAGAGTATGCGAAGCAGTTATCAAGGCTGGTGCAACCGTATTAAATATTCCAGATACCACAGGCTATTGTTTGCCTGAAGAATACGGAGCTAAAATGAAGTACTTGATGGAAAATGTCAAAGACATTCACAAGGCGAGACTTTCATGTCATTGTCATAATGACCTCGGTTTGGCAACTGCCAACTCAATTGCGGGTGTTCAAAATGGTGCAAGACAAATTGAATGTACAATCAACGGAATTGGAGAACGTGCAGGAAATACTTCATTAGAAGAAGTCGTCATGATTCTAAGACAACATCCTGGATTAAATTTAGATACCCGTATCCAATCTAAAATGCTAAGCGGGATCAGTAAATTAGTATCTGAAAGTATGGCAATGCCAGTACAACCAAACAAAGCCATTGTTGGAGCAAATGCTTTTGCCCACTCCTCTGGTATTCATCAAGACGGTGTAATTAAGAAACGAGAAACTTACGAAATTATTGATCCAAAAGATGTCGGTGTAACCGAATCTTCTATAGTACTTACTGCGAGAAGCGGTAGAGCTGCACTCGCTTACCGAGCAAAAAATATTGGCTACGAATTGGACAAACTACAATTAGATAAGGTTTACCAACAATTTCTCGTGGTAGCAGATCAACAAAAAGAAATTAATGATGAGGATTTACCTAAAATCATTAAAGCTAGTAACATTTAATCAGTTTGAAAATTCATGAAACAAACCCTATTTGACAAAGTTTGGGACTCCCATATAGTGCGAAGCATTGAGCATGGACCAGACGTCCTCTTTATAGACCGACACATGGTCCACGAAGTAACCAGCCCAGTAGCATTTTTAGGTATAAAAAACAGGGAGCTCCCTGTACTTTACCCAGAACGAACTTTTGCAACAGCTGATCATAATACACCAACAATCAATCAACACTTACCTGTTGCTGACCCTCTTTCAAGAAATCAGCTTAAGGCACTTGAACAAAATGCCAATGCGCATGGGATTTCTTATTGGGGCTTAGGACATGAAAAAAATGGCATCGTACACGTTGTTGGACCAGAATACGGAATCACCCAACCCGGTGCAACCATCGTTTGTGGAGATTCACACACCTCTACTCATGGTGCTTTTGGAGCTATTGCTTTTGGAATAGGAACTTCAGAAGTAGAAATGGTCTTGGCAACTCAATGCATCATGCAGCCCAAGCCGAAAAAAATGCGAATTACTATCAATGGTTCTCTAAATGAAGGTGTAACTCCAAAAGATGTTGCCTTATTCATCATTTCTAAATTAACTACTTCCGGAGCAACTGGCTATTTTGTAGAATACGCCGGAGAAGTTTTTCAACAACTCAGTATGGAAGGTCGAATGACGGTTTGTAATTTGAGTATTGAAATGGGAGCTCGTGGTGGTATGATTGCACCAGATGAAAAAACATTTGAATACATTAAGGATAGAGAATTTACTCCAAAAGGTGCTGATTGGGAAAAAGCGATGGACTATTGGAAAACACTACACACAGATGAAGGAGCCTCTTTCGATAAAGAGTTCATTTATCACGGGTCTGAAATAGATCCAATGATCACGTTTGGAACGAACCCTGGAATGGGAATGAGTATTACCAAGGCGATTCCTAAAGCCTCTGAGCTAGAAGGTGGAGAAGCTACTTATGCTAAATCACTAGAGTATATGGGCTACAAAGAAGGAGAGCTTATGGTAGGAAAACCAATTGATTATGTATTTATTGGGAGTTGTACCAATGGAAGAATTGAAGATTTTAGAGCTTTTGCAAGTGTTGTAAAAGGGAAAAAGCGTGCAGACAATGTAACAGCTTGGTTAGTCCCAGGTTCACATAAAGTACTCAATGCAATCAAAGAAGAGGGACTTTTAGAAATTTTTGAAGAAGCTCAGTTCGAACTTCGTGAACCCGGATGTTCAGCTTGTTTGGCAATGAATGATGACAAAATTCCTGCTGGAAAATACGCAGTAAGTACTTCCAATAGAAATTTTGAAGGACGTCAAGGACCGGGTTCGAGAACCCTCCTCGCAAGTCCTTTAGTTGCAGCAGCTGCAGCAATAACAGGAAAAATTACTGATCCAAGAACTTTAATAAACCACTAATGGCATACGATTCTTTTAAAACTCTAACTAGTAGTGCTGTACCCCTACCTATTGAAAATGTAGACACAGATCAAATCATCCCAGCGCGATTTCTAAAAGCGACTGAAAGAATAGGATTTGGTGATAATTTATTTCGTGATTGGCGATATAATCAAGATGGATCACCTAAGTCAGAATTTGTATTAAACAACTCTACCTATTCAGGCAAAATTCTAGTAGGTGGACATAATTTTGGTTCCGGGTCTTCCAGAGAACATGCCGCATGGGCCATTTATGATTATGGTTTTCGTTGTGTAGTATCTAGCTTTTTTGCTGATATTTTTAGAGGTAATTGCTTAAATATAGGTGTACTTCCTGTTCAAGTTTCTGAAACATTTCTAGCCCAAATTTTTGAAGCAATTGAAAAAAATCCAAATACTTCCTTGACAATAGATCTTTTAAATCAAAAGATTAGTCTAGACGCAATGGGTATTTCAGAAAGTTTCGAAATCAACAAGTATAAAAAAGAAAATATGTTGAATGGTTATGATGATATTGATTATTTAAGTAATATCAAGTCTGAAATTCAACAATTTGCCTCAAACACACCGCTTTAATTTAATAAAATGGTGATGGGAAAAACTCTTGAAATAATGGATACTACCTTGAGGGATGGAGAACAAACCTCAAGCGTTTCCTTTTCTTCTTCTGAGAAACTAACCCTTGCCAAGCTTCTCTTACAAGAGCTTAAAGTAGATCGAATTGAGATTGCCTCCGCCAGAGTTTCTGACGGTGAGTTTAAAGCGGTTAAAGAAATTACTTCATGGGCTAGAAAACAAAATCTAATAGAGGGTATTGAAGTTCTTACTTTTGTAGATGATGGTGTTTCACTGAAGTGGATGGTTGAAGCGGGTGCTGAAGTTCAAAATCTTCTTACTAAAGGATCCCTAAATCATTTGAAGTTTCAGCTCAAACAAACCCCTAAAGAGCACTTTGAAAATATTAAAAAGTGTTTACTAGATGCTAGTTCTAAAGGAATCAAAACGAATGTTTACCTTGAGGATTGGAGTAATGGAATGTTGCATTCAGAAGATTATGTCTTCGAATATCTAGATTTTTTAGAAACTCAACCGATAGAACGCGTATTACTCCCGGATACCCTTGGAATACTTACACCTGAAGACACCGCTAAATTTCTAAAAAAAATTATAAATCGCTATCCCAAACTTCGATTTGATTTTCATGGTCACAATGATTACGACCTGAGTGTTGCGAATGCGATGGAAGCAGTAAAAGCTGGTGTAAATGGTTTACACCTCACGGTAAATGGAATGGGAGAACGAGCTGGAAATGCTCCTTTAGCAAGTGTGGTTGCTGTAATTAATGACTTTCTACCTGATGTGAAAATCAATATTAATGAAAATTCATTATACAAGGTTAGTAAATTAGTTGCCACATTTACAGGCTTTAGAATTCCTGCAAACAAACCAATTGTTGGTGAAAATGTTTTTACGCAAACAGCTGGAATTCATGCGGATGGAGACAACAAAAAAAATCTTTATTTCAATGATTTATTGCCTGAACGTTTTGGAAGAAAACGCAAATACGCGCTTGGCAAAACTTCTGGAAAAGCCAATATTCAAAAAAATCTTCAGGAATTTGGACTGACCTTAAATGAAACTGAACTCAAAAAAGTTACGGCTCGAATCATTGAATTAGGAGATAGGAAAGAGCGTGTAACTGCGGAAGATCTTCCCTTCATAATCTCTGATGTATTGGGAAACAATATTCCCGACAAAGTCAAGTTGGAATCCTATGTCCTCACACACTCAAAAGGACTGAGTCCCACAACCAGTATTTCAATCAATATCAATGGTCAATCATTTGAAGAAAACGCCTCAGGAGATGGACAATATGATGCTTTTTGGAATGCACTTGGAAAAATATATACAAAACAAAAACTGAGATTACCTAAGTTGGTCGATTATGCTGTTAGAATACCTCCTGGGAGTAATTCTGACGCCCTCTGTGAAACAACGATTACTTGGAAAACAAAAGACAAAGAATTTACTACGCGCGGTTTAGATTCTGATCAAACGGTATCTGCTATAAAAGCAACTGAAAAGATGCTTAACATTATTCAAAATTAAACTAAATATGGATTTAAAAATTGCACTTTTAGCCGGAGACGGAATTGGGCCAGAAGTCATCGAACAAGCTGTAAAGGTTTCAGATGCGATTGCCAAAAAATTTAATCATAACATTCAATGGACACCCGCTCTAACAGGTGCTGCTGCTATCGATGCTGTAGGTGATCCATACCCTGATGAGACTCATCAAATTTGTTTAGATGCAGATGCCGTATTATTTGGAGCCATTGGTCATCCTCGATTTGATAACGACCCGTCGGCTAAAGTTCGACCAGAACAAGGGCTTTTAAAGATGCGTCAGAAATTAGGTTTGTTCGCCAATGTAAGACCAACATTTACCTTTCCTTCTCTACTCGATAAATCGCCTTTAAAGCAAGAGCGCATTGAAGGAACCGATCTTGTGTTTTTAAGAGAATTAACCGGAGGGATTTACTTCGGTGAACGTGGTCGTTTGGATAATGGTAACACAGCTTTTGACACCTGTACTTATACACGAGACGAAATCAAACGATTAGCTAAAAAGGGATTCGAATTGGCAATGATACGTTCAAAAAAATTATGCTGTGTTGATAAGGCGAATGTTTTAGAAAGTTCACGTCTTTGGAGAGAAACAGTTCAAGCAATGGAAAAAGAATATCCAGAGGTGACTGTTAGTTATGAATTTGTTGATGCTGTAGCAATGAGACTAGTACAATGGCCAAACAGCTATGATGTATTAATTACCGAAAACCTATTTGGAGACATCCTTACCGATGAGGCCTCTGTAATTTCAGGTTCAATGGGTTTAATGCCTTCAGCATCTGTTGGAACTGAAAATGCACTTTACGAACCTATACATGGGTCGTTCCCCCAGGCTACCGGCTTGGGTATTGCAAATCCGTTAGCTACCGTACTTTCAGCTGCAATGATGTTCGAAATGAGCTTTGGTTTAATAGAAGAGGGGGCTACTATACGAAAGGTTGTAGACCAATCATTAGCTGAGGGGATTGTTACTGAAGACTTGAAAGAAAATGGAGAAAAGGGGAATTCAACTACTGAAGTTGGTGATTATTTAGTTTCAAAAATTTTAAGCTAGTATCCTCCATCCAGGGTTTTCTCTTTTTTAATGTGCTCTATCTTATAAATTTAAAATATGAAGTTTCGATTTCATAATTCTAACGTTAAAATGAAAGAAAATGCATTAAAATTCTGGCTGATCACATTGGTTTTTGTGGGAGTCATTTAGTTTGTATTATCTTTAAATTCTAATTCTGTATAACTATGAAAAGTTTAATCACACTATTATTTATCATCAGCCTACAGGCCTGCATTTCAAGCACCCCCCCAATAGATAGAATTGAACCGATTTGGGAACCTCAAATTAGTTTGCAAGAGGGTTTAAAAAAGGCATATTTTGCTTCAGGATGTTTTTGGTGTGTAGAAGCTATATACGAAAGTGTTCGTGGAGTTTCTGAAGCCTATTCAGGTTATGCAGGTGGGTTCACAAAAAATCCCAATTACAATCAAATCGGAACTGGTCGTACTGGCCATGCTGAGGCAGTTGAAGTGATTTATGACCCTAAAGTTGTCAGTTTTAGTACACTTGTTCAAGTCTTTTTCGGTTCTCACGATCCTACAACACCTAATCGTCAAGGACCTGATTCAGGATCTCAATACCGCTCTATTGCATTCTATACTTCTGATCAAGAACGAGAGATCATTCAAAACTACATGCAGATGCTTAAAGACAAAGAGATTTTTAAAAAAGAAATTGTTACAGAAATAAAACCTCTTGAAAGATTTTATTACGCTGAAGAATATCATCAGGATTACGAAAAAAACAACCCCGATAATCCATATGTAAGACAGGTTTCTATTCCTAGACTCAGAAAATTCCAAAGTCAGTATCCAGAATTACTCAAAGATAATCACTAAATAGTGGAGACTTATTCTATTGAAAATGAATTCATTAAAGCTGTTTTCATAGCTTATGGAGCCATTTTGCATCAGCTATGGGTTAAAGATAAAAATGGAAACTCTACAAATGTCATTATGGGATTGGCAGAGCCCGAAGATTATCTCAACGACGAATGGGCTCGAGGAGCCGTTATTGGTCGCTTTGCTGGACGATTGGTTAATCCCATAAAAGTAGGTCAGCAAACAGTGCAAATTGAGAACAATAGAGGTCTGATGCTTCATAGCGGAAGTAGTGGTTGGCATTTAAAAACATGGACGCCTAAGCCTCATAAAAACAAGCAGAAAATCACTTTTGAATATCATTGTCCAGATGGAACTAGTGGTTTTCCAGGAAGTATTGATGCTAGAGTTACTTATTCCATTCACGAATCAGTTCTATTGATTCAATACCAAGGGATACCCAGCAAAACTACTCCAATCAATATGACCAATCATGCCTATTTTAACTTGAATCCAAATAATAATATTGGAAATCATAAACTAACAATAGATGCTGATGATTTCCTTGAACTACAGAGTAATTTAGTGCCTACTGGAAAAAAAATAGAAGTAACAGGTACTCCCTTAGACTTCAGAAAGGAAAAATTTATAAGTGAGACACGTTTAGATGATTATTTTGTGGTCAATCAAAATCAAACTTCTGTCGCTTCTCTATACTCACCTGAAACGGGTATCGAAATGAAAACATATACAGACCAACCTGGAGTTGTTGTGTTTACCCCTCCGCATTTTGAAGCGATTTGTTTTGAGACTCAAAAATTTTCCAATAGTCCAAACATCCCTTCTTTCCCGTCAACCTTGATTGAGGCAAATGAAGAATACAGCCACAGTAGTCGCTTTGAATTTAGTTTAAAAATCGAAGCTTAATTATTTTCCAAAGACGGAAAAAGAGAACCCCAATTAGACTCCCTACAATCGCTCCCACAAAAATATCTAATGGAAAATGTACTCCAATATATACCCTGCTGTACGCAATCAAAAAAGCTATAAAAAGGAGTATATAGGGAAGCCAGTTCAATAATGGTTTAAAAATTAAACCAAAGAAAACTGCTAATGCAAATGAGTTGGAAGCATGACCAGAGAAAAAACTAAACCTAGATCCGCAATTGGGTTTTACCAATCTAACTATAGATTTGATTTCCTCATCATAACAGGGACGGAGTCTTCCAACTTGTACTTTAAAGAGATTGGTCAGCTGATCCGTACACAAGATTAATAAACCCGTTAAAACCAGCAAATAAGCCGCTGCCTTCCAAGAATATTTAAAACCATAAAAAATCCAAAGAATAAAATACAATCCAATATTAGACCCCCGATTTGTCATCAGCATCCAAAACCAATCATACGTTTCTGAGCCCATTCCATTGAGCCATAAAAATAATGCTTTGTCCCAAGAAAGAAGTATTTCCATATTATTCTAGCATATCCATTTCTTTATCGTAAAACTGAAATGCAGCTTCAATTAAGAAATGTGATTCTGATTTTAGAGTAGATTCATCCTCTTTATCAAATTCTTCAAACCAATGAACATCGTCATTATGAACGTTTAAAATAAAACGAGGATATTCGGTATGGACAACAAATAGAGCATCTTCTAATTCAGAGCTATCAGCTATAAGAAATTTAGGTAATTCCATAATTTAATTAAGTATTAGTTTATTGGTTAAATATCGAAATCGAAAAAATAAAAGAACAGCGGATGAAGTTAAACCTGAGAGTAAACCTATCCATATTCCAGTGGTCGCTAAATTTGTATAGATACCCAGATAAAAGGCAATTGGAAATCCAAATACACCATACGAGAAAAACGTAATCCAAGCGGGAACATTAACATCTTGCAGCCCTCTAAGAGCTCCAAGTACAACGGCTTGAAGGCCATCAGAAATTTGAAAAAATGCTGATACAATAAGAAGCGTTGAAGCAATCTGAACTACTTCGGTTACATCCACTAGTTCCAAAGGGTTTGATCCGTCTAAATAAATCCAAGGCAAGACTTTATGAAGTCCCAAGAAAAAAAGACAAAAAATAACATCAAAAATAAAAATGAGCAAGAAAATTGAATGTGCAACCTCTCTTAATCGAATAAAATCGTTCCTTCCTTTCTGATTTCCAACACGTATCATCGCTGTAACGCCAAGACCCATAGCAAACATAAAAGTCATGGACGATAGGTTTAAAGCAATCTGGTTTGCTGCTTGAGAATTTTTCCCTAAAATGCCTGAAAGCCATATCGCTGCAGTAAAAAAAATAACCTCAAAAAACATCTGAAGCGCGGAAGGAAAACCCAATTTGAAAATTTTTTTAAACAAATTCCATTGTGGTTTTTTTAAAGAAATTTGACGTACATATTTAAAAAACTTTGGACTAAACCTGACATATAATGCCATAAAAATCAACATAGAAAAGCGTGCGAAAAGACTACCTATAGCTGCGCCCTCTACTCCCATCATTGGAAAAATCCAAACTCCAAAAATTAAAAAATAATTTAAAATGACATTGATTACATTTCCTAATAGGGTGGCATACATTGCAGGGCGTGTGTAGGAGAGTCCCTCCGAAAATTGTTTAAATCCCTGAAAAAAGACAAGTGGAATTAATGAAATTCCAACCCACTGAAGATAGGGATAAGCCAATTCTACTACTTCTTCAGGTTGACCCATTTTAAAAAGTAAAGGCTTACTGAATAAAACTGCTAGTGTGAGTATTAATCCTAAAAAAAAGCAAAGTAATAAACCGTGAATAAAAACATTACGACCTGCGGCAACATCTTTAGCTCCGTCAGTTTCAGCAATTAAAGGGGTGATTGCCGTTGAAAAACCTATACCTAAGGACATTGCTACAAAAAAGAAACTATTACCCAACGAAACTGCTGCAAGTTCAGCTGTCCCAAGCTGACCTACCATGACATTATCAACAAGCTGGACAAAAGTATGTCCAAGTAGTCCAATAATTACTGGAAAAGCAAGTGTAAGATTGTATCTAAATTCTTTAGTGTATTGCGATAAGCTACCAGTCATCAAACAATTTGATTAAAATCCGTTTTGATCTACTAAATATACTAAACTACTCATGGCTGCTGCACCGAGCTCTAGCTCCCTTTTGTTGATGGCATCAAAGGTATCGTTAGCTGCGTGATGAAAATCAAAATAACGTTGTGAATCAGGACGTAAACCGGATAAAACTACTTTTCCATCTCGAAGCGGACCGATATCAGCTCCACTCCCACCCAATTCAAATCGGTCTGCCATATAAGGTTCAAAGTAGGACTTCCATTGTTTAATTTGATTAAACTGCTGATCAGTAGCTTCAAAAATAAAGCCTCTTGGTGAAAAACCTCCTGCATCAGACTCTAAAGCGAAGATGTGATTTTCATTATTCTGTTTGGCATATTTTGCATACGCAGATCCACCCCTTAATCCATTTTCTTCATTCATATACAATACAACTCGGATCGTTCTTTTTGGCTTGTAATTCAAAGATTTAAAAAGACGCAATACTTCCATAGACTGAACTATACCAGCACCATCATCATGAGAACCATCTCCTAAATCCCAAGAATCAAGATGACCACCTACTACTATAATTTCTTCTGGGAACTCACTACCTTTAATTTCTCCGATTACATTATGAGAAGGAACATCAGGAAAATTTTTACAATCTAATTTCAGATAGAAATTTAATTTATCATTTAGTGTAAGCATTGAACTGAGTAATTGTGCACCGTTTGTGCTGATTGCTGCAGCAGGGATCCGCATACTATTAGGTAAATCGCCATAACTCATGTTTCCTGTATGTGGATAATCGTCTAAACGTAAATTCATGGAACGGACAATTACACCAACTGCCCCAAGACGAGCTGCTCTGGCTGCTCCTTGTGAACGTTGATTGACTGTTTTTGAATAGGCTTCAAAAGTATTAATCAAATCAGCAGGCATTGGACGATTAAAAAACACAAACTTGCCTTTAACTTTTTCTTCACCTAAAGCTTCCAATTCCTCAAAACTTTTAACCTCAACGACATTTGCTCGTAAACCTGATGAAGGTGTAGCTATAGATCCACCCAGAGCACATACAGGAACATTTGTACTCATTCCAGGTCCAGTTATTATACTTGCGTACTCAAAAGTGCCTCGCACCCATTTAGGTACCATAACATCTTGTAAAAAAACTCTGTCTAAGCCAAGTGATCCTAATTCATCCTCCCCCCAAAGTACTGCTCTTTCAGCATTGAGTGAACCCGACAGACGTCCACCAATTTTATTTGAAAGATGGTTCAGCCAATCATAGGCTTTGCCTTTATTTAGGGCGTGTTCATATAAGGTTTCAATTTGTTTTTCATGCTTTTCATTTTGCCCGTTTAGATTAACTGCAATAAAGCAAATAGCCAATAACGATACTATTTTTCTCATAGTGTTTTTATTTTGGTGCGAATTGATCGATATTCAATGAACTGATAGGATCATCACCCAAAATAAGTAACCGCTCAACTACATTGCGGAGTTCTCTTACATTTCCAGTCCATGGATAATTACTTAATTTTTCTTGAGCCTCGTCAGAAAAAGTTTTCTTTTCTAAGCCTTGTTCTTTGGATAATACCTCAACAAAATGAGAAATTAATAAAGGGATATCATCCTTGCGATCCTCTAATGAAGGAACATGAATAATAATTACTGCAAGACGATGGTAAAGATCTTCTCTAAATCGACCCTCTTTTATTTCATGCAATAAATCCTTGTTGGTTGCAGCGATAACTCTTACATCAACACTTATGTCTTTTTCATTCCCAACACGTTGAATTTTTTTCTCCTGCAATGCTCTTAAAACTTTAGCCTGTGCAGCCAAACTCATATCTGCAATTTCATCTAAAAATAAAGTCCCATTATTAGCTGCTTCAAATTTTCCAGAACGATCTTTTACCGCAGAAGTAAAGGCGCCTTTAACGTGGCCAAAAAGTTCACTTTCTATCAATTCTGATGGAATAGCAGCACAGTTCACTTCTATAAAATTTTCTTTACTTCGATCACTTTGCTCATGTAGCTGATGTGCAACTAATTCCTTTCCAGTACCATTTTCTCCTGTTACAAGAACTCGAGCATCTGTAGCAGCTACTTTAGAAATCATAGTTACCATACTTTTCACAGGAGAACTTTCACCAATGATGGTATACTTTTGAGCTACTTTTTTCTTTAATTTTAAATTCTCCTTTTTTAATGTTTTATTTTCAATGGCATGTCTAACTGCAGTGAGTAATCGGTTTAAATCTGGTGGCTTCGCAATAAAATCATACGCTCCAAGCTTCATCGCATCTACAGCTGTCTCAACATTTCCATGACCTGTAAGCATTATAAAGGGAACATAAATCCCTTTTTCTTTTGCTTTTTGGAGGACTTCAATTCCGTCCATTTTAGGCATTTTAATGTCGCATAAAACCAAATCAAATTTCTTTTTTTCCAAAAAACTTAAGCCTTCTTTTCCATCTATAGCTTGGGTAATTTCATAGGAAGGGTTTTCTTCCAATAAAATTCGAGCCATCACCCTTCTGATGGGTTCTTCATCCTCTATCAATAAGATTTGAATCATTTTATCTGTGTTGGTGAATTTACAAAGGTAACTGATCGTTGAGGAAAAGGAATCTCAATACCGTTTGAAGCAAAAGCTTCAAAAATAGCATATCGCAAATCACTTTTAACAATATTGGCAGAAAAACTACTGTTTAAAGAAATATATAATTGAAATATTAGAGCACTATCTCCAAAGTCTTTAAATAAAACAAAAGGTGAAGGGTTATCTAATACTTCCGCATGTGATTGTGCAATTTCTAAAAGTATAGATTTCACTAGCTTAGGGTCGCTTTTATAAGCCACCCCAACCTCTATAATCTCTTTGGTTATAATACCATTTTCGGTCCAGTTAAATAATATGGAAGTTAAAAATTTATGATTCGGTATGATCAGCACTTTGTTCTCTCTTGTAACTGCTCGTGTTGTCCTTAATTTAATATTTTCTACCTGACCTATTTGTCCATCAACTTCGATAATGTCACCAACGAGTACAGATTTGTCAACCAAAATAAAAACTCCAGAAATGATGTCTTGAATAAAGGTTTGAAGTGCAAGACCTACACCTACCAACAAAGCTGCTGATGCTGCAAAGATTGCTGTAAGATTCACACCAACATTCTGAAGCACGATTAAAGTTACTATGGTGTAAACAAAATAATTAATAAAAGAAAAAAGACTCTTAAACTTAATTTTAGTGTCATTAGACAGTGCTCTGAAAATGATTTTTCTGAGGACTTTCAGTAGAAAAAAGGTGATAATCAAAACGATGATTACCAACAGTATTGTCTTAGGAGTAAAAGAAACAGAGCTCCCTATAGCAAACTTGTAGTTTAAAAGATCAATTATTTTATTAATAAAATTCATAATTAATGGGGAAGTTAGGATAAAAAACAAAACCCACCCTCGTAAAAGGATGGGAAAAAATTGCTATGAAAAAGAAAAATAATACCAACATAAAATGTCAGCATTATTTCAAATATATAATTTTTTTTTAAATCCGATTCAATTAGGCAAACATATCCTTTACTTTTTCAAAAAACGATTTATCGGATTTCTCTGGATTTGGTTTAAAATTTGAGTCTTCTAACATTTTCTCAAAAAATGATTCCTGCTCTTTATTGATTTTTTTTGGTGTCCAAACATTAATATGTACTAACAAATCGCCATTCCCATATCCGTTTACACTCGGCAGACCTTTTCCTCGAAGTCGTAATGTTTTTCCAGACTGTATGCCAGGTTCGAGTTTAATTCTTGCTTTTCCATCTAATAAAGTTAATTCCTTCGAAATTCCTAAGACAGCTTCTGAGATACTTACATAGAGATCAAAGTGAAGATGGTTACCCTCGCGCACAAAAACATCGTGAGAAACTTCCTCAATTAATACTAATAAATCTCCTGAAATTCCATCGGAAGGGGCTTCGTTTCCTTTTCCTGTAACTTTCAATTGCATCCCCTCTTCTACCCCTGCTGGAATTTTAATGGATACCGTTTCTTCTTTTTTCACCATCCCGTTGGCGTCCGAACCAGGAGGTCTATTCAATATTGATTGACCGCCTCCACCACAACTATTACAGACAGCTGAGGTCTGCATTCTTCCCAAAATAGTATTGGTGATTTTCAAAACTTGACCTTGCCCGTTACAAGTCTTACAGGTTCCATATTGGACTCCAGCTGCTTGAACTTTTCTTGGGACCTTAATTTTTTTCTCTACGCCCTTTGCTATTTCTTCTAAGGTTAGCTTGACACGAATACGCATGTTAGACCCTTGTGCACGTCTTCTGCCACCTCCAAAACCACCTCCAGAACCAAAACCGCCCCCAAATGCACCTCCAAAAATATCACCAAACTGACTGAAGATATCATCCATATTCATTCCACCTCCGCCAAAACCTTGGCCTCCTTCAAAAGCAGCATGACCAAATTTATCGTATTTTGATCTTTTTTCTTCGTTGCCAAGAATTTCATAGGCCTCAGCTGCTTTTTTAAATTTTGCCTCGGCAGTAGTGTCATCGGGATTTTTATCAGGATGATACTGTATCGCTTTTTTACGATATGCTTTTTTAATTTCAGAAGCAGTTGCGTTTTTTGAAACGCCTAAAATCTCGTAATAATCTTCTTTCATAATTTATTGGCCAACGACCACTTTAGGATAACGAATAATCCGGTCTCCCAACTGGTATCCGGTTTCTATTATATCTATAATCTTTCCTTTATCAGCTTCTGTGGGTGCTGGAATTTGAGTAATTGCCTCGTGGTGTTCGGCATCAAAAGTGTCACCAATTTTGGCAGAAGTAGCACTCAGGCCACTGCCTTTTAAAACTTCAGAGAATTTGTTATAAATCAACTTAAACCCTTCTGAATCTATGCTATCTGAACCTTTTTCTATTTGCTGATTAGCGCGATTAAAATCATCTAAAACAGGGATTAAAGATGTGATTACTTCTTGGTTTGCAGTTTTGAATAATTCCAAGCGCTCTTTGGCAGTTCTTTTTTTAAAGTTTTCAAATTCAGCAAACAGTCGAATAAATTTCTCTTTTTCTTGATCCAAAGAGTGCGAAAGCTCCTCCAGCTTCGCTTTGTCTTTCGAGACTGTTTTTGTCTTTTTAACTTCTTTTTTTGGGGTCGCTTTCTTTACAGTAGGTGTCTTTGCTCCTTTGGTTGCCATTGATCTTAATTTTTTAATGGATATACAAAAGTGTTGCCATACTCTCAAAATGTCAAATTGTCATTCTTCATTTCTACCAAGTAAATTTTGTAACGCTTTTTGAATTTCAGGATATTGAAATTTGTATCCTTGATTTATTACTTTGTTAGCACTTACCCAGTGACTATCGAGGACTAAAGCACTCATTTCACCTACCAAAATTTTGATTAAAAAAGGAGGTATAGCCGGGAGGAGATGCGGTCTTTTCATGGTTTTTGCCAAAGATGAAATTAGCTCTTTTTGAGAAACGGGATTAGGACTGACTGCATTATAAACACCTTCCCATTTCCCTTTAATTGCATTCAGAAAGATTCCTACAAGATCGTTTAAATGTATCCATGATTGACCCTGTTCTCCAGATCCAAAGGCTGCACCAAGTCCAAATTTTGTTGGGATTTTCAATGTGCCCAATACGCCCCCTTCTGGCGATAAAACCAAACCTATTCGCATTTTACAAACCAAAATTCCTTCAGTAGTGAATGTATCCACTTCTTTTTCCCAATCAAATACCACTTTCTCCATAAAAGATTTTGACATCACGGCAGTGGTCTCCTCTACCTTACGATAAGGGTGAGAGGGATAAATCCCAATAGCAGATGCACTAATGAGTTGCTTCACTTGCAGAGGTTCTTGACGATTTCTTAACCCGGTTAGCAATACTTGGGTAGGCTTTATCCTGCTGGAATATATTTCTTGTTTGTATTTTTTTGTCCAGCGCTTTGATACAGTAGCCCCAGCCAGATGAATAATGGTATCAACCTCAGAAAAACAAGAGGTATCAATTTGATCTAATTTAGGGTTCCAATGAAACCCAGTAGCTCCTGCCAATGAATTTAACTTCTCTTTTCGGGTCGTTAAATAGTGAATCTTATGACCTTCCTTAAGTAGTTTTTGAACCAGTGTCTTTCCAACAATACCAGTAGCACCTGTGATCAGTAGCTTCATTTTTTTTTTTTTTCAAAAATAGCTATTTATGGCTTGATTGCTCTCAACATTTCGCGTTTTCCTGGCGGGCCTTCCAATCGCTCAACTTCGAAACCAACTTCTTGTAATGATCTGCGAACGGATCCTTTTGCACAAAAACTTACCCAAACTCCTCCTGAACGCAAAAGGTTATATGATTTTCGCATCCATTCTGTTCCCCATAAATCAGGTTGAACATGTGCTCCAAAAGCATCAAAGAAAATCAAATCGAATGAAATTGTACTCTTAAAATGTTCAAAAAGGATTTTTTTCTTTAGGAGATTGAATTCGGGTAAAATCGCAAGGGACTTTTCCCAGAGTAATTTTGAAAAATCTTTATGCGAAAGTTGATTCTTGGAAATTTCAAATAAATTATCATAATTCAATAATTCGGATTCTTCTGACGTAAGTGGATAAGGCTCAATTGCAGTATAATCCATTCCAGTTTGACTCTTTTGGGCCTCTAAGTAACTTAAATAAGATATCAAACCCGTTCCATAACCTATTTCTAAAATCCGACATCGCTTTCCTTGATTGTTTTCTTGCCAGAAATGAAGTCCGTGGTTTAAATAAATAAATTCAGATTCTGTGAGAGCTCCATGCAAAGAATGGTATGACTCTTTCAATGCATCTATACGAAGGGTATAAGAGCCGTCTTTTGTAAGCACAATCTTTTTTTCATGATTCATGATGAATATTTAAAGAACGATCAAAATAACTATTAAAAAATTAGAAATATTCTCCATACACCATCAAAAACACAATTAATTACAAAAAATGCTAAAATAAATACAGAATAGAGGTTTAGTTTTGGAAAAAAATTAATTTTACTAAACCAAATTTGAATAAAATGAACATCAGTAAAGCGCAAACTTCAAAAATCAATTCAATTGATTTCGATAAACTCGCATTTGGCAAAACCTTTACGGATCATATGTTTATTTGTAGATACCAAGATGGTAAATGGCAAGATCCAGAGATTAAGCCTTATCAATCTCTTACATTAGATCCCTCCTCAAGTGTTTTTCATTACGGTCAAGCTGTTTTCGAGGGAATGAAAGCATTTAAGGATGACCAAGATCAAATTTGGTTATTTCGTCCTGAGGAAAATTTCAAACGTATTAACCGTTCATCAAATCGTTTGCAAATTCCAGAATTTCCAGAATCCTATTTTTTTGAAGGATTGAATACCCTTTTGTCTATGGACAAAGATTGGATAAAACCAGGAAAAGGAAATTCATTATACATACGTCCTTTTGTTTTCGCTAGCCAAGCAAGTGTGCAGGCATCAGCGGCAAATGAATATTTTTTTATGATCATTTGTGCTCCAGTAAAGTCCTATTACACTGGTGGTGAAATCAACGTCTTAATTGCAGAAGAATACAGTCGTGCTGCAAATGGTGGTGTTGGCTTTGCTAAAGCTGCAGGAAATTATGCAGCCCAATTTTATCCTACCTCAGAGGCATTAAAAGATGGATTCCAGCAAATTATTTGGACTGATGCAAATTCACATCAGTATTTGGAAGAGGCTGGGACAATGAATATTTTCTTTAAAATCAACAATACTTTAATCACCTCTCCTACAAACGATCGAATCTTAGACGGAATTACTCGCAAAAGTATCATTGACTTAGCAAAGCACAGTGGATTAAGTGTTGAGGAGCGTCCGATAAAGGTTCAAGAAATTAAAGATGCCCACCAAGCCGGAACTTTAGAAGAAGTGTTTGGTACTGGAACTGCAGTTGTTGTTTTGCCAATCAATAGTTTTTCACATCAGAAACAAGTATATAAATTGCCAAAAGAGACTCCATTAGCAAATTCACTCAAAGAAAAGCTTCTGGATATTCAATATAATCTTGCGGAAGATCCCTTCGAATGGCGAAGAGGTATCAATTAATCCTCAGTCAATATTTTTGCTAAATCAGGTTTGAAATAATTAGGCCCTTTCATCACTTTACCATCTTCGCGATAGATTGGTTTTCCATCTGGTCCTAACTTACTCATATTACTTTTCTGAATTTCATCAAAGATTGCTTCAATTTTATCCTGAAAACCATGCGCTATTATTGTCCCACAGAGGATATAAAGCATATCGCCCAAAGCATCTCCTACCTCAATCAAATCTCCTTCTTTAACAGCCTCTAAGTATTCTTCATTTTCTTCTTTCATTAGATTAAATCTCAGAGAAGAAATTGCTTCAGGCAAAGAAACTGTTGGTTTTGTTTCAATCCCTAATCCATACGCTTGATGAAAAGAAGTGACTGCACTTAATGGTTTATTTAACATGATATAATTGAATGTTTATGGGTTAATTATTTCTAAATTAGTCAAAAAAATAGAAGATGTTTTCTTTTGGACAATTAATTTTTGCACTCTTATTTGTAATAGCCTTTACTCTTATAATAATTCTTTCTTATCGCTCAGATAAAAAAAAACAACCTAATTACTTTAAAGGCAGTTATAAAATAGTAATCGGTTTTTTTATCGCTTTTAGCGCATTGGTCCTTATTAAATACCTTACCCAAAAATGAAAAATATACTCCTCGTTTTTCTGGGTGGCGGTATTGGCTCTATAGTACGATTTTTAATCGGCAAATTTATTCAGGTTCCAAGGAATAGTTTTCCTTGGTCAACTATGTTGGCAAACTTTGTTGGCTGTTTTTTGATTGGTCTACTTATTGGCTGGGCGCTCAAAAATGGAACTGAACGTTCTGACATTTACCTCTTTGCTGCTGTTGGTTTTTGTGGTGGACTAACTACATTCTCGACCTTCAGTATGGAAAACCTATTCTTTCTTCGTACCGGAGATTTTGGCAGTTTTATAGGATACACACTCTTAAGTATTCTTGGAGGATTGCTTTTTGTGGGGTTGGGTCACCTATTAATCAAGCTTTTATTCTAAGCACCCCCTTTTTTTTGCTTAATTGACAATTTATTTACTTTATTTTAAAGATACCCTCATTTTTATGGGGGTGTAACTTTTTATTTATTAAAAATAAAAAAATATACCCCCTAATTGGAGTGGTCATTTTATAACTTATATAGTTTTGCTCTAAACTTAAATATATGAAAATGAAAAAAAATTACTCCATTATCGCGATTGCAATTCTGTTAATCTCATTTACTCCAGCGGCTACAAATGCTCAAGAAAATGACTCAACAGCTGAAGCAAGTTTTAATTTCAGCGGAACAGTAGACACTTATTTCAGAACAAGTTTTTCTGAAGATCCAGTAGCTCCAGCCACCTCTTTTGCTGACCTTAATGGTTTTGCATTAGGAATGGCAAATTTCATAGTTTCTTATGAAGGTGAAAAATCAGGTTTTGTAGCTGATGTAGTTTTTGGACCTAGAGGCTCTGATGCTGTTTTCGGTTCGGAAGGAAATTCTTCTGAATTAGTGAATCAACTGTATGCTTATTACAACTTAGCAGACGGTGTAACAGTCACTATGGGTAACTTTAATACCTTTCTCGGATACGAAGTTATTTCTCCAGCAGCAAACTTCAACTACTCTACTTCATACATGTTCTCATTTGGACCTTTTTCTCACACAGGACTTAAATTTGACTTTGAATTAGCAGAGGATATCTCATTAATGTTAGGTGTTTTTAATCAAACAGATCAAACCGAAGCAAATTACGATCGATATACTGCTTTTGGAGCGCAACTAGGACTTTACGGTCAGTACATTAACTTTTTAGGTGGAGACGGTTATGCTCAAATAGACTACACTGGTGGATTCGACCTTAGCGACAGCTTTTTCTTAGGAATCAATGCAACCTCAGCTTCATTGGATGGAGATACTGGTTTTGCAGGAGTCGCGCTATATCCTCAAATCACTACAAGCGATAGTTTTGCCATTGGACTTCGAGGAGAATTCTTCTCTGAAACAGATGGCTATGGAGCTCTTGTAAGCGATGGAGATGCTGATAACTTTTCCCTCACACTTACTGGAAGCTATACTTCTGGAAACTTTATGTTTAAGCCCGAATTTAGGCTAGACAGCGCTTCTTCTGAGATCTTTGCAATCTCCCCAACAGAAACATCAGACAGTCTCGCATCATTTGTAATGGCAATGATCTATTCGTTTTAACCCTACTAAATGATTAACGTTTTCAAACACCTCTTCATTGAGATCATTTTCTAAAAATAAATATTATGAAAAAAATAGAAGCAATTATCCGAAAATCAAAATTTGAACAAGTCAAAGAAGCTCTTCACAGTGTAGAAGTTAATTTTTTCAGCTACTGGGATGTTACAGGAATTGGCAATGAAACAGAAGGACACGTCTACAGAGGAATTACTTATAGCACCTCCGAAATCCAAAGGCGTTATCTATCCATCGTTGTAAATGATGAATTTGTTCAACTAACGATTGATGCCATTTTAAAATCCGCAGCAACAGATAAAATTGGCGACGGTAAGATTTTTATTTTACCCGTTGAGGAAACTTATCGAATTAGAACCGGCGAAAAAGGCGGTAAATCACTTAACTAAATTATTTAAAAACAAAAATTATGGAAAGCACTGCTCTTTTTACAGCAAACAACGTATGGATGATGATCTGTACAGCACTCGTATTTTTTATGCACTTAGGTTTTTCTTTTTTAGAGATTGGACTTACTCGTCAAAAAAATGCAGTAAATATTTTATTCAAAAACTTTTTTGTAATTACCTCTGGACTTTTACTTTATTGTATCGGAGGGTTCAATTTAATGTATCCTGGTTTTGAAGAAGGAGCCATGGGCTTCTTTAAATTTGCAGGTTTCGGAATCGCAGCACCTGAAGGTGGAATGACCGCAGAATATGCAAGTGGAGGCTATACTTGGTGGACCGATTTTCTCTTTCAAGGGATGTTTGCCGCTACAGCTGCTACCATTGTTTCTGGAGCGGTAGCTGAACGAATCAAACTCAATAGCTTTATGCTCTTTTCAATAATCTATGTAGGTATAGTTTATCCAATTATCGGCTCATGGAAATGGGGTGGTGGATTTTTAGACCAATGGGGATTTTATGACTTTGCTGGTTCGACGCTTGTTCACTCTGTTGGTGGCTGGGCAGCTCTTATTGCAGTTTATCTTCTTGGTGCTCGTATTGGTAAATTTAATAAAGACGGGAAACCAAACGCTATACCCGGGCACAATATCCCATTGGCAGCAGCTGGGGTATTAATTCTCTGGTTAGGATGGTTTGGATTCAACGGTGGATCTGTTCTTTCAGCTGATCCTGAACTGACTTCCTTAACGCTAGTTACCACTTGCCTCGCAGCTGCAGCTGGTGGTATTTCTGCAGCAATTTTCTCGAACTTTATGTACAAGAATTACGATTTAACGATGTTTATGAATGGCGTTTTGGGAGGGCTTGTAGGTATCACAGCTGGCGCAGATCAAATGGGCCCTACTGACGCTATTCTAATTGGTATCATTGCAGGTGTAATCATTGTTCTTGGAATTGCTCTAATAGATAAACTTAAATTAGACGATCCTGTAGGAGCAATTGCAGTACACTTGATTTGTGGAATTTGGGGGACTTTGGCTGTGGGTATTTTTGGAGCTATGGCTAGTTTCGATCAATTCATCATCCAGCTTATAGGGGTAGGTATCGTTGGAGCATTTTCTGTAGTCTGTGCGTTCATTATTTTAATTGTTATCAAGAAAACCATTGGACTCCGAGTAGACACAGAGGAAGAATTGAAAGGTCTTGATCTTTCTGAACATGGTATGGATGCTTATTCAGATTTTCGTCTAAACCAACACTAAACTAAAAAGGCATAACCATAAGTCATTTTAATTTTAAAAAACCTCTTACATTCGTGAGAGGTTTTTTTTGTATATTTTAAAAATAGATTCATGAACAAATTCTTTTTTCTTTTTCTTCTTTTAAGCAGCTTAATAGGCAGTGCGCAAGAAATTAATTCTGATGCCGCAGAGGGTCCTTTTTCCCAACTAATTATTAGGGGCGCGACTCTTATTAACGGAAACGGAGCTCCACCAATTGGACCAGTAGATATTACAATTGAAGACCACACTATCGTAGGGATTCAAGTAGTTGGCTATCCTGGAGTAGCAATAAATGAATCTAAAAGACCTAAGTTGAAAGCTGGAGGTCACGAAATTGATGCTCATGGACAATTTGTTCTTCCTGGCTTTATTGACATGCACGGGCACATAGGTGGTGTTGCTCAAGGGGCGGATTGGGATTATGTCTTTCGTCTCTGGCTTGCACACGGGGTGACCACTGTCAGAGAACCTAGCGGAAGAGGAGTTGAGTATGCGGTAAATCTAAAAAAACAAAGTGCAAAAAATACTATTATCGCACCAAGAATATTAGCCTATACAGGGTTTGGTCAAGGAAGTAAAAATCAAATAAGCACTCCAGAACAAGCACGAGAATGGGTTCGACAAAATGCAAAAAATGGAGCAGATGGAATCAAATTTTTTGGAGCAGAACCAGAAATCATGATTGCTGCTTTGGATGAAAACAAAAAACTAGGACTACGTTCTGCCTGTCACCATGCTCAGCTAAGCGTAGCGCGCTGGAATGCATTACAATCTGCTCGGGCTGGACTAACCACAATGGAACACTGGTATGGGCTGCCTGAGGCATTATTTGATGATAGAACCGTTCAAAACTACCCGTTGGATTATAATTATCAAAACGAACAGCACCGTTTTGGTGAAGCGGGCAAATTATGGAAGCAAGCTGCAGCTCCCTATTCAACTCACTGGAACAATGTTATGAATGAACTCATTGATTTGGATTTCACCATGGTTCCAACCTTCAATATCTATGAGGCTAGCAGAGATCTTCATCGAGCGAGAAGAGCTGAATGGCACGAGGACTTCACCCTTCCGTCACTTTGGAAGTTTTACCAACCCAGTAAAATCTCTCATGGTTCCTATTGGCATTTTTGGGGAACGGAGGAAGAAGTGGCATGGAAAGAAAACTTCAAATTATGGATGACTTTTATCAATGAATATAAAAATAGAGGTGGACGGGTCACTACTGGCTCTGATTCTGGGTTTATTTTTCAATTGTATGGCTTCGCATATATCAGAGAACTTGAATTACTCAGAGAAGCAGGCTTTCATCCCTTAGAGGTCATTAGAGCTGCCACCCTAAATGGCGCAGAAGCCTTAGGAATCGACAAACAAACTGGATCAATAGAAATCGGCAAAGATGCTGATTTTGTAATCATAGAAGAAAATCCACTCCAAAATATGAAAGTACTCTATGGAACTGGAGCAATTAAATTAACAGAAAACAATGAGGTTGTCCGGGTAGGAGGAGTTAAATACACTATTAGACAAGGAGTAATATACGATGCCAAAAAACTACTTTCAGAAGTTAAAGAAATGGTAGATATTGCAAAAGAAAAAGAAAACTTTAAGATAACCCAACCTGGAAATTAGCTCATTTAAATTTTTATGAGAAAATTAATTCTATTAATGAATTGCCCTGATCAAAAGGGAATCATTGCTTCAGTCACTAACTTTTTTCACAAAAGAGGTGGTAATATCGTTTATATTGATCAATATGTTGACCGTATCCAAAATGCATTTTTCATGCGGATTGAGGTCGAAGCAGTATTGGATCAGGATGATTACGAAGAAATAAATTCAAATTTTCAAAATGAACTAGGCGTTAAATTTCATGTAAAATATGATTTTTATCTTGCTGATATTCTTCCCAAAATGGGAGTCTATGTTTCAAAATATGACCATTGTTTATATGACATACTTGCTCAACAAAGTTCTGGGAAATTAAGATGTGAAATTCCATTTATCATCAGTAATCACAATGACCTAGAGCACATTGCCAATCAATTTAACATTCCTTTTTATCATATCCCTGTCAGTAGAGAGACCAAAGAGGAGGCTGAAGAAAAGCAATTGGTTTTACTCAAAAAATACGGAGTTAATTTTATAGTTTTGGCGCGATACATGCAGATCGTTTCAAAGAAAGTGATCGATGTATTCCCATCAAAAATCATCAATATACATCATTCATTTTTACCTGCATTCCCAGGGGCTAAACCGTACCATTCTGCCTTTGAAAGGGGGGTTAAAATTATTGGGGCAACGAGTCATTATGTTACTGAAGAATTGGATGCTGGTCCAATAATTGAACAAGATACCATTCGCGTTTCTCACGGACATGACGTGAATGATTTTATTTTGAAGGGACAAGATTTAGAACGTATTGTTTTACTTCGAGCGCTGAAATTACATTGCGAACGAAAGATCATGTCTTACAACAACAAAACGATCGTTTTCAATTAATCTGTTTGCAGAAAATTCAAAAGAACTGAATTGAATTTATCAGGCTGATCGATATTCACTACGTGTCCTGAATGCTTAAGAGTTAGTAATTTGGAAGAATGATGTAACCGTACAATTTTCTTCACAAAAGGCAAAAACATATAATCTTGGCTACCCATGATATAAAGCACCGGTATTTTAACTTCTCGAGCTCTAATTTTTTCTAATAAAGGCAAAAGTTTAGCCGTAAGTTTATACCATTTTTTAAATTCTTTTTCAGATAATTTTTTAGCCTCTCTGATAAAAAGTGCTCTTGATTTTCGATGCGCTTTATAGGGCATAATTACGTAAGAGAAAAAAGTGTATATCCAAATAAAAGGTAAAATACTCTGCGTGAGTTTCCCTAAAAACATAAGGATTCTAGATTGTACATTTAAATTCAGTATTGCTCCTCCCAATCCTATTTTCTCCATCCTATCTGGATGAATTTGCATCATTTTCTGAATTAGTATACTGCCAAGAGAAATTCCAACAAAGTGAGATTTCTTGATCTGATTTTGATCAAGTACTTCAATTATATCCTGAATGATTAAATCAAAAGAATATTCTAACTCTTCTGAAGAAGGTTCAGACTTTCCGTGTCCTCTCAAGTCTATGAGTAAGATATTAAAATACGCTTTAAAAAAACGAACCTGATTAAACCAAATGGAAGAATTTCCTCCAGCTCCATGAACAAAGGTTATCCATTGTTTAGAGTTATTTTCTGCTTTATATGTAGAGTGATGAAGCACTATATGATTCCTTTTTTGAGAAGGTAGCCAGCCATTTCTTGCTGTATTTTTTTTGCTTCGCTAGCAGCTGCATCAGCGAAATTTTCTTCATGAGAGGCATAAATAATCCCGCGGGAAGAATTTACTAAAAGACCGCAAGACTCGTTCATTCCGAACTCAGAGACCTCCTTTAAGCTTCCTCCTTGGGCTCCTACTCCTGGAACAAGAAGAAATGCCTCAGGAATAATTTGTCTTATAGAGGTCAATGCTGAAGCTTTCGTAGCTCCAACCACATACATCAATTGCGCTGCTCCATTCCATTTTAAACTGGTCTGCAATACCTTTTCAAAAAGTTTTTTACCATTTTCTTCGGTAAACTGAAAATCAAAAGCCCCGGGATTTGAAGTTAAAGAAAGTAAAATAGCATATTTATCCTTAAAAGTAAGGAATGGCTCTACAGCATCTTTTCCCATATAGGGGGCTACTGTCACTGCATCTACACCATAATTTTCGAAGAAAGCCTTTGCATAGCGTGCTGCAGTATTCCCTATATCCCCTCTTTTAGCATCTGCAATTGTAAAATGCTCTGGATAATTTTCATTTAAATAGCGCATTATTTTATCAAATGCTCGCCAGCCATCAACTCCATAAGATTCAAAAAAAGCTAAGTTGGGCTTATAGGCTACAGCATAGGAATGGGTTTTATCAATTATAGCTTTGGCAAAAGTAAAAAGAGGATCTTCTGTATTTCTAATAAATTCTGGAACCTTTTCTAAATCAATATCCAATCCCACACAGAGGTAAGATTGTTTTGCTTTGATGTTTTTTAAAAGGGTCTCTTGTGTCATAATACTTCCCCTGCTTCTTTTAACTTAGCTGTATTTTGATGCAATTGCAATTCATCAATTAATCTTTGTACATCTCCATTGATTACATTGGGAAGATCGTATAAAGTAAGGCCGATTCTATGATCAGTAACTCGTCCTTGAGGGTAATTATAAGTTCTAATTTTTGCTGACCGATCACCAGATGAAACTAATGAATTTCTTTTTTCAGAATCTAACGCTAACTTTTTAGAAAGCTCTAATTCATAGAGTCTGGAACGAAGTACTTTAAGGGCTTTGTCTTTATTTTTATGTTGGGACTTCTGGTCTTGACATTGGGCAACTATTCCTGTAGGTTCGTGGGTAAGCCTTACGGCAGAATAGGTCGTGTTAACAGACTGTCCTCCAGGTCCTGAAGAACAGAAATAATCTACCCTAACTTCATTCATATCTATTTCCACATCGAATTCTTCTGCTTCTGGCAAAACCATAACGGTAGCGGCAGAGGTATGAACTCGACCTTGTGTTTCAGTCTGTGGTACTCGCTGCACTCGATGTACTCCAGATTCATATTTTAAAGTACCGTAAACGTCCTCGCCTGATACTTCAAAAATTACTTCCTTAAACCCTCCTGCTGTTCCTTCACTTGAATCTACAAAACTTACGTTCCATTTTTGAGATTGACAATATTTGGTATACATCCTGTAAAGATCTCCAGCAAAAATACTCGCCTCATCTCCACCTGTTCCTGCGCGAATTTCAATCACGACATTTTTTGCATCTTCAGGATCTTTAGGGATGAGCAAAAATTTAATTTCTTCTTCCAATTTTGGAAGCTGCTCTTTGGCACTTTCTATTTCCATTTTTGCCATTGCTAGCATTTCTTCGTCGTCTTCTTCTTTTAGAATTAATTCAGCTTCTTCAAGATTGGAAAGTATAATTTTATACGCATCAATTTTTTCTATCATCACAGAAAGATCTTTGTACTCTTTATTTAATTGTACATACCTTTTTTGATCTGAGATAATATCAGGCTGGATGATTAGGTCAGACACTTCATCAAAGCGTTGCTGAATTATTTGAAGTTTTTCTATCATAGAACCACAAATTTACAAATTGTCAGGAGATTTAGACGGTTATTTTACGAAGACAATTTGAAAACTAATTTGAACTAAGTCTTTGATCTTGACCGTCAAAAAAGAGGGCAATTCTATTCCAAAATCTGAGGGAACTATTTCAAAGTTTCCATTAAAGGTTAATATGTTTTCATTTATTTCAAATCGAGACTGTATTTTTTTAATGACAGTAACCCCATGAAATTCAAGCGTTCCAGAAAATTTCACTAACTCACCTTCGAATTGAATATCATCTGCGAAAAATTTTATTTCGGGATAACGAAGGGCTTCCAAAACCTCAAGTGCATGAGCGTCACGCCCTGAATTATTACTGTCAAAATCTTTTACATTGAGCAGTAAAGCAATCTTATTGATCTGATTTGACTTTTGATTTTGAATTGCAATTCCATTAATTTTTTTATTAATTCCGTTCCATTCGTGCAAGAGGTGCTTTCCTTCGTATTGAATAAAGGTGTACTCTGTATCTACGCGCCATTTGACATCTTGGGCTTGCATACCGGTGCTAAGAAAAGTTAGCAAAAATAAAAGTTTGATATACATGATATTTAAAATTTGAAAACGAGAATGGCGGTTGCATAACTCCCAAAAGCTGCAAAAGCTGATGCTCTGTGTAATTTCTTATTGTGTTCTGCCAAGAGATTTGTTGCCAACATAGCTGAAAAATGAAGAGTAGCTAAGTATTTATGAGCTTGGGATGAACTCAGCCCTTTAGACTTTTTATGAATTAAGGGAGGAGGAGCAAACAAAGACAATCCCGCTCCTGTAAAATAACTGGCTGATGTAATATTTCCTATAGTCTTGTGAAATTTATATTTAGAATAATCGTCATTATACAATTGGGTTCCTAAAATTCCTTGAGCTATCATACCTGCTAGAGTAACAAAACCAATAACCTGATGGGTTTTCAACATTTTTCTTCTGATTTTCAGTTCCTTCTCTCGTTGTTCTGTTGTAAGGGGTGACCATTTAGTTTTTCTCATCAGTCCCTTTTCACCCCATAGCCAGCGTTGGGTAAAAATCATTTTTTCTGGAAGTAATGCTGTTTCTGTAACTCCTGATTCCTCTCGAAGCATCTCAAATAAATTATCCTGTGCATTGGACAACGTGCTAACTAAGAGCATAAGTAACAAAAATAACCCTGAGCTGAAAGCAAATGTTTTAGTTGTATTCATAATTGCCATATGAAGTTTTGAGGGTAAGCTTTTTTGTTGAGGATGCTTCTACCCTACCCACTATTTGTGCTCCGACATTGAAGCTGTTTGATATCGCAATAATCTCTTCGGCTTGAGCAGGGGGGACATAAAATTCCATCCGATGACCCATGTTAAAAACCTGATACATCTCACGAGCCGATGTGCCTGATTCCTTCTGGATTAAATCAAATAAAGGCGGTACAGGAAAAAGGGTGTCTTTAATAATATGCAACTGGTCTACAAAATGAAGAATTTTTGTTTGAGCTCCTCCACTGCAGTGAATCATTCCATGAATGTGTGTTCTATCGATAGACTGGAAAATTTGATGAACAATTGGAGCATAAGTTCGAGTTGGCGAAAGGACTAGCTTTCCAATATCTAACGGCACCCCCTCCAATACGTCTGTGAGTCCTTTAGTTCCAGAATAGACTAGATCCTCAGGAACATTTGGGTCAAAACTTTCTGGATATTTAGCCGCCAATGACTTGGAGAAAACATCGTGCCGGGCAGATGTGAGACCGTTACTTCCCATTCCTCCATTGTATTGAGTTTCATAGCTAGCTTGTCCAGTTGAGGAAAGCCCTACGATAACATCTCCTTCTTGAATGTTTGCATTATCAATTATGTCTTTCTTATGCATTCTTGCAGTAACAGTAGAATCTACAATAATGCTACGAACCAAATCACCTACATCAGCTGTTTCTCCTCCTGTACTGTAAATCGAAATTCCCCATTTATTTAAATTTTCTAACAGCTCTTCAGTTCCTTCTATAATTGCAGCAATCACCTCCCCTGGAATATGATTTTTATTTCTTCCAATAGTAGAGGACAGTAAAATATTTTGAGTTGCGCCTACACACAATAGATCGTCTGTATTCATTATGAGGGCATCTTGAGCAATTCCTTTCCATACAGATAAATCACCCGTTTCTTTCCAATACATGTATGCCAAAGAAGATTTTGTACCAGCTCCATCAGCATGCATTACGATGGCGTGATCTTCACTCCCGGTGAGAACATCTGGAACTATCTTACAAAATGCTTTGGGGAACAGACCTTTATCAATGTTTTTGATTGCTTGATGAACATCTTCTTTTTGAGCAGAAACGCCACGCTGAGAATACCTATTGGACATAGATTGGTTTTATACAAAAATACAAGTTTTGGCTAAATCCAGAAGAAGTTAGGACGATACTTATTAACGAACAAACAACAATTCGCGATATTTTGCTAAGGGCCAAAGTGTGTCATCTACCGTTAATTCCAGTTTATCACAATGGTAGCGGATACTCGTTAAAAAAGGCTTAACGGTTTCTGCATACTGAATTGCTTTTTCAAGGTAATCTTCTATGTTTTTTGCTTCTTTTCTAGCATTAATCATTTTGGTTACACCCTCATTAATTTCAGCAATATGATTTGAAATTTGCTCTAAAATCAAAAGTTGTTCTCCCGCATAAGATTTAAATTTATCTCCATAAATCTCCTTGAGTCCCCTGATGTTTTCTATCAGCATATTTTGGTAACGAATTGCTGTTGGAATAATATGATTTCGAGCCATATCCCCTAAGGTTCTAGATTCTATTTGAAGGGTTGAAACATAGGCTTCAAGATCTACTTGATACCTAGCTGATAATTCATTAGAGGTTAAAATATCAAGTGATTCAAAAAGTGCCACTGAACTCTTCTTGATATACGCTGGGAGAGCCTCAGGGGAAGTTTTATACTCACTCAATGCTTTGCTTTTACGAATTGATTTACCTTCTACTATACCGTTGTTTCCCTCTGAAAGTACTTTTTTAACTGATGTAATCATTTCCCTTAAAATATTGAAAATAGCATCATCTTTTTTCATTTTTTTGGAATCGATTAAACCGTCTACGGCTATTTTGAATTCAATTAATTGTTCGGTCACAATAGCGTTTAAAACAGTCGTCAGTTTAGCGCAATTGGCTTTTGATCCAACGGTTCTAAACTCAAATTTATTCCCAGTAAATGCAATGGGGGATGTCCTATTACGATCCGTATTATCCAAGAGTATTTCTGGTATTTTTCCGATTACATTTAATTTTAAATCTGTTTTTTCTTCAGGAGACAATTTCCCTTTCGTTACATTTTCAAGATCATCTAAAACCTGCAGTAGATGTTGTCCGATATAGACTGAAAGCATTGCAGAAGGGGCATCATTTTGCCCAATACGAAGGTCGTTACTCGCTGAAACTGTTGAGGCACGTATTAGTTCTTCATGCTTTAGAATCGCGGCTATGGTATTGATAAAAAAAGATAAGAATTGTAAATTACTCATCGGTGTCTTTCCTGGGCTGAGCAAGTTCACCCCGTTGTTAGTACTCAGAGACCAATTGGTGTGTTTGCCAGAACCGTTGATTTTATCAAAAGGTTTTTCATGAAAAAGGACTGTAAAATTATGCTTGGATGCAATCTTATTCATAATCTCCATCAATAGCGTATTATGATCTACCGCGAGATTTGCATTTTCAAAAACAGGAGCAACCTCATATTGACTTGGAGCGACTTCATTGTGCCGGGTCTTAATTGGTATTCCCAAGAAACTGCACTCATACTCTAGTTCTTTTAAAAATACGCTGACACGAGAAGGAATTGAACCAAAATAATGATCGTTGAGTTCTTGCCCTTTAGAAGGTGCATGCCCTATTAATGTTCTACCTGTCAATAGCAAATCTGGGCGAGTCAGAGCCAAACTTCGATCTATCAAAAAATACTCTTGTTCCCAACCTAAGGTAGCATTAACTTTGGAAGTATTTTTATCAAAGAAGTGACAAATTTCTGTCGCTGCATCATCCAACTTTTGCAGGGATTTTAACAATGGTGTTTTGTAATCCAAAGACTCACCTGTATAAGAAACAAAAATTGTAGGGATACAGAGGGTGTTTTCGAAAAGGAAAGCAGGCGATGTAGGGTCCCAGGCGGTATATCCTCTAGCCTCAAATGTATTTCGAATTCCGCCACTAGGGAAGCTGGAAGCATTTGGAATTTGTTGAACCAACTGATCACCGTCAAACTTTTCTATTTGATTACCCTCCAAGTCCAGCCCAAAAAATGATTCGTGTTTTTCAGCAGTAGTTCCTGTAAGCGGCTGAAACCAATGAGTATAATGTGATGCGCCTTTTGAAACAGCCCAAGATTTCATGGCTGAAGCAATTTGATCTGCCACAGAACTACTAATTTGTGTTCCCTTTTCAATACTCTGTTTTATTTGATCAAATGCCTTTTGACTGATAAATTTCTGAAGCTGTTTCGGATTTAAAACATGACTTGAAAATTCATTACTTGACAAGCTTCCCTTGGCTACTATTTTAGGTGCTTTTGCAAGCTGTTCTAAACTTTTTTTTCGTAGAGTTTGCATAATAAATTTTAAGGGAGTGAATTAGACTACAAAGTTAACTATTTTGAATATTTATCAATGTTTTCTCTTGAAAATGGAGAAAAATAAATTTTACCCTAAAAATAATGGGGTGTTCATAAAAATTATAGATTGTTCATTTCTTTAGCCCTTTCTTTTGTATGGGGGTAGTATAAAATTATATTTTTGTGAAAATTATTTATAATATGAGCAAAGCAAAACTAGAGTATATTTGGTTGGACGGCTACCAACCAACATCACATCTTCGAAGTAAGACAAAAATTGTAACTGATTTTAAAGGAACACTTGATGATTGCCCTATTTGGTCTTTTGATGGTTCATCAACTAGACAAGCAGAAGGAAATTCTTCAGATTGTCTATTAAAGCCAGTTGCTCTATATCAAGATCCAGATCGTAAAAATGGATGGCTTGTAATGACAGAGGTTCTGAACGCTGACGGTACACCTCACCCATCAAATGGAAGAGCTACCATTGATGACGACGATAACGATTTCTGGTTCGGTTTTGAACAAGAATACTTTTTATGGGATCCAGAAACGAATCTCCCTTTAGGTTTTCCAAGAGATCAAACCCCTCAGGGGCAATTCTATTGTTCGGTTGGAGCTAAAAATGCTTTTGGGCGAGAAATGATTGAAGAGCACTTAGACCAGTGTATTGAAGCTGGAATTAATGTAGAAGGAATTAATGCTGAAGTAGCATCAGGACAATGGGAATACCAATGTTTTGCCCAGGGTGCAAAATTAGCTGGAGACGAAATATGGATCTCTCGCTATTTACTGGAACGTCTAGGGGAAAAATATGGTCTTGCTATAGAATGGCATCCAAAACCTCTAGGAGATACAGACTGGAACGGATCTGGTATGCATGCAAACTTCTCTAATGAGGTTCTTAGAACATGTGGTTCTAAAGAAACTTACGAAAAAATATGTGAAGCATTCCGTCCTGTAGTAAAAGAACACATCGATGTATATGGCGCTCACAATGAACTGCGTCTAACCGGTAAACATGAAACACAATCTATTCACGAATTTAGTTTTGGTGTTTCTGACCGTGGAGCTTCTATCAGAATTCCTATTTTGACTGTAGAGAAAGGCTGGAAAGGTTGGTTAGAAGACAGAAGACCTTCTTCCAATGGAGATCCTTACAAAATTGCTGCAAGAATTATCAAGACAGTAAAATCTGCTAAGATTTAAAAAAGTTTTTTTAATCTATTGACAACATCCCTAAGTGAAAGCTTGGGGATGTTTTTTTATAAAAACATTTGAGCTATAAAAATGCTATATAGTGTAAGAAGAATTACACCTTCCATCCTACCTAATGACATTCTGTTTGGAAAAAAAACGAGCGGTAAAATAATAATTGTGACCCCAATCATCCATATAAAATCTTCATTCAAAAGTGCTTGATCAATTATTCTAATTGGGCTAATTAAGGCTGTTACGCCCATAACAGCAAGAATGTTGAAAATATTTGAGCCAATAAGATTCCCAATTGAAATGGCTTTTTCCTTGTTTATAATCGCAATTATAGATGCCGACAACTCCGGTATACTTGTTCCAATAGAAACAAACGTTATACTGATTATTCGCTCACTGACACCCATAGCAACTGCAAGTGAAACTGCAGATTTAATCAGCACCTCTGAACCAAGCCATAAACAAAACCCGCCTGAAATTAACAAGAGAACAAGTTTTCCTAGTTTCATTTCATTTTCAAGCTGCTCAATTTGATCCTCTATGATAGCTTTTTCCTGAAAAAATAAAAGATACACTAAAAACAAAATTAAAAGCAATAACAAGACACCTCCTTCAAATTGATTTAATTCTCCATCATTCTTTAATAAAAAATATAAAAGAACTGTTGCGAGAAGCATCATGGGCCAGTCCGTTTTGTAAAAACTTTTAGCCACTTTTATAGGAGAAATCACCAATACGATTCCTAAAACAAATGCTAAATTAGCAATATTAGAACCTACAACGTTTCCTAATGAAAGGTCTGGATAGCCTTTGATAGCTGATTTAATACTAACAATTAGTTCAGGGGCTGAAGTAGCAAAAGAGACTACAGTCATCCCAATTACAATCTTAGGAATATCAAGCTTGAGAGACATTCCTACTGCAGCATCTAATAACCAATCTCCACCTTTAATAAGTAAGAGTAAGCCGACAATAATTCCTATATAGTCCATTAAAAAAAATGCAATATACAGTTACTTTTGAAAATCTAAACATACTTTTAAATTTGAAATTATTCCATGCTTGGAAAAGAAGAATTTATTTATATTTGCATTCACTTAAAGGCCTCGTAGCATAACTGAATAGTGCACTTGATTACGGCTCAAGAGGTTAGAGGTTTGAATCCTCTCGAGGTCACAAATTTGAAAGGGATAACAGAACGTTATCCCTTTTTTTAATTCCACAATTGCAGACTTTTCAACACATTTCACAGACAGTTACATCCTAAAACTACTTCAATAAATCTCAAATTATTTAATGATCACAAAAGATTAGAAAAGAATGGGGATGAGCCCATTGAGGGAAATGAAAAAACCCTCCACTAGGGAGGGTTGCAATTTTATTCTGTTTTGATTGGGCTCTGTCTAAATTGATCGAGCCATACAACCTTACCGCTCAATACATAATAACTTTCGTATCCCTTCCATTCAGTAATTTTTCCAACTGAATCGGTATATTTCATATTAAACCAAGCGCCAACATGTTCTCCTCCTTCATTTGGAGCAATGTCCATAGAGGAAATAGATACTAAATCCCATGTTATACGTTTCGAATTTTCATTTGCATTGATTTGATCCATGAATTCAGCAGCAGAAAAAAGTCTTTCCCCATTAGAACGGGTAATTCTGACGGAATCCGCAAAGAATTTTACAGCCTCATCATATTTTCCTTCTTTCCAAACTTTATCAAGCTCTAAAACAACATCTATTGCCTCTTGAGTACCTAGGTACCAACCTGAATTTTTAACATCTTCGTCTTGATTTGGATGATAACCTATCTCTCTTTCTTTAACGGGAGCCTGACAAGAAACAACTAAAGCAGACAAAAAACTAAATAAAACTAATTTTTTCATTTGTATTGATTTATGGTTTATAATAAGGCTAAAATAATGAGATTTAATTGGATAACAAACTCGATGAGGAATTATATAATTTAAAACTTATAGATTATGTGGCTGTAAAATTTTTTTGCCCTGGATCAGTAATTTCTACCTTTCCTGCCCACATACACATGTTGGTGTCTTTTTCCATTAAAGCAGCAGTCCCACCAAGAACTTTCTAATTGCAGTTCTTCTTTTCACTGAAAAAAATGATTTACTATGTTACAACTTTACTGTTAGATTTTAAAATTTCCTGTACTCACCGCTTAAAAAAGCATTAGCTTCTTCTTCTTTAAAAAGCGCCCTCTCATTATCCCAATGAAGAGTTTTATTTGGAAATCTTCCAGCAATTACACCCAATAGAATAGTTTCTGTAAGTCTTGATGAATATGAAAATGGAGCTGAAACTTCATCTTTTCCAAGACAAGCATCTACAAACTGATGATAGTGCTTGGGTGCATCTCGGTTGTAATCATTTTTCGTAGTTCCTAAAGATCCAGTAGGATCGTATTTAGAAACATCAATTTCTTGATATTCACCGTCTATTATAAGTCGAGGCATTTCCATAAAATGGGGAAGTAATAAACGCCCTTTTTCTCCTATAAACATCGCACCTTGAAGTGGTAGTTCATCTTTTTTAGGAAGTTTTAGCTTTTTGTTTTTTGAAGGAGCTCCAGGTCCATCGGACCAAATCCATGTTAATGTTTCACCAGTGTATTGAGTACCTGGGAAGGTATAGGTTACACTATTATTCTCTGGGAATCCAAACCCGTTGGGCTTTCTACACTTATTGGTAATTGTCATAGGAACGTCTAATGCAAGTGCATTGTATGGAGTGTCAAAAATATGAACTCCCATATCACCCAAAGTTCCACAACCGTAATCAACTAACTTTCTCCAGTTTCCAGGGTGAAAAACTTTGTCTTTAAATGGGCGTTCTGGGGAAGTGCCCAACCATAAATTCCAATCCAAATGGTCTGGCACCGGATCTTCTCCTTTGGGAATAGGTCCATCATAACCCCAATTTTTTGGAGACCATGCATGAACTTCATGAACCTTCCCTATAATGCCAGATTGGATCAATAGTGTCGCTAATTTATAATCATAAAAAGAATGTACCTGAATTCCCATTTGGGTAATCAAATTTTTCTTTTCAGCTACTTTTCTCATTTCTCGTGCTTCAGACACATAGTGTGTTAAAGGTTTTTGGCAATAAACAGGCTTATCCAAATTCATTGCCATAAGGGATGCAGGTGCGTGGGTATGGTCTGGCGTAGAAACAATTACAGCGTCTATTTCACTTTGCATTTCTTGAAGTAATATTCGATAATCTGTATATGTTTTGGCTGAGGGATATAACTTATGTGCTGCTTCTAGATTTTTTTGATCAATATCACAAAGTGCAACAACATCAACCAAAGCATGAGATGCTATTGACTCAAGATCTGCAGCACCCATTCCACCAACACCAATATGCGCTGTTCTTAAACGTTGCTGAGATTTTGTGATTGCAAAAATCGAAGAAGGAAGTAATGCAGTGCTTGCTAGTACAGCGGAAGTTTTGATAAACTCTCTTTTTTTCATGTTTTGTAATTTTATTTTTAATTCATTAATAATGAATATTTATGAATAATATCTAATGGTGTAAAATACGAGATACATAAAGTAAATATAATACGATCAAAAGGTAATAAGAAAAAATTAAAATTACTTCTTATCGAGACAATTTTGAGAGATATATTAAATGCTAAAACACTGAAATACACTAAAAATAAGGAACATTTAAAAAAAAATAACTTTATAAAATTTTAAATAAAAAATCAATATATTTGTATGTAAATATCATTATGATGAATAAATTCAAATCTTTCTTGCTAGCTATATCCTTTATAGCAACCTCTTTTTCTGTTAGTGCCCAAACAAGTGATAACCCATGGGCTATCGCAGTTGGTGCAGACCTAATTAACCTTCAGGGTGATAATGTTGATTCAGGACTTGGATTCGGTGTACCTGCACTGAGTCTTTCTAGATATATTGGATCTGGTTTTTCAATTGGTGCTCAATACGCACTTGGAAATTCAAAAAACAATAATGTTGACCTAAATTATTCCTCTCTGGATGGGATATTAAAATACAACCTTTCAGAAGGTAAAATCCTTCCCTACTTATTTGCTGGTTATGGAATGAGTAAATTTTCTGAAGAAAATGAAGACAAAGATGGATTTTTTCCTTCAACAGACTCCGGGAGAACAATACTCGGAGGTATAGGTGTAAACTTCGCCTTAGATGATAACTTTGCAATTAATTTGAGCACCTCCTACAGAGGTGTTAGTGAAGAAGACACTTATAACCATCTTCAGCACATTATTGGCTTAAGTTACAATTTTGGTGCAGGTGATGCTGACAAAGATGGAGTGCCAGATCAAAAAGACACTTGTCCAGATGTTCCTGGTTTAAAAGAATTTGATGGATGTCCCGATACTGATGGTGATGGCATCCCTGATAATAAAGATAGATGTCCTGAAGAAGCTGGAACAGAAGCACTTCAAGGTTGTCCTGATTCGGATGGAGATGGAGTAGCTGATATTGACGATGCTTGTCCAGACAAAGCTGGTGATGCAGCGATGAACGGATGCCCAGACAGTGATGGCGATGGAGTAGCTGATAATGAAGACCGTTGTCCTGAAACATCTGGTGATGCTGCAAATGGAGGATGTCCTTGGGCAGACCGAGATGGTGATGGCATCCCAGACAAAGATGATCAATGTCCAGATGAAAAAGGAACAGTTGCAAGCAATGGTTGTCCTGATCAACCTACAGGTTTAGTTAATTTCATCGAAAGTGAGCAAAATCGTTTTCTTTTCTCTGCAAGCAGTAGTAAGCTAAGCAATGAGAGTAAAGAAATATTAAATAACCTAAACGCTCTTTTAAATCAATATCCTAATGTTACTATCACTGTAGAAGGTCACGCATCTAGTGATGGAAGCACAGCATACAACCAAAAGCTTTCTGAAAAAAGAGCAGCATCTTTAAAAGATTACCTAGTATCAATTGGTGCTGATGCTAACAGAATTAACGCTATCGGTTATGGAGAATCTAAACCTATCGATGTTAACGAAACTGCTAAAGGCAGAAAAGCTAACCGTAGAGCCGAAATTAATAGAAGTGCAAAACTTAAACTAAATTAGACACTTATAATTCAAAAAAACCTCCCTCTGAAAGGGAGGTTTTTTTTTACAAAAGTTTTTAATAAATTTCATCATGAAAAAAAACAAGTTAATCCTAGCATTGCTAATTGTATCTAGCTTAAGTGCACAAAAAAGGAGTATACCTGCAGATACAATTGTAAGTACAAATCACACAACAAAAATAAAAGGTCAAACAGTTGCTTATCAAGCTCAAACAGGGACACAACCGGTTTGGAATGATAAAGGAGAACCAATTGCAACTTTATTTTACACCTATTATCATAGAACAGATGTGAAAAATGGAAGCCAAAGACCACTTATTTTTTCATTTAATGGTGGACCAGGATCAGCATCAGTATGGATGCATGTTGCTTATACAGGACCTAAAATACTAAATATTGATGATGAAGGCTATCCTGTTCAACCCTATGGCTATAAAAGCAATCCTAATTCTATTTTAGATGTTGCAGACATTGTATTCATCAATCCAGTAAATACAGGTTATTCAAGAATGCTAGAGAATAACGGTGAAATGCCAGATAAAAAACAATTTTTTGGTATTAATGAAGATATTGCCTACTTAGCAGAATGGCTCACCACTTTTGTCAGTAGAAAAGAGCGTTGGGAATCACCAAAATATTTAATTGGAGAAAGTTATGGTGGAACTAGAGTAATGGGCTTATCAGCAGCATTGCAAGAAGAACAATGGATGTATCTAAATGGAGTTATTATGGTTTCTCCGGCCGATTATAAGGTCATAAGAGTAGGTGGTCCTGTGTCGTCAGCATTAAACCTTCCTTATTATGCTGCTGCGGCTTGGTTTCACAAAAAACTACCAGCGGATCTTCAACAAAAAGACCTAACCGAAATGCTTCCAGAGGTTGAAGATTTTACTATAAACAACTTAATCCCTGCTCTTGCAAAAGGGGGATTTATTTCTGAAAACGAAAAAGCAGATATTGCTCAAAAAATGGCTAAATATTCTGGGCTTTCATTAGAGTCCGTTCTACAAAATAATTTAGATATTCCAACACGTTTTTTTTGGAAAGATCTACTTCGTGACCAAGGAAAAACAATTGGAAGGTTGGATTCAAGATATTTAGGGATAGATCGTAAAGATGCTGGAGTTGGTCCAGATTATAGTGCTGAACTAACCTCTTGGCTACATTCTTTTACCCCAGCTATTAATCATTATATACGCAAAGAACTCAATTTCAAAACCGACATGAAATACAATATGTTTGGACTTGTCAGACCTTGGAATAATGATAATGACAATACACGAGATGATTTAAGACGAGCAATGGCAGAAAACCCTTATCTAAAAGTTCTTTTTCAATCAGGATATTACGATGGTGCCACAACCTATTTCAACGCAAAATATACAATGTGGCAAGTTGACCCAAGTGGTAAAATGAAAGATCGATTCTTTTTTAAAGGCTATAGAAGTGGACATATGATGTACCTTAGAAATGAAGATCTCATCAAAGCAAATGATGATATAAGAAGTTTTATTCAGTCAACAACTTCGAACGGGAAACCTGCTAAATATTAAACGTCACAACGGCGAATAGCATCTGCTAAAGATTGAAGTCCTTTATTTGTTTTGTCTTTGGGAATAAATTCTTGGGCAACATATCCTTTAAACCCTGTTTCGACAATAGCTTCCATTATAGCGGGATAAAACAATTCTTGTGATTCATTAATTTCATTTCGCCCTGGGACTCCCGCAGTGTGAAAATGTCCATAATATTCAATATTTTCTCGAATAGTGTGAATTACATCTCCTTCCATTATTTGCATGTGGTAGATATCGTATAATAATTTGAAATTTTCAGATCCTAGGGCTTTACAAAGTGCGACACCCCATTTCGAATTATCACACATGTAATCATTGTGATCCACCTTAGAGTTTAAAAGCTCCATGTGTAAAACAACACCATGTTTTTCTGCTAAAGGAATTATTTCACTCAATCCATCTACACAGTTCTGAAGTCCAGTCTCATCATCTATGCCTCTTCTATTTCCACTAAAGCAGATTAGGTTTGTCCATCCTGCATCAGCTACCATAGGAATATGACGCTTGTACTGTTTTATCAATTCAGGATGATATTGAGTATCACACCAGCCTTGGGATAAATTTCTAGTAGCGTTTCCTTCTAAATCACCGTAGCACATTGTAGAAGTAAGATCATATTTTTTAAGTGTATCCCATCCTTCTTCTCCAATTAAATCAATTCCTGTGAGTCCCATTTTTTTAGCTTCTTGTGCAAGAGTCTCGAGAGGGATGTTTCCGAAACACCATTGACAAACAGAATGCTTAATATTTCCTTTTAATGGGGCTAATTCTTTGTCAGAACTATTTAATTCTAATTTAGGCATTGCTATTGCTCCAGAACCAAGTGCGATAGTCTTAATAGCATTTCGTCGATTAATGTTTTTCTCAGATTCCATAGTGATGATTTCATTTTAATACAATATATACATAAAAAACTTAATTATGAATTTAAGTTTTTTTCCCAATTCCAAGAACTTGAAAGAGATTCTTCCAAACTATATTTGGCCTTCCACCCTATTATTTTTTCAATCTTTGAAGCATCAGCATAAGCAGATACGGTATCTCCAGGACGAGGATCCGCAAATTCATAAGGTACTTTTTCCCCTGTTGCTTCTTCAAATGTTTGGATCAATTCCAAAACACTAACCCCTCTGCCGGTACCAACATTGTAAACTTCACATGAAGATGTGTTTTTGTTTTTTAACAAATAATCTAAACTAGCAATATGAGCATCTGCCAAATCCATTACATGAATATAATCCCTTATACAGGTTCCATCAGGAGTATTGTATGAGGAACCAAATACCTTGAGTACTGGTCTAATGCCTTTTACAGTCTGAGTGAGATAAGGAACCAAGTTTTGTGGAATTCCTTTCGGTAATTCACCGATTTTAGCTGATGGGTGTGCTCCAACTGGGTTAAAATAACGAAGTAGAATAGCATTAAAATCTGGATTTGCTCTGCAGCAATCTTCAATAATTTGTTCCCCTATTTTTTTTGTACTGCCATAAGGTGATGTCGCCTGCTTTAAAGGTTCGTTTTCGCTAATTGGTAAGGTATCCGATTGACCATAAACGGTACATGAAGAACTAAAAATAAATGGGACTGCTTTTGCTAAAGCATGTTTTAGGAGTTGCTGTAAACCTCCTAAATTATTATCATAATATTTTAGCGGTTCATTTACACTTTCGCTTACAGACTTATGTGCTGCAAAATGAATAATTCCTCCAATATCTGAAAACTCATCAAATAAAGCTTTTAACTGATTCGAATCACAAACGTCAATTTGTTTAAAATTGGGTCTTTTTCCTGTTATAGATTCGATTCCATCCAGTACATCAATCCTAGTGTTCTCAAGATTGTCAACAACAACAACCTCCATTCCATTTTGCAACAGAAGTGTTGTTACATGAGAGCCTATATAGCCCAATCCTCCGGTGACAAGTATCTTCAAAAATTTTTTTTTAACTTAATTCCCAACCTTTTCTATAGACTCTACCCACAAATTGATTGGCTACTTCTAAATTTTTAATTTTCATTGATTCCCCATCCCAGAGCAATTTTTCGCGCCCTATAAATTCCTGACGCCCATTGCTATTTTCTTCTCTTAGCATATAACTACGAATAGCGATATTACCCATTAGCACTGTTTCAGTAAGTGGACCAGAATAATCGAAAGAAGAAGTAAGTGATTGATGTTCTGGACTATTAAACCCAGCTTTACAAGCATCCACCCATTGACGTTGATGTCCAAATTCTGGTTCATTAATTTTAACTTTTTCTCCTAAAATAACGGACTCACCCTTAAGATACATCTTGGGATCTTCTCCATAAGCATCACAGGTAATTACTCCTTTTTCTCCAATCATTATAATACCATTTGGTTCAATGCTAACATCGTCAGGTAATAAGTCTGGATGAAATGGTTTAATTCCTCCGTCAGACCAAGTCATTTGTAAGGGAACCTTATTTTTTTCTGTTGCATCAAAATGTAAAGAGACAGAGGAGGAAGGAGGACATCCTTCAGGAAAATAATTGGCTGTCCACATTTTTTCATAAACTGAGCCAACGCTGCATTCAACATCGGTAGGATATTTTAATCCCAAAGCTTTGAATGGTATATCTATCAAATGACATCCCATATCGCCTAATGCTCCAGTTCCAAAATTCCACCACCCTCTCCAGTTAAATGGATGCATCTCTGGAATATAATCTGTTTGGGCAGATGGCCCCAACCATTGATCCCAATTGAGTGTTTCAGGTTTTGCAGAAGCATTAGGAGCTGGCATCTGCCCGCCTTGTGGCCAAACAGGACGATTTGTCCAAACCTCTACTTTTGAGATTGCACCCACATGCCCTTCAGAAATCCATTTTTGAATTTGCAATTGATCTGGATTAGATGCTCCTTGGTTACCCATCTGACTCACAATTTTTCTCTCACGTGCCATCTCGGTTAACAACCGAGCTTCGTAGATATTATGCGTCAATGGTTTTTGAACATAAACATGAACTCCCCTTTCCATTGCATAAACTGCAGCGGCAGCATGAGTATGATCTGGTGTAGAAATTGTTACCGCATCAATCCCTTTTTCCTGATCAAGCATTTTTTTGAAATTATCATACATCTTTGCGTCAGTAAACTTTTTGGTAACTCTTGAAATTCCATTTCCTCCAGAAGAGTCTACATCACAGAGTGCAATTACACGCTCTCTCCCATTCACTGATGCGTTTCTAATGTCACTACTACCCTTTCCCCCAGATCCGATTGCAGCAAGTGCTAACTGATCGCTAGGAGAAGTATATCCAACACCCCCCAAAACATGCCTCGGAACAATAAAAATACTGGAAGCTGCAAGAGAATTTTTGACAAAATCTCTACGTTTTAAAAGTTTGGGGGTTGATTTTTTAAATGACATATCCTTTGATTTTTTTTATAAGACGAAATGTACAAAAAAAATAAAACAAACGATCTTCTTTTAAGGTGCTATAAAAGAACCCTCCCAGTCATCATTCAATAAAAATTTTACACGTAAATGATTCGGACGTTTTAATTTCAAATACTCCAATTCATATGCCTCAAATATTAGCTCTGTGAAATTGGGTTGATCATAATTATAAGTTACTGCATCTGGTGCTTTAATCTCTTCACCCGGAACAAAAATGCTGGTATAGTCTTTCTTCGAAGGCTCAGGGATTTGGTTGTAAATTTCTTTGGAAGGAGCGTCATGGATCAAATTAACTTTAATCCTTAATTGCAGAAATTGAGAAGAATCATAAAAAAGAAATTCTGCTCTAGGGTCTTGACTTAATTCTTTTATTTTGTCAGAACGAGAATCAGTGTAGATCGTTAAAGTCAACATTTCTTGATCAAATCCCCTCAATACAACAGTTCTCAAATGAGGACTTCCATCCACACCAGTTGTTGCAAGGGTACCGTATCTAAAAGGATGCTTTTTATGCTTTAGAGCACTAGAAAGTTGCTTTTTTAAATCACTAAATATGGAGATGAGCATTAAATCTTATTTTGATTAAACCAAGCTTCCGTCCTTAAGATCGCATTTTCTTGAATGTCCCCCCAAAACAGATTGATATCCGCAAAATGATAATTCTTTATGAAAGACATTAAAAAACGTTTGGGAACTTTAGGTACAGAGCACCAAACCATCCCGTCTATTATCTTAATAGAAAGGCTTTGTGGATAAACTTTTTTATCTGAATACAATACACCTAAATGTATATTCTCATTCGTATTTCTTTCACCATCCCAGCTTATAGGATTGGTAGTAACACCACCCTTATACCATTGCTCATAACGTTTCGGCAAATTATTTTTCTTATAAGAATTCCAACTTACATATCCTCCGATAGATTCCGGAGATTCAAGGGCTTGAATATTTTCAAACATTGAATTCTCAATTTTAACACCTACTAAGTATGCGGCAATCAGTTTTTTCTGGAGTGGTTTTCCATCAAAGAATTCTTGAATTAATTTTTTAGCATGAAGCGATCCTTGGCTGTGGCCGGCAATAATAATTGGCTTGCCATTATTGAAATTTTCTAAATAATATTCAAAAGCAGCCTTGACATCTTCATAAGCAAGTATCCCTGCCTCCACACCCTTTTCAGCATAAGAATCTACAAAAATTCTATAATGCGCTTGACGATAAAAAGGCATATAAAGATTCGCTGCTTTACACCATGCAGAAGCTTGAAACGCAGCAGACTTTTCATATACTGCATTTCGAATGGAATCATCTAAAAAATTTGCATTCCAAGCTGGGTTCTTTTTGTCCGTGAATAAAGTTGGGTAAATAAAAAAAACATCTGCTTCTTTTGATTCATGAGGACCAACAATTTCCTCAAGTACTTTTGGCCATTGATCTGGTAATACAGCCCAATTCTCCTTTAAGCTATAATCCGGCTTTGGAGGAGCTTTAGAAATGTCAAACTCAGAGGTTTTATACATGGGTTTACAGGAAACAAGGAAGAGAATTATACCACTAAAAAAGATCCTCTCTTTCATTTTTTTTGTTAAAGGTATGAATTGTTGCTGTAAAATTAGTTTGGTGTTCCTAATCTGATTTTCAATTTCTGAAAAGAATAATTACATTTACAAATAAAACAATTCATGAAAAATTTAATCCTACTTATTACATGCTTTACCTTATTTCTAAGTACAGCATGTCAAAACAATCAAAAAGACACCTCCGAAAAAATTGAGGTAAAGGTAGAGCGAACAGATTCAATTTCTAAAGCTACAGTAACCACAAAGAAAATAGTGAACGGGCAAGTTTCAGAAGAAATCCAAGTTTTTGAAGGCTCTCATCAAGAGGTCATGGATAAAGTTGCTCTTCTGACTGAAAAAGAAGACAATCAAAATGTCAATACTGAAAAGATCCGTAAAACAGTAAAAAGAATTCAATTTAAGCTTGATCCAAAAAGCGGAAGTACAACAGAAGGAACTGTCACAATAACTGAAGAAGACAATCAAGTCACCTTTGAAGCGAACATAACTGGCTTGAGTGAAGGTACTCACGCCATTCATCTTCACGAAAAAGCAGATTGTTCATCTGATGACGGAAAATCAACTGGCGGTCACTGGAATCCAACCTTTGAAAACCACGGTGCCTGGGGAGCTGAAGAAGGATTCCATAGAGGAGATATTGGTAATTTTGAGGCGGATGCATCTGGAGTTGGTACTGTTGTTTTTTCTACCAACCTTTGGTGCTTAGATTGTGATGATCCTATTAAAAATATTATGGGTAAAGCTGTAATTGTTCACCAAGGTGCGGATGACTTAGTTTCTCAGCCATCTGGAGCTGCTGGTGCAAGGATAAGCTGTGCTGGAATTATTTATTAATTCACATCCCACTTACGCAAAAGATTTAATTTTTCCTGTGCTTCAAGTTCTTCTTTAGATATAACTTTAAGAAAAGAAGGATCTTGTTCAATAGCATATTGAACTTTTTCAATGATTTCGTCTACTGAATCGTTTTCATAATCGATATCAAGAGGTGGTTTGATAATCATTGACTGAAGAATTCCTCTTTTTTTTATCATCAATCCTTTTTTATCAAATGAACGCCGAAAGCCATCAATCACAATAGGGATTACTATAGGTTTGTATTTTTTGATAATGTGAGCTGTCCCTTTGCGTACTGGCTTAAAAGGCTTTGTTGTTCCTTGTGGAAAAGTGATCACCCAACCGTCATCTAAGGCTACACCAATGTTTGTGATGTCACTCATCTTTACTTGTCGTTTTACGTCTTGTCCATTTTCTCTCCAAGTTCGTTCAATAGACACCGATCCTGCATACGCAAGAATACGAGGAAGTAATCCAGCTCTCATTGTTTCTTTAGCAGCTACGTAATATATATTTAGTTTAGGACTCCACAAATATCCTACATTTTTTATACTGTCTATTCGACCGCTCAAACTGGCATTGAACACATGAAACATAGCCACAACATCGGCAAAATATGTTTGATGATTTGAAATAAAAAGGACATTTTTATCCGGTAAGTTCTTTATGATCTCTGAACCCTCAATATTTAACTGATTAAAGCCTCGATACCTTCTGTGCGTCATAAACCCCATGTATCGAATTAACCATTTCTTCAAAATAAGGTAATGTCCGAAGGGATTTTTTTTAAACATAAATCAATTTTGATAAATCAACCAAATATAGAATTTTTCTATATGTGACTTTCTAAAAAATTCTTAAATTCAAATAATATCATTGCGGTAGCACCCCATATGATATGGTTATTAAATACATAGCTAGGAACTTTAGTCATAGAAAACTGGTTGAGGCTAAGGTTGATATCGTTATATTCTATTTCAAACTTGATCAACGTTTCAAGCGGTAATTCTATATGTATTTGAACTTCCCTTTTGTCTGGTTTAAAATTTGGATAGCTAGACTGTTTAGTAACAAATGGGCTAACTATAAAATTACTCGGTGGAATATAGGTTGGCGTTAATTCTAAAAGAGGTTTAGAATGGGTTAGTGATACCCCCAATTCTTCATTGCATTCTCTTAATGCGGTTTCCCAAATCGACTGATCTCTGGGGTCTTGTTTGCCTCCAGGTAAGCTAATTTGTCCAGAATGAGTACCCTCGTATATTGAACGTTTAATTAAAGAAAGATGCATTTTCCCTTCTTTTGGATAACAAAAAAGCAGGACGGCCGCTTTGCGAGCGTTTGGAAATTCATGAGGTTCATTTTGTAAGAACTTTAAACGCTCTTGATTTGGAACCATTTCTGAATGCATCGATTTTCCCGATAGGGTGAAATCTTTTACATTTGAAAAACAATCAGAAAATTTTTGATAATTCATGTTGAAAACAAAATTAATCATTCTCTTTTTAGGCCTGGGCCTCTTGTTTAATCAATGTCAAGATTCTTCTAAAAAAAGCAATGAAAACAAACCGAAAAAAAAGATTGAAGAAAATCTTTCATCAAAAAAAGATACTTTAAAATCTAAACCAGATAAATCAACCTCATTTCTTCTAAATGATCAAAATGCGATCCCCTTCTTTTTTGATTATCAGAAAAAGCACTTAGAAAATCGTGTAAGAATCTCTACACGCTTTGGTGATATCGATATTGAATTATACCAAAACACCCCCTATCACAGAGCAAATTTCATATACCTTACTAAAAAAGGATATTTCAATGGAAGTACATTTCACAGAGTTGTACCTGGATTTATCATTCAAGGTGGAAATTCAGACCGGGTAGAAACTTCACAAAAAAGGCGAGAGATTGGGAAGTATCTTCTCCCACCAGACACTCGCAAAGGGTACAAACACCATCGTGGGGTAATTTCAATGCCAAGTAGTGAAATAGAAAATCCCCATAAGCTAGCTTCTCCCTATGAGTTTTTTATTGTGCAACAAAGTCCTGGAGCCTATCATTTGGACGGTTCTTATACAGCCTTTGGAAAAGTAATTCGTGGGATGGATGTCGTTGATAAAATAAATCAACAGAAGGTAGATGATCGAGAAGCACCGTTAACAAACATTCATATGGACGTCTCCATTATTGAATAGTTATTTCTTATGTATTGGATATTTTTATAGATTTTACATCTAAAAAACGATGTTATTACATGTTTGTATAGTTTTTTCTTATTAATTTTACATAAACAATAGAAAATGACGTTAACTCAGTTAAAGTACACGCTAGCTGTTGCAGAAGAAGGAAATTTCACACAAGCTGCAGAAAAATGTTTTGTAACACAACCTACGCTTAGCATGCAGGTTCAAAAGTTAGAAGAAGAATTAGGAATTCAACTCTTTAACAGAAAATCAAAACCCATCACTCTAACCCAAGTCGGAGATAAAATAATAACACAAGCGAAGATAATTTTGGAAGAAGCCAAAAGAATGTCCGACATAGTTTCAATGGAAAATGGAATTATAGAAGGGCATTTCAGGCTTGGAATCATCCCTACAGTGATGCCTACTTTGTTGCCCATGTTTTTAAACACTTTCATTAAAAGATATCCCAAAGTAGTCCTGAAAATTGAAGAACTTAACACCGCCTCGATAGTTGAAGAACTGTCTCTTGGAAAACTTGACGCTGGAATTGCTGCAACCCCTCTTGATCATCCACAACTTATTGAAAAACCCTTGTATTATGAGCCATTTGTAGGCTATATACCCAGCACCCATCCCCTTTCTAAAATTAAAACTTTAGAAGTTGAAGATCTTGAAACAATGGATATTTTAGTCCTAGAAGACGGACATTGCTTTCGTGAACATGTGCTTAAACTTTGCCAAACATCACAAGGATCAAAATCTTTTGACCTCAAAAGCGGAAGCTTTGAAACACTTATACATCTTGCAAACGAAGGAATGGGGATGACGCTTCTACCCTATTTGCAAACCAGAAGTCTTTCTGAAAAAAACAAAGAAAACCTCAGACACTTTAAAAGTCCTGAACCTGCTAGAGAAATCAGCATGATTCACAGTAAAAACCTTCTTAAAATACCAATAATAGATGCCTTATCTGAAACCATTGAAGGTGTGCTTCGCGGTGCAATTCAATTTGAAAACATCAAAGTAATTACCCCCAAGTAATTGTCCCATAGTCAGTCAAGACTGTGGAGCTTAACTGAGATTTATTTCGAATATAATTCTCTGCCCAATTTCTTAACTCCAAACGCTCCTCAAAATCGAGTGCACCATAGGCTTTGATCAATTCTTTTTGAAATAAGTCAGCATCAAAACTCACTTTTTTGAGAATCGAGCGGCAATATTTTAAATTTCTTGACATCCTACTTTTTTTAATTTATTGAAATTAATAAGAATAAAGTATTCTAAATGTTGGTGAAAAGTTAAAAAATAAAATTTATTACTATGTTATACATAGTTCTATCTTTTATTTATATATTTGCAATACCTATAAATGAACTTATGAAAATAGAGAACACAACAGCCCAAATGCGAAAAGGAATTTTAGAATTCTGTATTCTCTCTTTAATATCGGGGAGAGATTTATACACATCTGAAATTCTTGAGTCACTAAAAAAGGGGAAAATGGTCGTTGTAGAGGGAACGGTTTATCCTCTTCTTACAAGATTAAAGAATGCAGACCTTTTACAATACCGATGGGAGGAATCTACCTCTGGCCCACCGAGAAAATATTACTCCATTACTTCAAAGGGAGAATCTTTTCTGTCCGAGCTTAAACAAGTTTGGAATGAACTTAACAAAGCAGTAAAAAATATAACAAAAAACAATCCCAATGAATAAAACAATAAACATCAACCTAGCAAGTACATTCTTTCATATAGATGAAAGCGCTTATAAAAAATTAAAAGCCTATTTGAATTCCCTAGAAAAAGGATTCAATAAAACCCAAGGAAAAGAAGAAATTCTTAAAGATATCGAAGCTCGTATTGCTGAATTATTTCAAGAGATAAAAACGAATTCCGAATATGTAATTAACGAAACTGACGTAGATAAGGTCATTTCAATTTTGGGACAACCCGAAGATTTCATCTCTGAGGAGGAAGATGAAACCCCAAACTTTGAAGCATCACACAAAAAATTATTTCGCGATCCTGATGATAAATATATCGCAGGTGTAGCCTCTGGTGTAGGTTATTATTTTGGAATTGATAGCTCCTGGATTCGACTCCTATGGATATTGCTGATATTATTTTCAGGTGGCTCCTTTATTGTTATCTACATTTTATTTTGGATTTTAGTTCCTGTTGCAAAAACAACAGCCGAGAAACTAAAAATGAAAGGAGAGCCTGTCAATATATCTACTATCGAAAAAAAAATAAAAGAAGAGTTTGAGGATGTTTCATCTAAAATAAAAGACATTGATTATGACAAAGCTTCCAATTCAGTAAAAAAAAAATCCAAAGCTTTTTTTCAAATTGTAGAAAACTTTTTAAAACCAATTCCTAAAATAATATTTAAAATCTTAGGAGTTCTTTTTTTAATAGTATCCATATCAAGCATCATTGGACTTCTAATTGGAGGACTAATATTACTTTTCTTTGGGACAGTAGTCTGGCCATTTCATTTTTTTGATATTGGGATAGCCCCCAATATTATATGGGTACTGTCCATTTTCCTGTTTCTACTTATTCCATTTTTATTTTTATTTTCGATGGGTGTTCGAATCATCAGAGGACACTCGAGCACTTTTGGAACAGTAGGTAGGTTTGTTTTATTAGGGATCTGGATCATATCTATTCTCTCATTTACATTTATTAGTTCAAATGCAATCAGAAATCAAAGAGTAACAGCCTCAAAAAAAGAAGTTCACACTTTACCAATAACTTTAAATGACACGATATATGTCAGTGCTTTTGATTCCAACTTAAAATCTCCAGAATGGGAATTCAAAAAATCAAGACCATTTAGTGATTTGTTCAATGAAATTCAAGATAATAAAGGAGCTGTTTCACTCGCTATTCAGAAGAGCAACGATTCAAAAACTTTTTTACAAATGAAAGCTTCCGCAAAAAGCCACAATAAGGAAAAAGCTAAAGACATCGTAGAATCATTGAAATACGACTGGAGTATGGAAAACAAAACTCTTTTTTTGAGGAAAGTCCTATTAGCAGAAAACAAGGCTATTATCAATACTAAAGAAATGAATCTTTCACTTCAGCTTGCCGAAGGACAAGTCATTTATATCAACAAAAATCTTAAAACACTTTTAAGCCATCCTATCAAAAACGACCATGGGTTTCGAACTCATGAAGTAGGGGGTTACTTTTGGAAGATGGGCTCAGAGAGTCTTGAATGTCTTAATTGTGAAGAAAATGAATCTAAACTTAAGCTTCATTATCAAGACAGTATGGGTAAAGAAAAACTCCATTTGGAGGTTGATGAAAATGGAATTCAACTAAAAACAAAATAAAGTTTGAAGAAAGCCTGATTCAGGTTTGCAATAAATTTATTAAATGTTATATTTGCGCACACTTTTTGCGGGGTGTAGCGTAGCCCGGTCATCGCGCCTGCTTTGGGAGCAGGAGGTCGCAGGTTCGAATCCTGCCACCCCGACAAATAGTACCGATCTTATTTCGGGATGTGGCGCAGCCTGGTAGCGCACACGCATGGGGTGCGTGGGGTCGCAGGTTCAAATCCTGTCATCCCGACTTAATTATTCAGCTCTCTTTCAAAAACCTCTTTTTACTCAATTAATCTGTGATTCATCAAAATAAATATGTTTAATTCCTAGTGGAAATTACATCTTTATCTCTTACCAATATGGTGTATCCTAATGCCTCAAGGTATTCACGGCATTCCCTTTTTGTGACAGTATCAAAATTCACTTCCTCATAAATTAGTACTTCGGGAAGTAAGTTTTTTATATTTAATAATTTAATGATCTCAAAATCATAACCCTCAGTATCAATAGCGACTAAATCAATTTGTTTTCCCTCAAATTTTGCCAATAAAGTTTTGGGACTAATTGTTTTGATTTTAATGGGTTCTATCCATGCATCGAAATCATTTTCATCGGGGAGTCTGACTCCTTCTTTCAATGCCTTTTTTTGAATAGTACCATCTTTAATTCTATCAATCAAAACTTGTTTATTAAAGGAAGACAATCCATTTGCCCATCGCTCCTTACTTACCGATAAAGTAAACAAATTAGCCGATCCATCTTTCTCGGCTAAAGCTGCATTCACTGTTTTAATTTCTGGTCGTTTAGCATGAATCTTAGTTAATAAATTATCATGAACGTAGGGCTGCGGCTCAACTAAAACCCCCTCCCAATCATCTCTTTTTATAAATTTTTGTAAGGGATCATAAATAAAACCATCGTTTGCCCCTATTTGTAAAAACACAAGTCGTTCTTTCTCTTTTGAATAATGATGAAGAAATTCAGACAAGGTGTTTTTTGGAGGAGTGTAGAAATATTTATAAAAAAATAAATAAAAAATATTTTCTTGAGCGCAAAGATTAAATCGGAGTCGGTTATAGCTCTTTTTGATGAAAAAAGTAAGTTTCAATGTGTCTTAATTTAAAAAATGAAGGTACTGGTTTTTCACTAATCCAAGTAATAAAAGTAGTAGAAGCGGGAATTTGAATCAAGCTTTCTATTTATTAAATTAAAAATCGATTTAAAAATCCTATTTTAACGGCTGTAAGCAAACCAATAAAATTTTAATAGTAAATAGAATAGGGTGAAAAAGGAGCTTATTGATGTCGTAATTACTTGGGTGGATGGGAATGACCCTCAACATACTAAAAAGTTAAATTCTTTTCTCCCCGATAGTAAAATTAGGCCAACAGGCGCTCAAGAAACAAGATATGGCAATGTGAATGAAATTTATTTTTCGCTTTTTTCAATCTTCACTTTTGCTCCTTTTGTGAATAATATTTACATCGTAACCGATGAGCAAAAACCAGACATTGAATCCCTTTTTGAATTATGGTTTCCAGAAAGAACAAATCAAGTAAAAATAGTTGATCACAAAGAAATTTTTGAAGGATACCAAGAATATCTTCCTACCTTCAACAGTAGAACAATAGAGAGCATGCTTTGGCGTATTAAAGGGCTTTCACAAAGATTTGTATACTTTAATGATGATATGTTTTTGATCAGACCTCTTAAAGAAGAAGATTGGTTTGTCAACAATGTGCCAGTTCTCAGAGGAAAAAAAACACTTGCACCAATTTTCCATGTTATCTGGCAAAAAATTCAGCTTATCTTAAATTCTGACAAAAAGCTTCGTCCCTCTTTTCATTTAGGTCAATACAATGCAGCCAAAGTAAGTGGATTTAACTTTACTTACTTTGTATTTAGTCATACCCCCCACCCCATACTAAAACAAAATTCAAAAACTTTTTTGGAACTTTCAAAAGAGCGTATTGAGCAACAATTAAAATTTAAATTTCGTCATTTTAGCCAGTTTAACTTTCTATCGTATTGTTATCATTTGACATTAAAAAAAGAAATGTATTCAATTCAACCGTTCGCACTTTCATACGTTCAACCAGCAAAACGAAAAAAAAACTACATCAACAAAAAGATTGCCTTGTGCGAAAAAAAAGAAGCTATTAAGTTCATGTGCGTCCAAAGTCTTGATCTTTGCTCAAAAGAGGATCAAAACAAAATTCTAGACTGGATTCATAACAGATGTATCAAGCATCTTAAGACCTTAAATCTTTCGAACAATAAAAAGTAAATTGCATTTAATCAAAAAACGCTATTTTAAGCTTTGATAAATTTCAGTCTATTTTATGAACACTTTAATTATACACTTTTGTACATTTGATTTTCACTTAACTTTATAAAAAATGAAACGTTTTATATCCCTTGTTTTCTGTAGTATCTTTTTCACAATTGGTTGTGCACAAGACAATCCTCCCCAAATTGAAACACCAACCGAAATTAATTACTCTTACGAAACTGTAGTTGAAGGAATTGATATCCCATGGGGATTGGCATTTATTCAAAAAAATGATTTTTTAGTTACTGAAAAATCAGGAATTCTTTATCGGGTCCGTAATGGTGAAAAATCAACTATTACTGGAATTCCAGCCATCTACTCTCGTGGACAAGGTGGACTTTTAGATGTCGCTCTTCATCCTGATTTTGACACAAACAGTATTATTTACATGACCTTAAGCGCCAATACTGAAGGTGACGATCTAGGAGGAAATACAGCATTGTATAGTGCCAAACTTAATGACCTCAACCTTGAAGACGTCAGCTTATTATACAAGGCTACACCTAACACAAAGAAAGGACAACATTGGGGGTCTCGAATTGTATTCGATAAACAAGGGCACGTTTACTTCTCCATAGGTGATCGAGGAAATAGAGACGAAAATCCTCAAGATTTAACTAGAGATGGCGGAAAGGTATATCGTTTAAATCTAGACGGAAGTATCCCTTCAGATAATCCTTTTGTGGGAAAAGATGGTGCTAAAGAAGCTGTATTTTCTTATGGACATAGAAACCCTCAGGGAATGACAATTCACCCTAAAACAGGTCAAGTTTGGGAAAATGAACACGGCCCTCAAGGTGGAGACGAAATTAATATCATCCAATCCGGAGTTAATTATGGATGGCCAGTGATTACTTACGGTATTAACTATAGTGGAACTCCTATTACAGATAAAACAGATATGCCTAATATGGCTCAACCTTATTATTATTGGGTTCCTTCAATCGGACCAAGCGGAATGGCATTTTCAACTTCTGATGTATATCAAGATTGGAAAGATGATTTATTTGTTGGATCTCTGAAGTTTGAATACTTGGAACGTTTAGTCATCAAAAATGACAAAGTTGTTAAAAGAGAAAAAGTTTTAGATAAAATAGGTAGGGTTAGAAATGTAATCGAAGGTCCTGATGGGCATCTATACATTGCTGTAGAAGGAAAAGGAATCCTAAAAATTGTGCCAAATAAATGAAAACATTCCTAGTTTGCTATTTCATAGTTTTATGGTTAAGTATTACTGGACTCTTTGCGGATAAAACAAAAGAAGAAAGTATTAATGACGGCCAGGAAATCTACCAAGACTTCTGTGTTCAATGTCATTTAGCAAATGGTACTGGAGTTTCAGGTGTTTTTCCTCCTCTAAAGGCTTCTGATTATCTTTTTGAAAATATTGAGAAAAGTATTGCTGGAGTTAAATATGGCCTTCGAGGTGAAATTGTTGTAAATGACGAAACCTATGATGGAGTTATGACTGCTCAGGGACTGGATAATGAAGAAATTGCTGATGTGATGAATTACATCCTTAATAATTGGGGGAATCGTTACGAAAATCAAATAACTCCAATGCAGGTGAATGAAATTCCAAAATCAGTACTGGAATAATGGACAAACATTCAGTATGGGAAAGTATAAAGAAAGTTAAAAAAGCATATATCCTCTATAGTGGTATTTTAATTGGATTTACTATTTGGATGCTTTTTTTGGACACCCATTCCTGGACCTTGCATTCCGAGCTCAATCAAGAAATAGATCGATTAGAAAAAGAAAAAGAAGTAATTAAAAAAATTATTGAGCAAGATCAAAAAAACATTAAAGTGCTCCAAAATCAAGATAGCTTAGAACGCTTTGCACGAGAAAATTACGGACATAAAAAATCAAATGAAACTATTTTTATTATTGAACCAAATGACTCCTTGATTCAAAAAGAATCGCAGGAATGGTAAGTTTCAACATTTTTTAAATGTCAGTCCCTAATCTTTTTTAACGGTTCAAATAATCGTATTTTTAAAGCCTCAATTAAAGAAACAATGGGTAAAATTATTGCCATAGCAAATCAAAAAGGTGGTGTTGGTAAAACAACAACCGCCATCAACCTTGGTGCTGCCTTAGGGGTTTTAGAAAAAAAAGTTCTGCTTGTCGATGCAGACCCCCAAGCCAATGCTACATCAGGTTTAGGGATTGATGTTCGGAGCACCCAATACGGAACCTACCAGCTATTAGAGCACAGTATTGAGGTTAAAGATGCAATATTAATTACTCAAAGTCCAAATCTACATTTGATTCCCTCACATATTGATTTGGTAGCTTCTGAGATAGAATTAGTAGATAAAGAATCCAGAGAGTACATGCTCAAAAAAGCCTTAAAGAATATTGTAGATGAATACGACTATATTTTGATAGACTGTGCTCCATCTTTAGGTTTGATAACATTAAATTCACTTGTTGCAGCTGATGCAGTAATTATCCCGATACAATGTGAATATTTTGCTTTGGAAGGATTAGGAAAATTACTTAACACCATTAAAAGTGTTCAAAAACTTCACAATAAAGAATTAGATATCGAAGGACTATTATTGACAATGTATGATACCCGTTTACGCTTATCCAATCAGGTGGTAGAAGAAGTAAAAAAACACTTTGGTAAAATGGTTTTTAAAACGATTATCCAAAGAAACATTCGGCTCAGTGAAGCACCTAGTTATGGGGAAGACATCATCAGTTATGATGCCTCAAGCCGTGGTGCAAAAAGTTATTTATCTTTGGGGAGCGAAATCATCAAACGAATTAAATAAGAACGTATGTCAAAATCAAATCGAAAACAAGCTCTGGGTCGAGGACTATCTGCGCTTTTGAATGATTCTGAAAACGCCATTGAATCAATTCATGATAAGAATGCAGATCAAGTAATTGGTAACATCATCGATCTAGAATTGAATAAAATAAATATCAATCCGTTTCAACCACGAACTCATTTTAATGAGGACGCTTTGGAGGAATTAAGTAATTCGATTAAAGAATTAGGAGTGATTCAGCCTATTACTGTTAGGAAAAAAGGCGATCGATTTGAACTAATTGCTGGAGAACGCCGTTTTAGAGCTTCTCAACTTGCTGGACTCGAAACCATCCCTGCATATGTTCGTCTTGCAGATGATCAAGAATCTCTCGAAATTGCATTAGTTGAAAATATTCAACGGGAAGATCTGGATCCAATCGAAATTGGACTTTCCTACCAGCGTCTTATAGAAGAAATAAATCTTACTCAAGATCAACTGAGCACTCGCGTGGGTAAAAAAAGATCTACGATAACCAATTATATGCGATTGCTTAAATTAGATCCTATTATCCAAACAGGTATAAGGGATAGTTTTATCAGTATGGGACATGGCCGTGCCTTGATCAATATCGATTCCTCAAAGGAACAAATCAAACTTTATAAAATTGTAGTTAAAAAAGGACTCTCCGTTCGTGAAACCGAGGCCCTAGTTAGGAAATCAAAAAATCCTAAAGCTTCCTCAAAACCTCAATATCAGCCTCCTTATATCGAACAGGCAGCACAAGAACTGCAGGGCTTTTTTGATACAACTGTCACTGTAACTTCGAATGTTCAAGGGCAAGGGCAACTCAAAATTAGTTTTGAGTCTCAAAAACAACTTCAAAACATTCTAAACAAAATTAAAGGTGAGAATTAGACTCCTTTTTTATTGTAGTTTTTTTCTATGCACTTCTGTACTTATGGCACAGGAAGTTTCAGAAACAGCTCAAGATGAAAAAGTATTGAATGCGATAGTTATTCCTGATTCTATGGCTTTTGCTAAAAATTATTCTCTAAGAATTCAACGTTTGATCAATGATCCACTGACCCCTTCTAGAGCCGCTTTTTATTCCGCTATTATTCCAGGACTAGGTCAAGCCTATTTAGGGAAGGCATGGAAAGTGCCACTAATTTACGCTGCACTGGGTACTTCCTACTATTACTTCAATTTGCAAAACAAACAAATGGAAGAATACCGAACAGCATACAAACAGAGACAAAATGGAGTTTTTAATGATCGTTTTCTGGAAAAAGAAATTCCTATCACGACAGAACAACTTCTTTTAGGAATGGATTTTCATAAAAATTACCGTGATATAGCAATCCTAACAATGGCCATTTCATATATGCTTAATATCTTGGAAGCCAATGTAAGTGCCCATTTATTACAGTTTAATGTAAATGATGACCTTAGTGTGACTCCTAATATTATTTTTGATCAACAGCAGAGTGGAATTCGCTTTGCTTTAAAATTTTAATCCATTTTATAATGAACATTGCGCTTTTAGGTTACGGACGTATGGGAAAAGCAATTGAAAAATTTGCTCTTGAACGAGGTCATAAAATTGTATATACCCTAGACGAAAGTGAAGAGAAAGGAGTTTTAACTAATGCAGATGTAGCGATCAATTTTAGTATTCCTCAAGCTGCTGCTGATAATATCAAGTCTGCATTAAAAAAACAAATCCCAGTAGTTTGTGGTACAACTGGTTGGCTTGAGCAATACCAAGAAGTCGTAGATTTTTGCAAAACGCAAAACTCGGCTTTTCTTTATGCATCGAATTTCAGTATTGGTGTTCATCTGTTTTTTAAGATGAGTGCACTTGCATCAAAACTCATGAAACCCCATGAAACGAGCTATACCCCATCCATTGAGGAAATTCATCACATTCATAAACTAGATGCCCCCAGCGGAACAGCAATTACATTGGCAGAAGCTGTTTTGCAAAACTCAAAACTAAACGAATGGGAACTCAATGGAAATTCAGAATCTAAATTAATAATCAAAGCTTTCAGAGAAGGAGAGGTTCCGGGTACACACACTTTAAATTACCGTTCATCCATTGATCAAATAAGCTTAAAACACGAAGCTTTTGGAAGAGATGGATTCGCTCTAGGTGCAGTCATTGCAGCGGAATGGATCGTTGATAAGCAGGGTGTTTTTGGTATGGAAGATGTTTTAAATATTTCTTAATTCTAGGGCTCATTTATCTGAACAACTTATCTTTGGTAAAAATCCTATAAAACATGACACTCTCTCAGTGGATTCTTTTCGCCTTAGCTCTTCAAATAATACATTTTTTGGGTACTTGGAAACTTTATGTTGCTGCAGGTTTTAAAGCTTGGCAAGCTGCTGTACCAGTTTACAATGCAGTCATTTTAATGAAAATAATTAACCGCCCTAGCTGGTGGGTACTATTCCTCTTTATTCCTACAATTAATCTTATCATTATTGGGGTCATTTGGGTAGAAACCCTTCGAAGTTTTGGTAAAAATAAAGCCATTGACACATTTGGTGTTTTGGCCACTTTTGGATTAACAATTTTCAGTTTAAATTACAGTAAAAATCCTATACATATCAAAGACCGAAGCCTGAGACCTAGAACTGGTCTAGGAGAAACGGTTAGCTCTATTCTTTTTGCTGTAGTTGCTGCAACAATTGTACACAATTATTTTATCCAACCCTATATTATTCCTACGGGATCATTAGAAAAATCTTTACTTATAGGTGACTTTTTATTCGTAAGTAAATTTCATTACGGAGCACGCACACCCATGACTGCAGTTTCTGTTCCTATGGTGCACGATACTATTCCAGGACTCAAAATTCGGTCTTACCTAAAAAAACCACAACTCCCCTATTTCAGACTACCAGCACTTCAAAAAATTAAAAGAAACGATATTGTTGTTTTCAGCTGGCCTGCAGATACGGTGCGTCAGTTTTTTGTAAGAGAAAAAAGAGTGGACAAACCTATTGACAAAAAATCAAATTACGTCAAGCGTTGTGTTGCAATTCCTGGAGATACATTAGAAATCATTGATGGATTTGTGCATACAAATGGAGAAAAAAACAACTATCCTAGTCGTGCAGAAATTCAATTCACCTTCAACGCCTATGCTGCTAAAGGGGTTTCTTCAAGAAATTTAATCGCACAAGGGTTCGAATCATTTAACAGAAGATATAAGATTGAAAATATTACAGAAAACAGTTATCAGCAACTAATCCCCTATATCATTGGAAGATCAGGAAATACCGTTGAAAATTTTTCTGTAATAACTGAGGCAAAGGGACTCCCTATTGATTTGGTTCGCAAATTAAACCTTAGGGCTAGTGAACTATTAGAAGTCAAAAAAGAAATGACATTAACAATTGAAGAAGCATTAGCTTTAAGAAAAGTAGCAGGTATCGATAGTGTTGTTCAAAAAATAAATAAGAACAAAATTCCAAATGAAACATTTTTTCCAAACAAGATACCCTTTGATTGGAATGAAGATAATTTCGGACCATTGGTCATCCCAAAAAAGGGAATGACAGTAGAACTAACACGTTCAAATTTATCTTTATATAAAAAAATCATCACTGATTACGAATCAAATAATCTTGAAATTACACCTACAGAGATACTTATTAATGGTAAGGTAAAAGACCGTTATACTTTCAAAAAAGATTATTATTGGATGATGGGAGACAACAGACACCGTTCAGAAGACAGTCGTTTTTGGGGGTTTGTTCCCGATGATCATATTGTTGGTAAACCTGTTTTTATTTGGTTTAGTATCAAGGGAATTAATGACGGTATTAAAAACTGGAGTGTTCGATGGGATCGTGTTTTTACAACTGTAGATGGACCCGGAGAACGTATCTCTTACTTCCCCTATTTTGCGGGAATTGTTGTGATTTGGCAAGGGTTTGTCTTCTTCAGAAGACGCAAATCAAAGTCTGTGGAATGATACCGACTGTATGTCCGGCCTACCTCCCAAATGTGCGCTATTTTGCTTGGATGTTTGCTCAGGATAGCATCAATTTTGTTTGTGATACTCATTTTCAAAAACAAACTTATAGAAATCGTACTGAGATCTATGGAAGTAATGGAAAGCTAAAACTTACCATCCCCATAATTCACACCAAATCTGTACACCAAAAAGAAAATGAGGTTCTTATTTCAAATGCTACTTTGTGGCAAAAACAGCATTGGAAATCAATCAGTACTGCCTATCGCTCCTCCCCATATTTTGAATACTACGAAAAAGATTTGGAACACTTTTTCATCACCACCGAAACACATTTATTCGAGTTCAACCTAAAAATCATTCTTCAGTTACTCGAACTAATTGAGTATCCATTAAATTATAAAATCGTTTCCTACGACAACGATAAACACAAACGTTTGGATATTCTTCTAAACGCAAAAACAAAATCAATCCCAAATCAGGAAAAATACACCCAAGTATTTGAACAAAAAAATGGTTTTTTACCCAATCTAAGCATACTAGATCTTTTGTTTAATTTAGGTCCGAATACTAGTAGTTATCTAAAAAAAACGGGGTTTTAGTGTTTTCTATATTTTTTCTAAAATTACAGAAATCGGTTTGTGGTCTGAAAGTTTGATGTCGTGTGTTTCAAAATCTATAACTCGTAGATTTGGGGTATTAAAAATGAAGTCAATCCGCATTGGAAGAAATGAAAATTGATAGGTAGACCCAAAGCCTTCACCCTGCTCTAAAAAAGCATCTATTCTAGACTGTTTTTTTATTTTTTGGTATGGCTTTGAAAACGCCGTATTATTTAAATCTGTACAAATAATTTCAGGATAAGATGAGTTTTTATTTGTCAAAGTGTTGAAATATTCTACTTGAGTTTCTTGAATTTCAAAAATAGATTGAAGCCTTAATCTAATTTGATTTGAATTATCTGAAGTAATTAAAGTATCCTTCTTATTTAATCGAAACGACTCAAAATGCAAATTATATAATCGTAAGGTATCTTGTTTCCATAACAAATCTGCCTGCATTCCACCATTAAAAGAGCCTTCAAAAGAAATAGATTCAGGACGAATCAATGGATACTTAGAAACAATACAGGAACCAATCTTACCTCCTTTTACATAAGGTTTAAAAACTTTGTAGGGATATGATGATAAAGGGGGAGCTTGAGCTGGAGCATATTCCTGAAAACAAATTATATCGGGATCAGTTTCTATAATAAAGTCTTCTATCGCACTGGGCACATCAGAATCCTTTAACCATTTGAACCGGTTAAAAGAACGTACATTATAACTCAAAACAGAAAGGCCATCGGAAGTTGGAATTCCATTATTCTCAAGCTGGTAAAGTAATTGCCATTCTTGAAAGCTGATCATAAATGATATTAAAAAAAGAAAGACAGGCCACTGAAAACGAAGCATCCAAAAAATAAAAAAGAAAATATTAACTATACATAGTAATGGAACTGCTAGAGAAAGTAAAGGGATCTCTATATAACCTCCAAGAGCTCCCATACTAATGAGTTGTAATAACAGAAAAAAACTATTCAGAACAATCAAAAAAGCATTTAGAAGTGATCTATCCATATTAAAAAACTACTTATTTTTCCCTGCTTGAAAAAGAAACTCTTTTTCTTTCTTTGTTAAACTCTCATATCCAGATTTACTGATTTTATCTAAGATGGCATCAATCATCTTTTGATCAACATCATTAGTTGAAGCTTTTTGAGTAGAAGAATTTGAAGTTTTCTTTTTATAAACTGTCTTCAAATTATTGCCTTGTTTAAACATACCCATTACTCTACTCGCAAAGGACTCAAAGGGTAATCCGATATCTACTCCCTTACTAAGTCGCTGTACATAGAAAAAACCTAATGCGGCCCCTCCCAGGTGAGCCAAGTGTCCACCTGCATTACCATAAGGAATCTGAATAACATCCAATAAAACAAATGCTAACCCTAAATAACGGAGTTTTACATTGAATAAAATCAATCTTACCTCAAGATCAGGTGAATAGGTTGAAATAAAGATAAAAACCGCCATTACGCCTGCAGAAGCTCCAATCATGACTGGTGAAGAATTTTGAAAAGCAGGAAAAAGTGAATAACTTAAAAGAAAGGTTAGTCCCCCAAAAATGACTCCCAAGAAATATACATTAAAAAAAGTACGGACTGGAAATAAGTTAAGAAATATACGGGATGCAAAGAATAATAAATACATATTCCAAAAAAGGTGAAAAAAACCAGAATGCAAAAAACTATAGGTAACAAGTGACCAAGGTTTAAAGAGAAATTCACTCCAGTCAGAAGAAAGCTCAAACCAACTAATAAATACCCCAAATGGAATATTAAAAAGATAAAAAATTGTCTTCAGAAATAAAGGCAGTACAAAACAAGCAACATTAATGAGAATAAGTTTTTCCGCACTATTTAATTGCTGCAGTCGGTATCTAATTTGATCTTGAAAATTCATTAATTCCAACGGTTTTGGTCAAATTGTGTTTTTTTCCAATACCACATCATGATCAAACCTGTAACTGCTCCACCCACATGAGCAAAGTGTGCAATAGGTCCAATAGAATAGGAGGTGAATCCAAAAAACAAATCTCCTAAAATAAGTAAAGGAACCAAAACTTTCGCCTTAACAGGAATAGGAGGAAAAAGCAACATTAGTCGCGCATTGGGAAACAAAAAAGCAAAGGCCACCAAAACACCGTAAAGAGCCCCAGAAGCACCTACCATTACTGATTCATAAGCAGATAAACCTGAACGTAGCGTTTCTCTACCAATTTGTTCTATAATAGAATACGAGATATCTCTTGTCTCAAAAAACATTCCGATTTGACTTCCAGTTAAGCCCTGTTCGGAGAGGAGGTCAGAAACTCCGGAAACCTGAAAATAATACAGCCCTAACTGAAGAGCCGCGGCTCCAAAGCCTGTAGAGAGGTAAAAGAATATAAACTTTTTTCTACCCCACATTTGCTCGATAGGTGTTCCAAACATATAGAGCCCAAACATATTAAAGAAAATATGAGTAAAATTACCATGCATAAACATATGCGTGAGAGGTTGCCAGTATTGAAATTTAGGATTTGATGGATAATGAAGAGCAAACAAATCATAAACAATATCACCTAACGCAAGAGTTGCAATAAAAAAAATGACATTGATAATCAATAAGTGTTTTACTGTTTCGGTAATATTTCGCATCAATTTAATTTTTGTTCAATCTCTGTTTTTTCTAATGTAATAAAAATCTGTCTATTAAATGGGGATACTGTAGTCTCCTTACAACCAAAAAAATCATCCAATAAAGCTTGTTGCTCCCTGGGTTCTAAAATTTCCCCGTACTTTATGGCAAGGGTTTTAGCCATTGTTTTTGCAACTTGGTCTGCATGACTAAAATGCGCTAAACTGGACTCTTCATCATGATCAGAAAGGAGTGATTCCACAACAGCCTCAATCTTAGAAGAAGGGCAAAATTCCGGTGCACCCTTGATGTTCAATTTGTTTTGACCAGCTAAAACAATTTGAAATCCGAGCATTTCCAATGCACCCTCAACATGACCGTACTGTTCTAACTGTTGGGGATTTAGTTCAATTTCTAATGGAAAAAGCAACTGCTGACTTAAGCCCCTTTTATTGGTAATGTCATTTAAAAAACGTTCATAAAGCACCCGCTGATGTGCTCTAGACTGATCGATTACAAGCATATGCGTCCGAAGAGGGCAAACAATATATTTTGAAAACAATTGAAAAACCCGTGTAGTTTCGGATACTTCTATTAGCGGTTCTTGTGAATTACTGTCAGATCGCGATTCCAACTCATTAAGTCCAGAATACAAACCTTCCCACTGCGACTCCTTTGGTTTTGAATATGAAGGGTTGCTCGTTTTAAAAGGATTAAAATTAGAATCTACCTCTATTGGAGGGACAACTGCAGCTTTATTTTTAAAGTCATAGGGGACATTTAATGCAGAATTCTGATCAAAGTCTAAAGTTGGCATCACTTGAAAAATCCCAAGACTATGTTTAATAGCAGAACGCAATATTGCATATAAACTTTGTTCCTCTTCAAACTTTACTTCAGTTTTTGTAGGATGAATATTTATATCGATAGTTTTAGGATCTACATGCAAGTTTAAAAAATATCCTGGCTGAAATCCGGGGCGTAAAAGTCCCTCAAAAGCGGCTCCAACTGCATGGTGCAAGAATGGGCTTTTGATAAAGCGATCGTTCACAAAAAAAAATTGTTGCCCTCTCGTCTTTTTTGCAAAAGAGGGTTTTACCACAAAACCACTTAGTACTGCTAAAGAAGTTTTTTCCTCTACGGGAACAAGTTGGGACTCCCATTTTGATCCAAAAACAGCTGCAATTCGCTGCTTAAATCCTGATGCAGGAAGGTCGAACAATTCTGATCCGTTATTAAAAAACAAAAACTTGATTCCCGGATGTGCAAGTGCCACTCTATGAAATTCATCAATTACGTGACGCAATTCAACCTGGTCAGATTTTAAGAAATTTCGTCGTGCTGGAATATTGTAAAACAAACTTTTAACTGCAATAGAAGTCCCTTGAGGCTGTGTAGATAAGGATTGATCTACCACTTTACTCCCTTCAATTTTCAAACAATGGGAAACTTCTTCATCAGAGGTTTTCGTATGGGTTTCTATGTGAGCAATTGCAGCAATAGAAGCTAGTGCTTCGCCTCGAAACCCTTTGGTAGATAATGCAAATAAATCTTCCGCTACTTTTATTTTAGATGTAGCATGTCGTTCAAATGCAAGTCGGAGATCGGTTGCACTCATCCCCTCACCGTCATCAATTACCTGAACAAGGGTCTTTCCGGCATTTTTAATTACAAGTTGAATTATTTTAGCTTTTGCATCTACAGCGTTTTCAAGTAATTCTTTGACTACAGAAGCTGGTCTTTGAATAACCTCTCCAGCTGCAATCTGATTGGCAACATGATCCGGTAAAAGCGAAATCTTTGCTGACATCAATTCTGAAACATAAAAAGAGAGAGATCAAAATCTAATATGTAAAGTGCTATAAAAACAAGAATAAGAATGATGAGAAGTAGCCGCATAGAAAGTGACCTGTTTTTTCTTGTACGCATTTGCATCCGGGCTTCTTTCCATTGTTGTCCAAAATCATTACTATTATAAGTATCGCGGTATTTTGAAAACTTGGAATCAAATTCATACAAATTACCCTCCTCTTTTCCTTTGTAATAACGGGGAGTGTAATTATACCTTCTGTTTTTTCTGAGCTTGAATAAACTGGACTTTAACATAACCCAAAGGTACAAGAAAGCAACAAAAATCTTGGCATCTTAAAGTGAGAAAGTTCGCTAGTTTGTTGCGCGAAGTTTACTCATATGTAAAGCAGTTACAGCAGCTTCTGTTCCTTTGTTTCCATATTTACCACCGCTTCTATCTTCTGCCTGTTGTTTGGTGTCATCTGTCAACACACAAAAAATAACAGGAACTTCTGATTGAATATTCAAGTCTTTTAAACCCTGAGAAACTGCTTGACATACAAAATCAAAATGCTGGGTTTCTCCGCGAATTACGCTCCCTATAGCAATTACAGCATCCGGATTATATGATTGAGCTTTTTTTGAAGCGTAGATTAATTCAAAACTTCCAGGTACATTCCAAACTTTAATGTTTGACTCTTTTACGCCATGCTTTTTTAAAGTTTCCAACGCTCCTTCACATAAAGATGATGTGATGGATTCATTCCATTGTGATACTACTACATGAATTTCAAAATCGCTTCCGTCAGGTGTTGAACTTAGATTGTATTTTGAAAGATTTTGATTGGCAGTTGCCATTTTTTTAGGGATTCAAATGTTCCAGTTTACCTTTCTGAACAGCTACCCATTGTGCTTCTTCAGATTTAGGAAATTCTTTTTCAATTCTATCTAAAAAAGAAATTGCTTGACTAACCTTACCATTTTCAGCACCCAACATCGCAGCTTTATAAAGATATTTGGGTGTAGAATACATATTATCGTTTGTTTTTGAGGCCTCAACATAATAGTTAAAAGCAGCATCAATTTGTCCTAATTGTGCATAAGCATCTCCAATGGCTCCTTTGGCAAGGGCGCTTAATAAAACGTCATCAGCATTAAAATCATCCAAATACGCAATGGCATTATCAAATTCCTTAAGGTTTAGGTATGCCATTCCCGCGCTATAAGTAGCTAATTTGGCGGCTGGTGTCCCTTCGTAATTCTGAATAATGTCTAAAAATCCGTATTTTCCTTCTCCTCCATTCAGAGCTCTTCTATAAAGAGAATCAGAATCGACACTATTCACTGCTAGTTCAAAATAATATTGTGCTTGATTCAACTCACTCACAGCCTCTTGTGCTTTAGGCTCAACTACGAAATTTTTATATCCTAAATATCCTAGCACGCTAATCGCAACTAAACCGATAAATCCTAAAATAAAATTTTGATATTTAACGACAAATTCTTCCGTTTTATTTGCGGTTGTATCTAGGGTTTCAAAAACTTCTGCAGTAGTGCTTTCCTGAACTACTTCGTTCTCTTTATTAGGAGCTATTGATTTTTTTGCGCCTCGTTTTTTGTATGTTGCCATGGTAACCTATTTTAGCGCGTAAAATTAGTCTTTTTATTCTAATTCAAAAAGTCCAAAGCTAGCATCTAAGTTATTATTTTTGTATTTCATGCTTTTAAAACAACTTACACTCACACAATACAAGAACATCACTTCTAGAACATTTGATCTCAACCCGAAGATTAATTGCTTCGTAGGAGACAATGGTGTAGGAAAATCAACAGTTTTAGATGCCATCTATCATCTGGCTTTGGGAAAAAGTTACTTCAATCCAATAGCGCTACAGAACATTCAGTTAGGCAAAGATTTTTTTGCTCTAGAAGGACGTTTTCAAAAAGATGACCGCGAGGAGAAGATTATATGCAGTTTAAAAAAAGGACAAAAGAAAATTATTAAACGTAATGGAAAAGTTTACGACAAATTAGCTGACCACATTGGTTTAATTCCGATGGTAATTATTTCTCCTTCTGACAGAGACCTCATTTCAGAGGGCAGTAACACACGTCGTAAATTCATGGACGGAGTGATTGGGCAAACCGATATGACCTTTTTACAAAACTTGTTAGAATACAACAAGATTCTCTCTCAGCGCAATGCATTACTTAAATACTTTGCTTTAAATCAAACATTTGATCCACAAACTCTTGAGGTATATAACGAACAAATGATCGAACGAAGCAGTCCCATTTTTGAAAAAAGAAAAGAATTCATGAAAGCATTTATTCCAATTTTTACCTCAAGGTATAAGGAAATAAGTGGACAAGACGAATTTGTTAATCTCGAATATGAAAGTCAATTGCATTCAGATAAACATGAATCGTTACTAAAAATAAATTTAGCAAAAGACAGAACTATACAGTTTACAAGTTCAGGTATACATAAAGATGATATCCTTTTTTTAAAAGAAGGCCAACCCATAAAAAAATTTGGTAGTCAAGGACAACAAAAAACTTTTCTTGTAGCACTCAAATTAGCACAATTTGATTTTTTAAAATCCCAGACTGGTGGAGCACCTATTTTATTATTAGACGATGCCTTCGATAAGTTAGACCAAAAAAGGGTTTCTCAAATTATTTCATTAGTAGATCAAAATGATTTTGGACAAATTTTTATCACGGATACCCACGAGGATCGAACCTTGAAAGCACTAGAAAATACACGTGCTGGATATGAAATTTTTAAACTTTAACCATTGAAAAAACATTACCTTCTTCTGTCCTTTCTTTTTCTTACAAGTTGTGAACCAACGAACATTATCAATATTAATGATTTGAATGGATATTGGGAAATTGATTACATTACCCAAAAAGGAGAAACATTTAAACCGAAACAGAGTTCTCCGTTATATGATTATTACCTTCTCAATCCCCCTAAAGGAATTCAAAAAAAACTAGCTCCCTTGTTCGATGGAAGTTTTGAAACTTCTGCAAGTACTCTGGAGTTTGAAATAATTCAAAAAGATCAAAAAGTAGTACTTCGTTACAAAACTCCTTGGGAAACATGGGAAAAAATCGTAGAACTACTGAATCCAGAAAAACTGGTTTTATTTCACGAAGAAAAAAAATATTATTACAAAAGACCTCTATTATTTCTAAATTCACAGACAAATGAGTGATTCGAATAACAAATTTGACCCCAAACCGATCAAATCCGTCTTGGATGATATCATTGCTCAAAAGCCTCTTAAAAAAGGAATGCAACAGATTCGGATTTGTAATGCTTGGGGAGAGATAATGGGAGAAAACATCATTCAATATACTGAAGATGTTCGCTTTTCTCACAACAATCTGTACGTTACACTTCGCTCCGCTCCATTAAAAATGGAGCTTAGCTATGGTTTGGATTCCATTGTTAAACGAATAAATGACCACCTAGGGGGTAGTTTTATTCAAAAAATAGTCTTGGTTTAGAAACATTCTCTTTCAGCAAAATGAAATGCAGCTTCAATAGCAGCATTCTCATCGCTATCAGATCCATGCAAAGCATTTTCACCCATGGAGGTGGCATATAACTTTCGAAGGGTTCCTTCTGCAGCTTCAGCTGGATTGGTAGCACCAATTAAAGTTCTAAAATCACTAACAGCATTTTCTTTTTCTAAATATGCAGCAAGAATAGGACCACGTGTCATAAACGCAACTAATTCTCCAAAAAATGGGCGCTCTTTGTGAACTGCATAAAACAACTCTGCATCCCTTTGAGTGAGTTGAGTCATTTTAAGTGCTTTTATTTTAAAACCAGCTGTGGTTACTTTTTCTAAGATATTCCCAATGTGTCCGTTTTCGACAGCATCTGGTTTGATCATCATTAAGGTTTTATTCGTCATTTTTTTTTGCGAAATTACTAAAACGAACTCTAAAGTTTTGACATCACACCATTAAAGATTCAAAATTCAAAAAATTAGCATTCCTTCTTGGCATGACATAAGCAATATAGTATCTTGCATGACTATGAATAAAGACTTTATTGCAGGACTTCAAGAACGACTCCACAGCCCTCAAAAAATTGTAATCATCCCTCATAAAAATCCTGATGGTGATGCCCTTGGCAGTACATTAGCTTGGATGCACTTTTTGAGAAAAAAGAACCATGATGCCTTAGTAATTTCACCAAATGATTATCCTGACTTTTTAAAATGGTTACCCGGAGAAGATCAAATTCTAATTTACAATCATAATGAAGAAACCGTTAAAGAAAAAATTCAGAATGCTGACTTAATTTTTACCCTAGACTTTAATAGCCTTGGAAGAATTGATCAACTCAATCCTTTAGTTTCGGATGCTAAAGCTGAAAAAATAATGATCGATCATCATGAAGAACCTGATCATTATGCAACGTTAATGTACTCAGACCCAAGGATGAGTTCTACATGTGAAATGGTTTACAAACTCATTGAAACTCTAGACTCAAGTGCTTTCACACCTGAAATAGCTAGTTGCCTTTACACTGGTATAATGACAGATACCGGATCGTTTAGATTTCCGTCTACTACAGCAGAGACCCATAAAGCGATCGCACATTTAATTAAAGAGGGTGCAGACGGAACCGCTATTCATCAAAACATTTACGACAGTTCATCCTTTAATCGACTTAAGCTTCTTGGTATTGCACTCTCAAACTTGAATCAAATACCAAACCTTCCTATTGTCTACATCCATCTCACTCAAAGAGAACTTAATTCTTGTGACTATAAAAAAGGAGATACAGAGGGGTTCGTAAATTATGGACTCAGTTTGAATGGAGTTCTTTTTTCATGCATCATGATAGAAAATGAAAATGAGGGCAAAATAAAAATGTCTTTCCGTTCCAAAGGAGATTTTTCTGTAAATGATTTTGCACGAAACTACTTTGATGGAGGAGGACATCACAATGCTGCTGGCGGAATGTCCACAGACAGTATTGAAAAAACAATTATACGTTTTAAGCAAGCTGTAGAAGAAATTAAAAATCAATTTCAATAAATGAAACACAAAGGTCTTTTTTTTATCCTTGTATGCTTTATTTCATGTGCTCAAGTAGAACCGCGTTATCCACTAAACAAGGAAAAAACAATTTTCTTAAACAGTTCAGCAGAAAGGAACAAAAAATTAATTCTTGAAGAAGAACGCTTATTACTTCAAAGTGCAGCAAAAGATACTGAACACAAATTTCAACGCTCTGATGCTGGCTATCTCTTCGCCTTCGAAAAAAAATCTTCAACAGACTCTAAGCTCCCTAAAAAAGGGGACCTGGTCCGATTTCAATATCAAATTCAAGACCTAAACAATAACATTCTTTATGATAAACAGACTCTGGGCATTGTTGATTATGCTGTAGATCAAGAAGATTTACTCCCTGCCCTTCGTGAAGCAATGAGAATCATGAGACCCGATGAAGTTGTCGTATTTCTTTTTCCTTCATACCTTTGCTATGGCTATCAAGGAGATGGAGAAAAAATCGGAATAAACCAGCCTCTTAGGTTCACAATAGAACGCCTTAAAAGCCCCTAATTTTTTTAATTCAAAACACATCAAATGAAGAAAATTTTTATCCCTATCATCATACTTACCATACTTATAGGATGTAAGTCACAACATCCTGATCTAGAATCAGGTATTTACGCAGATATCATAACCAATAAAGGCTCAATATTACTCAAACTTGCATATGATAAAGCCCCTATAACTGTAGCAAATTTTGTTTCATTAAGCGAAGGAGAAAATCCAAAAGTTAGTGAGGAATTTAAGTCTAAAAAATATTACAACGGTCTCAAATTTCATAGAGTTCTTGCTGATTTTATGATTCAAGGAGGTGATCCTACTGGAACGGGTTCAGGAGGACCTGGATATCGTTTTGATGATGAATTCAGTGACTTGACTCATAAAGGTCCGGGAATACTTTCCATGGCAAACGCTGGTCCTGGAACGAATGGAAGTCAATTTTTTATTACACACAAGGCAACACCTTGGTTGGACGGAAAACACTCAGTGTTTGGTGAAGTTATCTCAGGCCAAGAAGTCGTCGATAGCATTCAGCAGAATGACACTATCGAGGAAATTAAAATAATTCGTAAAGGAAGTGAAGCTAAAAAGTTTGACGCAGCTGAAGTTTTTGTAAGCTACTTTGATCAAAAAGACATTATTGCAAAAGAACGAGAAGCAGCCAAAAACCTCATTAAAGAAAAAAATGCTGTAAAATTTGATGCCCAAAGAAGCACTGCTAAAACAACTCCTTCTGGACTTCAATACCTTATTACAGCTCAAGGAAATGGAACTTCAGTAAAATCAACGAACAAAGTTAAAGTGCATTATGCCGTTTACTTTGCAGATGGAGCCCTTTTAGAGACCAGTAAAGCAGAGATCGCGGAATTCAATGAAGTACTCAATATACAACGAAAGAATGCAGGACAATACCTCCCCATTGAAGCTTCTGTAGGTCCAGAAGATGGAATGATCGAAGGGTTTAAAGAAGGTTTAAGACTTTTAAACGAGGGGGATAAAGCTACCCTATTCTTACCCTATACATTAGCTTATGGTGCAAACGGTGTCCAAGGCATACCACCTCAATCCGATTTAATTTTTGAAGTCGAGATTGTAGAAGTTCAATAATATTTAGGGAAGCAATAGCTTCCCTTTTTTTTACAATATGAAAAAAACAGCTTGGATACTGATTCTTCTTATTCCAATTCAATGGTTGTTTTTAAATAGGATCAAGAATCATTCTGATTGGGTTGAAAACTATTATAGTCAAAAATTGTATCCTCTTATTTTTGATTCCCAAAGATTTTTCTTTAAAATCTTCCCCATCTCGCTGGGAGACCTCATCTATGCCTCCATCATCCTATCACTAATCTGGAGTGTGATACTATTCATTCAAAAAAAAATAAAATTCACTACTGTACTACTATACTCTCTCGCTTCTTTATCCATTATTAGTGGATTATTTTACATCAACTGGGGACTGAATTATCATCGTATTCCACTACATCAAAAATTAGATTACAACCTTACTTATACGGAAGCTGAATTAGAAAAAACATTAAGTAGATTAATCACTTCATCCAACCTACTTCATGAAAGACTAAGTAATTCGGATACAATTCCAATTAACATTTCCTATTCTAAAGATGAAATTCTAAAAATGGTTTCGTCTGAATTTGATTTTAATTTATATGATTTTAAGGTTAAACCTTTTGCAAAAAACTCCATGTGGAGTACTTTGTTAAGCTATATGGGCTATGCAGGATACCTTAATCCTTTTACTTTAGAATCTCAGGTGAATTCTAAAATACCAAAATTGACCTACATAACAACGACCGCACACGAGATGGCGCATCAACTAGGAATAGCTTCGGAATCAGAAGCAAATTTTGTAGCCTACTATACCATCTCCAAACATTCTGATCCCTTTATTCGTTACGCTGGAGCCATTTTTGCCGTACGGTATTGCTATTCTGAACTTTATAAGGCCAACCCAAAAGCAGCAAAAGAGCAGCTCTCGAAATTGCATCCGGGTATTATTAAAAATTTTAAACAACTTTCTGCCTTTTGGAATAAATATCAAAATCCATTAGAGCCCTATTTTAAAAAAGGGTATGACTCTTATTTAAAGGCTAATGGTCAAGCCAAAGGCATTCAGAGTTATAATGCTATGGTTGCAATGGTAATTGCTTACAGTTTAAAAGAACAGTAACTGTCTTCCTAATTTTTATTGCTTTCTTTGTTGAAGAAACTGATCTAAAGACATCTAATTAAAGTGAAATACTTATCGAGCATTAAAAACCCAGAAATTAAACGTTTACGACTTTTAACTCAAAAATCAAGAGAGCGTAAGAAACTTGATTTGTTTGTGATAGAAGGGCAAAGAGAATTAGAGAAAGCTCTGTTAGGTGGATATAACATCTCCTCTCTTTTTATAGAAGAAAATCATGAACTCGAACTCAATGAGCTCATCGGAAAAATACAACAGAGTGAACAATTTCTGGTTTCAAATAATGTTTTTAAGCAAATTAGTATTCGATCTGGGTCTGAAAAAATATTGGCAATAGCGCATTCTAAAAAACACGATTTTTCTTCATTAAAACTAAAATCCGATGCATTAATTTTAGTCATCGAAGCTCCAGAAAAACCGGGAAATATTGGTGCTCTTTATCGAACAGCCGCCGCCGCTCAAATGGATGGTGTTATCATTGCAAATCCTAAAACTGACTTTTACAACCCAAACAGTATTCGTTCAAGTCTAGGCTGTCTTTTTACATTACCTACAGCTATTGCCTCCACCAAAGAAGTCATCAATTACCTCAATAAAAAAGGCTACTTCATCGCAACAGCAGCATTAAATCATGAAGCAGTAAATTATAGGAATTTTGACTACAAAACACCTTGTGCCTTGGTTATGGGAACAGAAAGTGTTGGGTTAAATAAAGAATGGCTGGAGGCCTCTAATCAACACCTTATCATCCCTATGTCAAATCAAGTAGATTCTCTCAATCTTTCTGTTTCGGCAGGAATTTTGATGTATGAGGCAAGAATGAAAAAAATTGAACGAGAGAAGCATTAAAATCTTTAGTATATTACTTCTGAAATGATTGTTGACCCAGAAATAGAAAACAAAGAAATTGCAAAGCAATACAAAGAGTTGCTCCGCATTAGCTATCAAACATTAAGCGAAAAAGACAAAAAAATGATTCGTTTAGCTTTTGATACAGCAGTAGAAGCGCATAGCGAACAACGAAGAAAGTCTGGGGAAGCCTATATCTTCCACCCCATTAATGTTGCAAAAATTGTAGCGCATCAAATAGGTCTTGATGCCACCTCAATCTGTGCTGCACTTCTTCATGATGTAGTAGAAGACACCCGCTTCTCGCTCGAAGATATTGAACGATTATTTGGAAATACTGTAGCAAAAATTGTACACGGTTTAACTAAAATATCTAGCCTTAAAAAAGACAAAAATATTTCTCTTCAGGCTGAGAATTTTAGAAAAATGCTTCTCACACTAAACGATGATGTACGGGTAATCATCATCAAAATTGCTGACAGACTTCACAACATGCAAACCATGGATTCCATGCCGGAATACAAACAAGTAAAAATTGCATCAGAGACTCTATACATCTATGCACCGCTTGCTCACCGTATTGGTTTGTACAATATCAAAACAGAATTAGAAGACCTTAGTTTAAAATATACAGAGCCTCAACGCTATCTTTCAATTAAAAATAAAATTGAAGAAAGTAATGAAGCGCAATCAGACTATATCGAAACTTTTTCGAAATTTCTTTCAGAAGAACTTAACAAAGAAAGAATCAATTACACGATTAAAGGGAGAAGCAAATCTATTTATTCTATTCACAGGAAAATGCTTACCCAAAACATCCCCTTTGAAAAAATATATGACAAGTTTGCGATGAGGATTATATTCCGGAGTAATCGTCAGAAAGAAAAACTGATGGCCTGGAAAATATATTCTATCGTAACAGATCATTTTACGCCCAACCCAACCAGACTACGTGATTGGATTTCTGCACCCAAATCTACAGGTTACGAAGCCTTACACATTACTGTTATGGGCCCAATGAACAAATGGATTGAAATTCAAATTCGATCTGAAAGAATGAATGAAATAGCTGAAAAAGGCTATGCGGCACATTATAAATACAAACAAGGGGAACAAAAAGATATTGGTATAGAAAGTTGGCTCAATCGGTTACAAGAAGTTTTGGAGAACAACACTGGAAATGCAGTTGATTTTGTTGAAGATTTTAAACTCAATCTCTATGCGAAAGAAATTTTCGTCTTTACTCCAAAAGGGGATTTAAAATCTCTTCCTCAAGGAGCCACTGCACTGGATTTTGCCTTTGCAATCCATACTGAAATTGGAAAAAAAACAAGAGGTGTCCGTGTAAATGATCGTTTGGTTCCTCTGAGTAGGGAACTCAAAAGTGGAGACCAAGTTGATGTTATTACTTCTGAACAGATTAAGCCCTCTCAAAACTGGCTAGATTTTGTAATAACTTCTAGAGCGAGGTCAATAATTAAGTCCGCACTAAATGATGAGAAAAAAGATCGAGCAGAAGAAGGAAAAGAAATCCTAAGAAGAAAACTCAAGCAACTTAAAATCACAATGAATGATAAAACCATTCAACAAATGTTATTGTATTTTAAGTTTGAAAGCAGTCAAGATTTATTTTATAGAATGGGAATTGGAACGCTTGATAACAAAAGACTCAAAGATTTTGCAAACGTTTATCAAAACTCATTATTAAACTTCTTTAAACGTAGAATAAAAACTCATAAAGGAGACGCTCCCAAAAGTTCGGATAAAATCACTGAGAAGTTTGATCAGTTGGTTTTTGGAAAAGAAAAAGAAACTTTAGCACATAGTTTTGCAAGTTGCTGTAATCCCATTCCAGGTGATTCCGTATTTGGTTTTATTACTGTTAATGAAGGAATCAAAGTACATCACAAAGAATGTCCTAATTCACTCGCCCTTCAATCAAACTATGCCTATCGGATTATTCCAGCAAAATGGATCGACTCTTCTGCAGAAGTCTATTCCGCTGTAATAAAAATGAGTGGAATTGATCGTCAAGGACTCGTAAATGAGGTAACAAAGTTGATCTCGAACAATAAAAATATTACTATTAATAAAATCAATTTTGATTCAGAAGATCAATTCTTTACTGGATTGATTCACGTAAACGTTCAAAATAAAACCATACTCGAAAAATTGGTTAAAAATTTATCCAAGATAAACGGCATAGACAAAATTGTCAGAGAGTAAATCAATATAACTATCTTTGCAACGATATGATTGTAAATAAAACAAATCAAGAGGTTGTTAAGGATGTTTTCATCAACTTTTTAGACCAACATGGTCATAGAAAGACCCCAGAACGTTTTGCTATACTTTACGAAATATATGACAGTAAAGAACATTTTGATATTGAATCACTTTATATTAAAATGAAAAATAAAAACTATCGTGTTAGTAGAGCTACTTTGTACAATACCATTGAGCTCTTGTTAGGATGTGGTTTGGTCAGAAAGCATCAATTTGATAAGGGTCAAGCACAATATGAAAAATCTTATTTTGATCATCAACACGACCATATAATACTTACGGATAGCGGAGAAGTTAAAGAATTTTGCGACCCAAGAATCCAACAAATTAAAAAAACGATTGAGGAAGTTTTTGATGTAGATATTCACAAGCATTCTTTATATTTTTACGGCACTAAAAAAAATAAATAATAATGACGGTAGATTTACTACTCGGTCTCCAGTGGGGCGACGAAGGAAAAGGGAAAATTGTGGATGTATTGACTTCCTCATATGACATTATCGCACGATTTCAAGGAGGACCAAATGCTGGACATACCCTGGAGTTTGAAGGAAATAAACATGTTCTCCATACCATCCCCTCAGGAATTTTTCATCCCAAAGCGGTAAATATTATTGGAAATGGAGTTGTCATAGACCCTGTCATATTTATTCAAGAAATTGAGAACTTAGCCCCTTACGGGATCAATTTTAACGAGAAGTTATTGATTTCCAAAAAAGCACATTTAATTTTACCTACACACCGTCTTTTAGATGCAGCTTCTGAAGCCTCAAAAGGGAAGGCTAAAATCGGATCTACACTTAAGGGAATTGGACCAACTTATATGGACAAAACCGGTAGAAATGGAATTCGAGTAGGTGATATTTTTTCTCCAGACTGGGACGAAAAATATCAAAAACTTACTCAAAAACACATGGACATGCTCAAAGGATTTGAAGGAAGCATTGAGTATGATTTTGAAGAAATGGAAACTGTATTTTTAAAAAATATTAAGGCACTAAAAAAGTTTAAAATCGTAGACAGTGAACATTATCTTCATGAAGCCCAAAAGGCAGGTAAAAAAATATTAGCAGAGGGAGCGCAAGGTTCTTTATTAGATGTAGACTTTGGAACCTATCCATTCGTAACATCATCTACTACTACGGCAGCTGGAGCCTGTACAGGTCTTGGAATTGCCCCAAACAAAATCAAAGACGTTTTTGGAATTTTCAAAGCCTATACCACTCGCGTTGGAAGTGGTCCTTTTCCAACAGAACTTTTTGATGAAGACGGGGAAACAATGGGTAGAGTAGGAAACGAATTTGGCGCTACTACAGGGCGATCTCGACGCTGTGGATGGTTGGACTTGGTTGCTCTAAAATATTCAATTAAAATAAATGGGGTCACCCAACTAATGATGATGAAAGGTGATGTCCTTTCTGGTTTCAGCAGAATTAAAGTATGTACTGCATACAAAACAGCCACAGGTGTGCAAGAATACCTACCCTATGACATTTCAGACCAAGACATTCATCCAATCTATGAAGAACTCCCAGGATGGAAAGAAGATTTGACTCAAATGACTGACGTTAACGAGTTTCCTAAAACATTTTTAGATTACATTGACTACATAGAAAAAGCATTGGAAACACCTATCAAAATTGTTTCTGTTGGACCTGATCGTGCACAAACAATATACAGATAACACGATAAATTCATGAAGCCGTCATTTTGTTTTCGCGCAGTTTTGATTGCTTATCTTTTTACAGGAACACTCCTTGGGCAAGAATCTAAGATTATAGAAATTAGACAAGCAGGGGGCTCTACTCAAGACCAAGAAAAATTTCCTGGAGCCAATATCCTATTCAAATCAGATACTAAAAGAGTACTCTTGTTCCATGAAGGAGCACTCATAGAATCAGACCAAGCTTTTTTCTATTCAAAAAAAAATTACTTTAAAGCATTGGGGGATGTCATTTTCACTCAGGGTGACAGTCTCAGAATGACATGCAGTACTATAGAATATGATGGTAAAACCAAAACCGCATTGGCTGTAGGTAATGTTCTTTTGAAAAGACCCGATATGACTCTAGAGACAGAAGTGCTCAATTTGGATAGAATCAATGAAAAAGCCTTTTATAACACACCTGGAGTAATTGTGGATAGTACAAGTACACTCACGAGTAATCAAGGACTCTATTTTTTAGACCAAAAAAAATACCGCTTTGTTTCCAATGTCACTATAAATAACCCCGACTACATAGTGAACTCGGACCAATTAGATTATTTCACCGAAAGCAATCTTGCTTACCTCTACGGAGATTCAAAAATTGAAGGAGAAAGCTATACCATTGAGTGTGAACGTGGATTCTATGATATGGAGCGCGAAAAAGGTATTTTTAAACAAAATGCAACCCTTTACTACGACAATAAAATTATTAAAGGAGACAGTCTTTACTTCGACAGTAAACTCAATTATGCGGCTGCTACAAAAAATATCAGCATATTTGACTCCATCAACAATTCAATTATCACGGGGCATTACGGAGAAATATTTAAAGAAAAAGACTCTGCAATCATTACCCGTAGAGCAATGGCAATCAATATTGTAGAACAAGATTCACTCTTTATACATGCCGATACACTAGTAGCTACTGGACCAGAAGAAAAGCGTATTCTAAGGGCATATTATGATGTTCGAATTCTTAAAAGTGACATTCGAGGACGATCAGATTCTCTTTACTTAGACGAATCTATCGGATTAACCAAATTATTAAAAAAGCCATTAACCAAACAAGAAGAGCAGGTATTTACCGAAAAAGACCTCAATGACAGAAATCCTGTTCTTTGGTTTGATCAAAGCCAAATGACCGGGGATGAAATTCTTCTACTTTCCAATACCCAAACCAAAAAACTGGATTCCTTAAAAATTAATGGAAATGTATTTATTGTAGAAAAAGATACGCTCAGTGAAAACGGATTTCAACAAATAAAAGGAGGGCTTCTAAGGGGAGCTTTTAAAGAAAGTAAACTAGACAATATTGTAATCACCAAAAACACTGAAATGGTATACTACCTCTATAACGATGAGGATCTTCAACTCATTGGAATAGACAAAACTACCTGTAGTGCCCTTAGAATGTCTTTCAAAGAGGGACAAATAGATGAAATTACTTTTTTGGTAAGTCCTAATGGAGATGTTTATCCGGAAGATGAACTTCCAGAAAACGAACGGACATTAAAAGGGTTTAGCTGGAGAATAGTTCAGCGTCCGGAAACTATTGAAGATCTTTTTGATGAAAATGACAAAGCAGAACAGTTTCCGGAAATTTTAAAGTTTAAATTTCCCGAGGAACTAAAATCGAAAGAGAATCAGATCCAAAAATAATCTCCATGCTGGAAGATGACTTTCTAAAATATCAAGCAAAAACGACACCTCACCCTTTGGGTATTTCAATTTCAAAAGGGAAAGGGGTTTATTTGACAGATACAAAAGGGAAAAAATACATTGATTTTGTAGCTGGTGTTTCAGCCTGTAGTCTAGGTCATTGTCACCCAAAAGTTGTAAAGGCAATTCGAAAACAAAGTAAGCAATATCTACATGTTATGGTTTATGGAGAATTTGCCCAAGCACCTGCTGTTGAACTCTGTAAGGAACTCGTTGCATTATTACCAGATAATCAAGAATCCGTATACCTCACTAACTCAGGTACAGAAGCCATAGAAGGTGCATTAAAACTTGCCAAGAGAGCTACAAGAAGAAGTGAATTAATCGGAGCTTTTCAGAGCTATCACGGAAGTACACACGGTGCTTTAAGTCTTCTTGGAGCTGAAAATCAAAAAATGAGGTACCGACCACTTTTACCTGATACCCATTTCATCAACTTCAATGAAGAAAAAGATCTGAGTAGAATCACTTCAAAAACCGCAGCAGTTTTACTTGAAACCATTCAAGGAGGTGCAGGCTTTATCCTTCCAAAAAACGATTATCTTCAAAAAGTAAAATCTCGGTGTGAAGAAGTAGGAGCTCTTTTAATTTTTGATGAAATTCAACCTGGATTTGGAAGAACAGGGAAATTTTTTGGTTTTGAGCACTTCAATGTAAAGCCTGATATTGTTGTAATGGGAAAAGGAATGGGTGGCGGACTTCCAGTGGGCGCTTTTAGTGCTTCCCATCAACTAATGGAAGTTTTAGAAAACAAGCCTAAACTAGGACATATTACCACTTTCGGTGGAAACCCAGTGATTGCAGCTGCTTCTTTAGCTACACTTCGCGAAATTCGAGATACCAAACTTATGTCACAAATCCCAGCCAAAGAAGCTTTAATTCGAGAGGAATTAAAGCATCCTTGCGTAAAAGAAATTCGTGGAATGGGATTAATGTTGGCACCAATATTTGAAAATCCAGAAATCGCAAACAAAATAGTATTGAAATGCATTGAAAAAGGATTGCTTTTGTTCTGGCTTCTTTGGGAAAAAAGAGCAGTTCGAATTACGCCTCCCTTAACAATAAGTAACAAAGAAATCAAAAAAGGCTGTGCACTCCTACGTTCAGTAATGGATGAGGTGAGTGGATGTTAATTAAATTGTTAAAAACAATCTAACTTCTACCCTTTTCCTGTCTCTTGAGTACCTATTTTTAGTATAGTAGAATTTAGAAAATTTTTATGCTAAATTACAACTCCGAAGAAACACAATCTTCAATTTCTAAATTTGAGCAGATGCTCAAAACCAATCGCATCTTTTTCTTTGATGCTCAAGAATTTGAAGACATTATAGTTCACTATTTAGGTTACGGTGAAAATCACTTGGCTAAAAAAGCACTAAAAATGGGACTTGAGCAACACCCCTCCTCTCATGAATTAATGCTTTTACAAAGTGAAATTTTTATCATTGATCAGAAATATGACGCTGCTTTAAAACTTTTAGACTACATCGAAAAGTTAAATCCTCTAGACGAGGAAATTGCTCTTCAAAAAGCAAGTATTGCGTCTAAAAATGGTGATCACGCCGCTTCAATAAGCTATTTACAAAAGGCTTTAAAACTCTCAGAAGACCCTCTCGAAATTTGGAACCTTTTAGGAATGGAGCACCTTCTTGCAGAAGAATATGAGGAAGCTGCTTACTTTTTTAAAAATTGTATTTTAGACACTCCAGATGACTATTCATCCTTATATAACTTATTGTATAGTTATGAGCAATTGAATAAAATTGAGGAATCTATTCAAATTTTAAATGAAATCCTTGAGATCAATCCTTACAGTGAGATTGCTTGGCATCAACTGGGTCTTGTTTTACTCAAAAAAGGACTTGCCAAAGAAGCATTGTCTGCATTTGATTTTGCCATCATCAGCGATGACACTTTTACAGGGGCTTATATTGAGAAAGGGAAAATTCTAGAAGGATTAGGACAAATTAATCTTGCTATTTCTAACTACGAAGTTGCATTAAACACAAACGATCCCAGCGCTTTTGTTTTTCAATGTATTGGAAAATGTCATGAAAAACTTGGCAATACAGACCTAGCTAGGAAATTTTACCTCAAAGCAATCCACCTGGAACCCTTAAATGAAAATAGTTGGGAAAGCATTATTTCTTTTTTTATTTCTCAAGGAAATTTCAAAAAAGCAAAAGAATACTTTAATCGTGCATTAGATATTAATAGTGATTCTATAGTGATTTGGGAGAAAGGAATTGCCATATTCGAAGGTTTAAAGTACGATAAAAAGGCCCTCAAAGCTTACAAAAAAATCTATGACCTTGGAGATTATGAGCTTTCCAATTTGATTAAACATATTGATCTCCACCTCAAACTACGTCAATGGAAAGATGCGATCAAATTAATAAAAGATATTATTAAAGATTTTCCAAATAACGATCAATTAACCAATAGAATGGGTGGATGCTGTTTGGAGCTCGGTCGTCAAGGTGAGGCACGTTATTTTTTAAAATTTGAATTCATAAGTACGGATGAATTAGAAGAGCTTCAGGCGCTTTTCCCTTCTTTGGCTGAATTTAAAAAAGGGGAAGCAATATAATTCCCTTGTGTTTTCTACCTTTGTTTTAAACCTCTCCAAGAAATGCGTTATTTCATATTGTACCTCAAAGGCATGCTCATGGGAGCTGCTGACTTAGTTCCAGGAGTTTCTGGTGGAACCTTAGCGCTAATTACAGGGATTTACAAAGAACTACTGGAAAGTATTAATGCTGTCTCTCTTGAAAATTTCAAATTGCTAAAAACTAAAGGAGTTTTAGTAGTTTGGAAAAAAATTAACGGTCCCTTTTTACTTGCTGTTTTTGGAGGAATCATTTCGAGTATTCTTCTCTTGTCAAGACTCTTAGAATGGCTCATAGAGAATGAACCCATTGGCTTATGGTCATTTTTCTTTGGACTGTTAATTGCCAGTATCCTCTATTTAAGCAAGTCCGAACTTACACTTAAACCCCTTAATATTCTTTACCTTATTTTAGGTGGGTTGATCTCTTTTTTGGTAACCCAATTAAACGGCGGAAGTAATCAAAGTAGCCTTTGGTATCTATTCCTTTCGGGTTTTATAGGAATCTCTGCTATGATTCTACCAGGACTATCCGGAGCCTATATTCTCTTTATTATGGGGGTTTATCAAACTATTCTATCGAATGTCAGACAAGCCCAAGATTTACTATTTGAATTTGATCAAGATAAATTTATTCTTGTCGCCAGTATCTTGGGTGTTTTTATATTGGGAATTGTTGTAGGACTTAAAGTTTTTTCAAAATTCTTGAGTTGGCTATTAAATCGCTATCCAGAAAGAAGTATAGCTGTATTAATTGGTTTGATGTTTGGAGCACTCCACAAAGTATGGCCATGGCAAAATAAGGTTGTTGATACAATAGACAAATCCTATGCCGTGCTCCCAAGTGAATATAGTGGAGGTAATCCCGAAATCCTAACTGCCATCATTTTTATGGTTCTTGGATTTTTAATTCTATTTCTAATTGAAAAAAGTAAAGCCATAATCAGTAGATGAAAACGTTTCAAAAAAAACGTACTTTCTGGACATCCCTTTTTTTGGTTTTAAAGGGGATCGCAATGGGAGCTGCAAATAAAGTTCCCGGAGTTTCTGGTGGAATTGTTGCACTCGTCGGAGGATTTTATGAGGAACTCATCTTGTCTTTTCAACATTTAAACTTTGTTGCCTTAAAATTATTGATTAGAGGACGTTTTAAATCTTTTTGGAATTATACAAATGCTACATTTTTATGCCTGCTTTTTGGCGGTGTTTTATTTAGTTTTTTTAGTGTTTCTCTCTTTTTGGATTATGCGTTAAAACAAAATGAAACTGTAGTTCTTGGTGCCTTCCTAGGGATGATAATTGCCTCTTTATACCTTGTAATTCAAGAGGTTCCTCAATGGAACTTCAAACTACTAATATTTTTAATCTTTGGCTTTCTAGTGGGCTTAAGCATTAGTTTAGCAAAACCAATTTCAGAAAACGATAATTTGATTTTTGTATTCTTTTGCGGAATCATCAGTGTATCTGGGATGACAATCCCTGGATTATCCGGTTCGTTCTTACTTCTAATTTTAGGAAACTATCAATTACTTTTAGTAGATGCCGTTAATGCATTGTTTAAAGTGCTTTCATCTACAGTTTTATTTAATTTTCAAATCTTAGAGGACCCAATAACAGTTCGGCTATTAATCATTGTGATGATTTTTGCTCTGGGTTCACTTTGCGGACTCATCCTTTTTTCGAATCTTATTAAATGGGTATTGGAAAAATATCCCAATTACACTTTAGTAAGCATTATTGGTTTTATTATTGGTACCGTACGATTAGTTTATCCATGGAAAAAAAAGGAATTTGCTTACGACTTGGAGGGAAATATATTGACAAACAGTATAGGTACCCCAGAACTATCTAGTTATGATTATTATTTACCCAAATTGAACGAATTAAATACCTATGGTGTAATTTTGGCTTTCTTACTGGGGGCAGCCCTATTATTTTTATTGGATTATTATGACAAAAGAAGAACATCCTAAACTTTTTGGGCTACTCGGTAAAAATATCGATTATTCATTTTCAAGAAACTATTTTTCGAACAAATTCAAAAATGAAAATCTTACAAATTACAGCTACGTCAATTTTGATATAAAAAACATCGATGACTTTGGAGAACTTAAAAAAAAGAATCCAAATCTCATTGGTATGAACGTTACTATACCCTACAAAAAAGCAGTAATTCCATTTCTTGATCAAATTTCTGACGAATCAAAAACGATTGGTGCAGTCAATACAATTTTATGGGATTCCAGAGGAAACACAATTGGTCACAATACAGACCACATAGGTTTTGAAAAAGCTCTAAAAGAAAAAACTAATACGCTTCCCAAAAGAGCACTCATACTCGGGACAGGAGGTGCATCGGCTGCAGTTCAGTACTCACTCGAAAAAATGGGGTGTGAAGTACTATTTGCATCTCGAAATCCTAAGCCTAAACAATATGGGTATGATAAATTAGAATCTGATTTAATGAATTCTATTGAACTTATTGTGAATACCACTCCATTGGGAACTTTTCCAAATATTGAAGAAGCTCCTCCTATTCCATACGAACTGATCCATTCTAAACACCTTCTTTTCGATCTAATATACAATCCGATCATTACACGTTTTTTAGAAAATGGTATAAAAAAGGGAGCAAAAACTCTAAATGGGTATCAAATGCTCGTATATCAAGCTGAAAAATCTTGGGAGCTTTGGAATCAATAGACTAATTTTGGGTGATTCTATTTTTAGAATTAAAAAAAATGTATATTATTTGTATTCATACCAAACTCAAAAATGGAAGATAATAGCCAAAAACCTAGTGCGGAGGAACAAGATGAGCCGCAAAACATTCCAACTACTAAAGAAGGAATAGCTCCACCTGAAAAATCACAAGAGCCTACAACTCCTAAAGAAGCTAATGAAGTCCCTGTAGCTGAAAAGAAGGAGAAAACAACGGAACTCAATACTGATGAAACTCAAGAGGAGCCAGTAGATTATTCAAAATTTAGCATCGATGAACTCATCGAAGTTTACAAAGAACTATGTACAAGTGACCAGTGGCTGAAAAATCATTCTCAAATACAGGCTGTAGGTACTATTTTTGAAAATAAATTTCATGCTGACGTAGAGGCCAATAAAAAAACTTTTGTTGAAGAAGGGGGTAATGAAATTGACTTTTTCTACAAACCAGAATACAAAAAATCATTTGACCAGATTGGATTTGAGTATCGTACAAAAAGACGCTCCCATTACAAAGATCAGCAGGCTTCGTACAAGGTAAACCTAGAACGAAAAAAGGCGATTATTGAGGAAATAAAAAGTTTAATTGGTGCTGATCAGAACATAAATACCATTTACAAAACTTTCCGAACACTTCAAGAAAGTTGGTATAGTACCGGACCCGTATCACGTGCAGATAATCATAATCTATGGGAAACATTCAAACACCATGTAGAGCGGTTTTACGACTTTCTCCACCTAAACAGAGAGCTAAGAGAGCTTGACTACAAACACAACTATGAGGAAAAATTAAAAATCATAGAAAGAACAGAGGCTCTTAAAGATGTTCCTGATATAATTCAAGCTAGTAGAGATCTTAATACATTACATCAGTTATGGAAAAATGATCTTGGACCCGTAGCGAAAGAGCATCGCGAAGATCTATGGAAACGTTTCCAGGATGCTACAAAAATAATACAGGCTAGAAGACAAGAATATCAAAAAGATATTGCTGGTGCAATGAAGGAAAACCTTGAGAAAAAAAATGCCCTACTCAAGGAAATGGAAATTCTTGTTGAAAACAAGCCGGAAAATCATAATGGTTGGCAAAATGCTTTAAAAAAGTTCAATCAACTTCGTGAAACATTTAAGACTATAGGTCAAGTCCCTTCAAAAGAAAGTAAAATTAGCTGGCAAAGATTCAGAGATGTTGGAAGGGCATTTATGCATGAAAAAAATATTTTTTATAAAAATCAAAAACAAGAATACAATCAAAATATTAATGCTAAAAAAGCATTTATTACTCGGTCTAAAGAAATTTTAGATAGTCCAGAATGGGATTCTAAAGTTCAAGAAATGAAAAACCTTCAGAAGGACTGGAAAAGTATCGGCTTTGTTCCCAGAAAATTAGATAACAAGCTGTGGTCTGAATTCTCTGAAATTCACAAAGTGTTTTTTGATCGTATCAAGTCTGGTTATCAAAGATTATCTGAGGAACAAGAAGCTATTCTGAACGAAAAAAGAACGTTTCTTGAGCAATTAAAAACAACTCAATTTTCGGATGATCCCGAAACCCTTCAAACTGAATTGAATGCACAATGGGAAAATTGGAATGCCATCGTTAAAATTGGTGGACAGACTGAAATTGACCTAAACAAAGAGTTTTCTTCTAGTTTAACTAAAATAGTCAGCAATATTAAGTTGGATGACAAAACTCAAAAAGAAGTATTGTTAGGGCTTAATTCACTTTTACTTCAAAACAATCCTGAAAAGCTTCAAAAACAGTTAAATGATATAAAAACTACATTGAGTCGTTTAAAAACAGAACGTACACAATTGGAAAATAACTTAGAATTCTTCAGTCAGTCCAGTTCTGAAAATCCCCTTTTCAAAAATGTAGAAAAACAAATCAAAAGCTGTCAAACAAAAATCGATAAAACTCAAGAAGAGTACATTCGCTTAAAACAGATTAAAAATGCGCAATTAAAACTTGCTAAACAGCAAAGTGAACAAGCTGAAAAAGATTCGAATCAAGAATCTGAAGAAGTTTGATTTTTGGCTTCTTGCCAATACTTTTCCATCTCAATAAGCGATAGTTCCTCAATGGATCTGTCGCTTTTTTTTGCTTGTACCTCAATGTACTGAAAGCGTTGAATGAATTTTTTATTGGTACGCTCTAGGGCTGTTTCCGGATTAACTTTTATAAACCGAGCATAATTGATCAACGAAAATAGTACATCACCAAATTCATCTTCTATAGAATCTTGATCGTCAGATACTAACGCATGCTCTAGTTCAGAAAGTTCTTCTTGAAACTTATCCCAAACTTGTTTCTTGTCTTCCCAATCAAAACCTACGCCTGCAGCTTTTTGTTGCATTCGTTGTGCTTTAATCAATGCGGGTAGTCCTTTTGGAACTCCTTCTAAAACACTAGTTTTTCCTTCTTTCAGTTTTAATGCTTCCCAATTTCTTTTGACCTCATCTTCGTCTTTAACAGTAACCGAACCGTAAATATGAGGATGTCTAAAAATTAACTTTTCACAAATTTCATTTGCTACATCTGCTATATCAAATTGCTGAACTTCGCTTCCTAATTTGGCATAGAATACGATATGCAAAAGCAAATCTCCCAGTTCTTTTTTTATTTCTGAAAAATCATGATCTAAGATAGCATCACCCAACTCATAAGTTTCCTCAATAGTTAAATCTCTTAAACTCTCAAAGGTTTGCTTTTGATCCCAAGGACATTTTGCCCTCAGATCCTCCATTATATCTAACAAACGACCAAATGCCTCTAATTTGGCTTCTCTGGAATTCATTTTTCTGAACTTGTTTCTGTCAATGGATTGACATCCTCCGTTGGTTTATCTTCATCTGAAGAAGGTGGTGCTATAAGATTTTTGGACAACAATAGATTGTACCACTGCATGATCTTTTTGATATCACTAGGATAAACTCGATCTTCATCATAATTCTCTAAAATTTCAAAGAAATACCCTTCTAGTTCTATTGCTGAAGATTTAGGACTTACACGTGTCACTGCACCAGATTCGTAGGCTAACATCTTTTCAAAAATACTCGTAAGAGGAACTTCTTCCCCAATACAATAAATTTGAATATCACTGAGTATACTAATTTGTGAATTCAGACTGGTTGTAATTCTTTTACCATCTACTAAGGAAGTAGCAACTACCCCACCCCTAGTTTGAGTTTGCATCTCATATAAGCCTGGACGACCAGAAACAGCAATTATTTTTGTAAGATCCATTATTTGCGTTTTAATTTATTAGGAAATTTCATTGGATAATCGACACTGATGGCTCCTTTTGAAATTGCAGTTAATTTATTTTTTATAAGCCGTCTTTTCAGGGACGAAAGATGATCAGTGAACAAAATTCCTTCGATATGATCATACTCATGCTGAACTACTCGCGCAGGTAACCCGTTTAAGGTTAGGATTTGTTTTTTGAAATTTTCATCAAAAAATTCAATTGTAATGTTTTCATGTCGATCTACATCTTCACGAATATCAGGAATACTTAAACAGCCTTCATTAAAAGTCCATTTTTCACCTTCCTCACTAACCATTTTGGGATTTATAAATACTTTTTTAAAAGACTTTAATTCAAGAATCTCTTCAGATTCTAATTCATCATCTTCAGCAAATGGCGCTGCATCTATTACAAAAAGACGAATAGGTAAACCAATTTGAGGGGCAGCAAGCCCAACACCATGAGAGGCATACATGGTTTCCCACATGTCTTCAATTAACGATGATAAATTTGAGTATTCCTGATCAATTTCAGTTGCCTTGATTTTCAATACTGGTGCTCCATAAGCGACTATAGGCCTTATCATAAGCTATTTGTTTTAAAATCTAAAAAAGACTGAAGAATTAGGGTGGCACTCACTTGATCGATCATACCTTTATCTGCTCGCTTTTTTTTCTTCAATCCCCCCTCTATCATGGATTTTACTGCCATTTTAGAAGTGAATCGTTCATCGTACCGTTCAATTTTTTGATTGGGGAAATTCTGTTTTAGTGTTTCAATAAACTCCAAGATCTGAGATTCTACAGCTGAAGGCAAGCCGTCTTTTTGTAATGGCTGACCTACCACAAAAGCCTCAACAACTTCTTTCTGACAGTAACGCTTCAGAAAAGGAAGCACTTCTTCTGTTGGAAGATTGTTCAAACCACTAGCGATCATCTGGTTAGGATCTGTACAAGATAGTCCCGTTCTTTTGGATCCAAAGTCTATGCCTACCAAGCAACCCATCTTTTTTTTGACAAATATACTTTTTCGACAGGATTTACTCTAATCCAATCCCTATGAATTCTTTACCTTTGCAAAAAAAATAACATGCAAAAAGTGATTGAAGCAGCTTGGGAAGACAGAGGGTTACTTGAACAAACTGAAACCCAAAATGCAATACGAACAGTAATTTCTCAACTTGATAATGGTACCCTCCGAGTAGCAGAACCAACTGAAAACGGATGGCAAGTAAACGAATGGGTAAAAAAAGCAGTGGTATTATATTTCCCTATTCAAAAAATGGAAACTCTTGAAGCAGGGCCACTTGAATTTCATGATAAAATGCCACTTAAAAGAGGCTATAAAGAAAAAGGAATCCGGGTAGTCCCTCATGCTGTAGCTCGACACGGAGCTTATCTTTCTAAAGGAGTAATCCTTATGCCAAGTTATGTCAATATAGGAGCTTACGTAGACGAAGGTACTATGGTAGATACATGGGCTACTGTTGGTAGTTGTGCTCAAATTGGAAAAAATGTTCACTTAAGTGGAGGTGTTGGCATTGGAGGTGTTCTTGAACCACTTCAAGCTGCTCCAGTAATCATAGAAGACAACGCCTTTCTAGGTTCTCGTAGTATCGTTGTAGAAGGAGTTCGTGTAGGAAAAGAAGCCGTATTGGGCGCTAATGTCGTCCTGACAGCCTCTACCAAAATCATTGATGTGACAGGTGCTGAAGCGATAGAAAGAAAAGGTTTTGTTCCTCCTCGCTCTGTTGTGATCCCTGGTAGTTATACCAAAACATTCCCTGCTGGAGACTTTCAAGTTCCTTGTGCGCTTATCATTGGTCAAAGAAAAGAAAGTACTGACAAGAAAACCTCACTAAACGAAGCGCTTCGAGATCACAGTGTAGCCGTTTAAAATAGTTTTATGAAAACATCATCCAATGATTGATGAAACCGTAGCCGCTTTAAATCAAAAGAAACTAATCCTTTATCCTACCGACACTGTTTGGGGAATAGGTGGTGATGCAACGGATTATGAAGTAGTAGAAAAAATATACCGCCTTAAACAAAGGGCGGATCATAAAGCATTAATCGTTTTAGTTAACTCTTTGGAGATGCTGCAAGAGTATGTAGAAAGCATCCCCAAAAAAGCTTATTCCTTTTTAAATAGCAAAAGACCTACAACTATTATTTATCCTAAAGGAATTGGTTTTGCGAAAAATTTATTAGGAACTGACTTCAGTATTGGAATCCGAGTTTCAGCGTATGCTTTCAATCAAGAAGTGATTTCGCGTTTTGGCAAACCCATTGTTTCTACTTCAGCAAACATAAGTGGTGCTCCAACCCCATCATCATTTGATGCAATTGCGCCAGAGGTATTGGAGGGAGTGGACTATATAGTACCTTTGACGACAAATACAGATATCCAAAACAACCAACCCTCACAAGTGGTCAGAATTGACACCAAAGATCAAATCCAAATTCTACGTCAGTGAAAACTCATATCGATTTTTCTGAAACCCTCAAAGCACCTCTCTTTACTATTTTAAATGAGACTGCTAAAGAATTGGAAATAGAAGCTTATGTCATCGGAGGTTTTGTTCGAGATCATCTTCTAGGCAGAACACAAAAAAAAGACATTGATATTGTTGCGATAGGATCTGGAATTGAATTAGCACAAGCCGTTCAAAAAAAACTAAAAGGAGCAAATACAGTTCAGATTTTTAAAACCTATGGCACTGCAATGATTCACTGGGATGGAATTGACATTGAATTTGTTGGAGCAAGAAAAGAATCTTACACTTCAGATAGCAGAAACCCTAAAGTGACTCCAGGAAGCCTTGAAGACGATCAAAACCGACGTGATTTTACAATCAATGCCCTTGCAATTAGTCTCAATACAAATAATTTTGGTGCTTTCTTAGATCCTTTTAAAGGATTAGAAGATCTAGAAAATAAAATTTTAAGAACACCACTAGATCCCAACATTACTTTTTCAGATGATCCTTTGCGAATGCTTCGTGCCATTCGATTCGCGAATCAACTCAACTTCACCATAGAGAAACAATCACTGGAATCCATTGCTCAAAATGCCTCTAGAATAAAAATCATTACTAACGAACGTATCGTAGAAGAACTCCACAAAATTCTATCTACCGAAAAGCCCTCAATTGGATTTACACTTCTAGAAAAAACAGGACTTTTACAATATATCTTACCCGAACTGATCGCACTTAAAGGTGTAGAAGAAATTGAAGGACAACGCCATAAAGACAATTTTTATCACACCTTAGAGGTGGTAGATAATCTTTGCCCTAATAGCGAAAACTTATGGCTACGCTGGGCAGCATTGCTCCACGATATTGGCAAAGCTCCAACCAAAAGATTCAAACCGCCTGTGGGCTGGACTTTTCACAATCATGAATTTGTAGGTTCTAAAATGGTTTATAAAATTTTCAAAAGGCTCAAAATGCCTTTAAATGAAAAAATGAAATACGTTCAGAAAATGGTAATGATGAGTTCACGACCAATAGTGATCGCAGAAGAGCAAGTAACCGATTCAGCCATCCGAAGACTTGTCTATGATTCAGGAACTGATATTGACGATTTGATCACCCTCTGTGAAGCCGATATTACAACCAAAAATTCCGTACGCTTTGAACGATACCACAACAACTTCAAAATAGTACGTCAAAAAATTGAAGTCGTAGAAGAAAAAGATCAACTTAGAAATTTTCAGCCACCTGTTAGTGGCGAAGCCATAATGAACTACTTTGCCATTAAACCTTGTCGGCAAATTGGAATAATTAAAGAGGCTATTAAAGAGGCTATTTTAGAAGGAGAAATTCCAAACGAATTTGAAGCTGCTTTTGAACGCATGAAGCTAGAAGGGAAAAAACTGAACTTAGGTCCACATGAAAAAACTGTATAAACCTTTTTTAGTAGCCAGTCTTATCTTGGTCTATCTTGTAATCGCTGCAGGCTCTGTTGTTCGTATGACAGGAAGTGGAATGGGATGCCCAGATTGGCCAAAATGCTTTGGTTATCTAATCCCTCCTACCGAGCGAGCTCAACTGGATTGGAAACCCAATCATAGATATCAAAACGGACAAGTAATCATTGTGTCTGAAAGTTTACGTGTTGCAGCTAAAGATTTTATATCCAAAAATAATTATCAAGAATCGAATTGGGAACCCTATACAAAACACGACTATGCTCTTTTCAACCCAACGCATACTTGGATTGAGTTTATCAATAGATTGTTAGGTGCTTTGGCTGGTTTAGCAACCTTACTCCTCTTTGTCAGTGCCCTTGGACGATTAAAATCAGATCCTATAGCCCCTATTGGAGCGTTTCTAGTTGTTTTAGGAATGGGCTTTCAGGGATGGTTAGGGAAAACTGTGGTCGATTCTAATCTCTTACCATTTAAGATTACCATCCATATGGCAATGGCTTTATTGATTGTTTTACTACTCGTATACTTACTCAGTAGGGATCAAAAAATCCAAACTCAACTGTTACAGCTAAAACAATTTAAGGCAATGGCTTTAATCGCTCTTTTGCTTAGTCTCATTCAAATCGGTATGGGTACTCAAGTAAGACAATATGTTGACGAGCAGATGCATCGGCTTAACCTCATGCAAGCTTCAACATGGCTTTCTGACGCACCTTTTTTATTTTACATTCATCGAAGTTTCTCTTTAATAGTTTTTATTATCCATGCATATTGGGGATATTTATTTTATAAAAATAATACCATCCCATTAGTCTTTAAAGGAATTATTGTCCTTATTGGACTAGAAATTTTCACTGGAATTTGGATGTATTATTTTGATTTTCCCTTTTCTTCCCAACCTTTACACCTCGTCTTAGCCGCACTTCTTTTTGGAGCACAAAGTTTTTTATTATTCGTCATTAAAAGAAAATCATGATTTATAGGCTTAGAATTATTTTAGATGTCAAAGAAGATGTCTTAAGAGATATTGAAATTGAAGATACAGCAACCTTTGAAGATCTTCATCATGCCATCACTCAAGCTTTTGGCTTTTTAGGAAATGAAATGGCTTCATTCTATCTTTCAAACGAAAATTGGGAACAAGGAGAAGAACTTCCTTTAGAAGCAATGGATATTTCACAGGAAAGTTTCCAAGACAAAGAGTTAAATACAATTATCTCTGCTACTCAACATCAGCTGATTTATGTATATGATTTTCTAAATCTTTGGACCTTTTTCGTAGAGTTAATGGAAGTAGGTGAACTTGTAGTGGGTACAATATATCCAAACTTAATCCATGCTCAAGGCGATGTCCCTGAGGAAGCTCCAGAAAAAATATTTGAAAGTCAAAATTCTGAGGGAGAAGATCACGAAGGAGACTTTGAAGAGGAAGATACAGACGATTATGACGAAAACGAATTTTACTAAAATAAATCGTGCATATCTACTTTTTCGTAGTGGTTTCTTACAAAATGTAGAGAAGCATGCATAATATCTCCCATTGATTTACTTTCCTTAAAAGCATTGTCTCTGGTAAATTTGAAAATTTCCTCTCTTAGTCGTACTAAATTTTCTTTGTTAGTGAGGATCTCAGACTGCATTATTGAAATTAATTTCTTCAAACGATTTCCTGAACTGATGATTCTTCTAGCTACAATTGAACGTTCTTCAACTTTATACTGATTAATTGAGTTTTGATTTAGTTTAGCTCGAACCAAATCCATCAGAGCCTTGTTTTCTTTAAAAAATTGAGGGCGGTAAACACTGAGTTTTCCCTCAAAAGACTGCTGATCAAAATCGATCGGTCTGATTTTATAAACTACTTGATCAAAATCATGCGTAGGAACAACTACATAATTATACGCCCGCATATCACCCAATAAACGAATCATACTGCGTTCATTAAATTTGACATATTCCTTTGCTATTTGTGCTTTTTCTCCGTCTGAACATTTGGGCAAAAAATCTTTAATAAAAAGATCACCCGGTATTCCTGCAATATGCTCCTCAATTAAAGTGCTATCATTAACAAGAAAATTTAAATTGTAAGGAGAAAGCATGTGCTCCAATTCCAAACCATAGACCCTTGAAGCGTCTGTTTTTTTGATGTAATAATAGGTGAAATTATCATTTAGAATATTTCTAATCTTGATTCGAAAAGGTTTGGAGTTCCCGAAAGTACAATAGTCTATGGCATCAACATTTAAATACGGAATTCCAGATTCATTTCCATCGGAATGTAAAAGTGTATATATTTTTTTGAGGTTGTAATCTATCTCTCGTCTCTCACTGTCAGAATAATATACTCTAACCCAAAGACTATCCTCATCATTCTTGTCATAAACTGCAACTGAACCAGCAAATCGAAGCAAATCCTCATACAATATAGGAGTTGTAATCCAACGATCATAGGCTTTCAAAAATTGAGAAAGCGCTGTAGAAATTGGATAAAACGGCTTTTTTTTTGAAATTAATTTTTCTGCCATATCCTTTTTTATTCAAATGTACTATCTTTTATGTAACAAATCAGTCCCTAATTCGTTATGTAAACAATGGAGCAAACCCTTCTTCAATTAGATCAATTAAGTAAAAACTACGGAAGCCTTAAAGCAGTAGATCAACTTTCTATTACGCTTAAAAAGGGTAATATTTATGGACTACTTGGCCCAAACGGAAGTGGCAAATCAACTACACTCGGGATGGTGCTTAACGTCATTAACCCTAGCAAAGGAAGTTTTCAATGGTATGGAGGTAAACTTTCTACCCACCAAGCACTAAAGAAAATAGGTGCAATTATTGAACGTCCTAATTTCTACCCTTACATGACTGCATTGCAGAATTTAAAACTCATTTGCAAAATCAAACAATGTAAAACAGAAAAAATTCAAGACAAATTAGAACTGGTTGGATTATGGGACAGAAGGAATAGTAAATTCCGCACCTACTCTCTCGGAATGAAGCAACGACTTGCCATAGCTGCAGCTCTGGTTAACGATCCTGAACTTCTTATTCTGGATGAACCCACAAACGGTTTAGATCCTGAAGGAATTCATCAGATCAGAAAACTTATTGTTAAAATCGCAGAAAAAGGAACTACGATCCTATTGGCTTCCCATCTTCTAGATGAAGTTGAAAAAGTCTGCAATCATGTAATCGTATTAAAAAATGGCGTAAAATTTTACGAAGGTCCAGTAGATCAGATCAGTCAATCGTTTGGTTATTTTCAGCTAAGAGCGAAGGACCCTCAAAAGCTAAAAAGTGTTTTGGAGAAAATCCCCCAAATTCAATCCATTAAAGAAGAAAAAGGAGACTTAATTGGTTATTTAAATGCTGACATGGAAGCAGAGGAACTTTCACAAAAACTTGCTGCAGCAAAAATATTTGTGACACATATGGCAAAGAAAAAGCCCTCCTTAGAAGATCAATTTTTATCCTTAACCCAATCTTAATTCATGCGGCTTTTATCCATTGAACTCTATAAAATTTGGCACAACAGGACCTCTCGGATCCTGATTCTAAGTTATTTTTTACTCATCTTTAGTATTGCTATTTTGAGTACTATTAATGTAGAAATTGGACCAATTAAATTCAATTTGGCTGAGCAAGGTATTTTCAACTTTCCTTACATCTGGCATTTCAATACGTTTATGATAGCCTTATTAAAAATCTTTTTTGCTGTTATCATTGTAGCCATGATCGGAAACGAATACAGCTATAAAACGTTGAAACAAAATCTGATTGATGGCTTAAGTAAAGAAGAGTTTTTAAAATCAAAACTTTATGCCATACTTGCTTTTGTTTTTATCTCTACTCTACTGGTATTTATAATTAGCTTGATTCTTGGAGGGATATATTCTGATTATAACGAATTTCAAATTATTTTTTCAGACTTAGAATACCTTTTGGCCTATACTGTGAAATTATTTGGTTTTTTTACCTTTTGCTTATTCCTATCCATATTGATTAAACGTTCTGCTTTTGCACTGGGATTTTTAGCTTTATGGCAAGTTTTTGAGGGGATAGCTTATGGTTTAATGAGATGGAAGTTATCCGATATCATACCGGAACTTAGTGCTGAACAAGTCATTGTCTTTTTCCCTCTAAATGCAATGGGAAATCTAATTAAAGAGCCTTTTTCAAGACTTTCCGCCATACAAAATATTGCTGATCAAATAGGAGAAGGTTTTACCAAAGATTATGAAATTTCCGCTTTCAATCTGATGATCGTATTGATATGGTCTGCCCTTTTCATTTGGGCTTCCTATGGATTGTTAAAGCGAAGAGATTTATAGTATTCTCTAGAAAAGCAGTACTGATCTCCACTGTATATTTTGTATTTTTGTTTTCTCAACCAAAGGCATGCAATTTCAACTTTTTTCTGATTTTAAACCAACCGGTGACCAGCCTCAGGCAATCAAAGAAATTGTTTCGCAGTTTGAAAACAACGATCCTTTCGTTACCCTTCAAGGGGTAACAGGTTCGGGGAAGACGTTTACCATGGCCAATGCGATTGAAAAACTCCAGCGCCCCACCCTAGTCTTGGCTCATAACAAGACCCTCGCAGCTCAATTGTATTCAGAATTTAAACAGTTCTTTCCTAACAATTCAGTGGAGTATTTTGTATCCTATTACGACTACTATCAACCTGAAGCTTATATTCCAACAACCGGAACTTATATAGAAAAGGACTTATCCATTAACGAAGAAATTGAAAAACTGCGTTTGAGTACTACTTCAGCTTTACTATCTGGAAGAAGGGACGTACTTGTGGTAGCCTCAGTTTCATGCTTGTATGGAATTGGAAATCCAGCTGAGTTTGAAAAAAATGTGATTACACTAGAACGTGATCAACAAATTTCTAGAACAAATTTAATGCACCGCTTAGTTCAGAGTCTATATTCTAGAACTACCGCAGAATTCGGTAGAGGTAATTTTAGAGTTCTGGGGGATATCATTGATATCTTTCCTGGCTATGCTGATACGGCATTTAAAATTCATTTTTTTGGAGATGAAATTGAACGAATTGAAGCCTTTGATCCAATTGACAATACACGACTTGAAGATTTTGTGCAAATCAATATTTACCCTGCCAATATTTTTGTGACCTCACCTGATGTGATGCAAAATGCAATTCATCAAATACAAGATGATATGGTGAAGCAAGTAGACTATTTCAAAGAAATCGGAAAACATCTAGAGGCCAAGCGTTTACAAGAACGTACCGAATTTGATCTAGAAATGATTCGTGAATTAGGGTATTGTTCAGGAATCGAAAACTATTCTCGTTATCTCGACGGTCGTGCACCTGGAACACGTCCTTTCTGCTTATTGGATTATTTCCCTAAAGATTTTTTAATGATCGTGGATGAAAGTCACGTCACTATCTCTCAGGTTCATGCGATGTATGGAGGCGACCGAAGTCGAAAAGAAAACTTAGTTGAATACGGTTTTAGACTTCCCGCTGCCATGGACAATAGACCCTTGAAATTTGAAGAATTCGAAGCCCTACAAAATCAGGTATTGTATGTCAGTGCTACTCCAGCTGATTATGAATTAGAAAAAACAGAAGGTGCCTTCGTAGAACAAATTATCAGACCAACAGGTTTATTAGATCCTATAATTGAAGTTCGACCTAGCTTAAATCAGATTGATGATTTGATGGAAGAAATTCAAAAACGTACCGAGAAAGATGAACGAACACTGGTAACTACACTTACCAAGCGCATGGCAGAAGAACTCACCCAGTATTTGAGTAGAGCACAAATTCGCTGTCGCTATATTCACAGTGATGTAGATACCCTTGAGCGTGTCGAAATTATGCAGGATTTAAGAAAAGGAATCTTTGATGTTTTGATCGGAGTAAATTTATTACGAGAAGGGTTGGACCTCCCAGAAGTTTCTTTAGTGGCTATTCTAGATGCGGACAAAGAAGGCTTTCTAAGATCCAATCGCTCCTTGACACAAACCGTGGGAAGGGCAGCAAGAAATGTTAATGGAAAGGCTATTATGTATGCAGATAAAATAACGAATAGCATGCAAAAAACAATTGACCAAACCAACTATCGCAGAGAAAAACAAACAAGCTATAACAAAGCTCATAATATGACTCCAACGGCTTTAAATAAATCCTTAGATAGTGCTCTTGCCAAAAATTCAGTAGCTACACATGCACAAGAATTGGAGGCCAGAAAAGTAGCAGAAGAAAAAAATCGCTACTTAACCAAACCTCAAATCGAGAAAAAAATTCGAGAACTACGTAAAGCTATGGAACAGGCCGCTAAATCTCTTGATTTTATTGAAGCAGCCAATTTTCGTGATGAAATTAAAAGTTTACAGGAAAAGTTATAGGTTGTTTTTTTGAAACATTGAAAAAAACTAAATTTAGAATTAGAAACTCTTAAATCTTCATTTTTAATATTTTAGCCCAATGAATCCAAAGCCTTTTTTGATCACCTACCTAATCCTTTTGAGTAGCTTAAACTATGCCCAAGAGCTGAATGCACTGGTCTTAGACAGCCTAGATCAAAATCCTATTCCTTATGCAAGCATCTACCTCCAATCGGGAAGTGGTGTGGTATCTAATGAAGAAGGGCTTTTTCGTTTGCGTTTTTCAACAGAACAAGCGCTAAAAGATTCGCTTTTTATTTCCTGTATGGGATATCAAACACTTACCCTTCCTCTATCTAGCATCAAAGACAGTATATTTTATCTTTCCCCAAAGACGATAGCATTAAATTCTGTAATCCTGAGTAACAAACAATTAAGCATCAGTCAAATATTAAAAAAGATCAAAGAGGATATTCCAGAAAAATACGAATTGGGGCTAACAAAAAAGAAACTGTTTTTTAGACAAACCGGATCCGAAGAATTTCTTTTATTGGATGTTGCTGTTAAACGAACATCTATTTCAGAATTCAATCAGGCTTTTTGGGACAGTACTTTACAAAAAGTTCCGAGAAAAAATGATTGGTATACGGAGCTTACTGGAACACTTTACGGAGATTATCGTAAAGAAAATCAAAAGTTTGATTTGGAAAAAGCACTGGAATTGGAAGACAAAAAAACATCAGCCATTTTCGAAAGTATTGAACAGGTTTTTGATACAATTCTGAAGGAAAATATCAAAAAAGATTCCTATTTTAAAATACGTTCAGGGATTATCGGTGGGAAACTGGATTTGGATGACTTCCCTACCCAAGAAAAAGATACACTTACACCTGAGGAAAGGATCAATATAAGAAAAATGACTTTTCTGATATCGAAAAAATCTTTGATTCAAAATTTGCAAAACAGTATTTTTAAAGATGATGATCTCAACATTTCCATCATAAATGAATCGAATAAATATAACTTTGAACATTCAGATTTCACCTACATCAATGATGTCCCTGTTTATGTACTAACCTTTATCCCTAAGGGCAATGCTGATTTTTCAGGAAAGCTTTATGTAGATGCGGATCGTATGACCATAATCCGCTTAGAATACAAAAACATTCAAAACATTCGAGACTTTAATTTGCTAGGTGTTTCCTTTATAGAAGACATGAAAGAGGTCATTCTTCAATTTAAAAAAACCTCAAACGGAAAATACGGAATAGAATATTTAGAACTTTCAAACAGTAATGAGGTCGGTTTCAAAAGACCTTTAGTCATTACAGAAAAAAACAAAGTTGTCAAGGGTCGGAATAAACAAAACCAACTCAAAATGGATTTAGATATTAAAACACGTCAATTTCAAAAATTCCAATTGGCTATATTTGAAAACTTACCCATCAGTAAAGAAGTCTTTGAAGAATCTGAGGAAGGTCCTGGTTTATTGCCCGTAAATCTGACCAAATACGATCCTAGCTTTTGGGAAGGCTTTACTATTATAGAGCCCAATGAGACGATTAAAGCCTTTAAAGTGACACCCATTAATTAAATTCCCTTTTTATTGCTTATTTTTAGAAAAACAGTTTAAATGAACAACGTTTATCTTTTTCTGATTACAATAAGTGTATTAACACAATGTCAGTCCCCAACTAAACAAATCACACCCGTTCAGTTTACAATCAATAGTTTTGATGTAGCTAATAACAACATGGATGTCACTTTTTCCATTACCAATCCCACAGAAAACACATGGGAAGGAGGCGCTTGGTCTTTACATTGGAATAGTATTTTTGGCGAACTAATTACAGAGAGTCTTCCCGAAGGAATTGAATACACCTATATAAACGGGCAACAATATCTTATGTTGAAATTTGGAGAGCAATACCACTTGAAACCCCATGAAAATTTAATTTTTAGCGTAAAACAAAAAGGAATAATACCACGTTTGGCGATGGGTCCTCAAGGATTTTTTGTTCATGATTACAACACAGATAAAAACATTGACCTTGAAAGCAGTGTGGATTGGGAAAGCGCAAAGGGTATTGAAGGACTAAACCTTCCTTCAGCAATGGATCGTTATGCACAATATGAAGGTCTTGAACTTCTCCCTTTAACCGATCTAGATTGGGTTATTCCAGCACCACAAAAACAAATTTTTAAAGGTGCTTATAGAACACCTTCTGATTTAAACATCAGTATTGAAGATTTAAAAATGGATCTGGATTTTATTCAAACCAGACTTCAAGAAGAACTGCAGATCAAAGTCGATACCAATAAAAAGTTTCAATCAAATGTTTTAATTACACAAAACAAAACTCTTGATCCAGAGGGCTATAAACTTTCAATTTTAGATGAAAGTATCCAAATAGAAGCTGCTGCAGCTGTTGGAGCTTTTTATGCTTTAGAATCCTTGCATCAAATTTTACTGATTGCTCAAAACGAAGAAAAAGGATGGCCTCTTCTTAAGATTGAAGATAAACCGCGTTTTCATAATCGTGGCTTTATGGGTGATGTGGCACGAAATTTTTATCCAAAAGAAAAAATCTTTCAGATTTTAGACTATATGGCACTTTATAAATTAAACCGTTTTGACCTTAAGCTTACTGATGACGACGGTTGGCGGATTGAAATTCCTGGCCTGCCGGAACTTACAGAGGTTGGAAGTAATCGGGGTTATACTACCGACGAAAATGATCGACTAATCCCGATGTACGGTTCCGGTTCAGGAGATCAAAAAAGTACAGGATCTGGATTTTTGAGTGGACAAGATTTTGTTGAAATTTTAAACTATGCCAAAAAACGGAATATTGAGGTAATCCCTCAAATCAGTTTTCCATCTCACGCAAGAGCTGCGATTATTGCAATGAAGTCACGCTATGAAAAATATAAAAAAGAAGGAAATCTTGCGGCTGCAACAGAATATATGTTGCACGATCCTGAGGATGAAAGTCAATACTTATCCGCCCAATTATATAACGATAACGTAGTCTGTATTTGCGATCCAAGTGCCTATCGCTTTTATGAAAAAGTAATCTTAGAAATTAAAGCGCTTTATGATCAGGCTGAAATTCCAATGAAGGTATTTAATATCGGTGCTGATGAATTGCCCTATGGACCTTGGAAAAAATCCCCTAAATGCGAAGACTATATCGCCAAAAATAAATCCATCAAAACTATTGATAAGCTATATGAATATAATTTACGTCTACTGAATAAAATCATTAGTAATGCCGGTGCAAAAATGGTAGGCTGGGAAGATGCACTTTTGGTTCATAGTGAAAATGAACAATCAGAAATTTCCATTAACGAAGCACTTCTTGATTTGGATTTTACCCCTTATGTATGGAATAACAGCTGGGGAGGCGGACGGGAGGACATGATTTATAGATTGGCCAATAAAGGTTTTCAAACTATCATGAGTAATTCTTCTGCTTTTTATTTTGACATGGTCGATGATCGTGATTTTGAAAATTATGGAATGAGTTGGTCTGGCTATGTGAGCTATAGAGACAGTTGGGGAACAGAACCTTTGAATGTATTTGCTAATAAAGTGAAATTAGAACTTTTAGGTATCGATGAAGAAACTATTGCCACCAAAGAACAGTTAAATCCCGAAGCAATGAAAAATTTCTTAGGAATTCAATCCCAATTATGGACTGAAACCATTACCTCTGAAGCTACTTTCGATCGATTATTCATGCCTAATCTCATCATTTTTGCGCAAAGAGCTTGGAGCGCCAAAGAACCATGGCTCGATTTGGCAACTGCAAGTCAACAAAAACCAGCACTTGAAAAAGCTTGGAATCAATTTGTAAACAATATTGGTCAGCGTCAGTTTCCACTTTTAAACATACTATTTGGTGGAATTCACTTTGACTTACCAAAACCAGGAGCAATTATAAAACAAGGGCTACTTCATGCACGCCAACAATTCCCTGGTCTAAAAATTCACTATACCCTCAATGATAAAGAGCCTACAACAAAAGATCCCGTTTTCCTAGATCCTATTGCAATTCCTGAGAACACAAAAGTTATTTTACGTGTTTTTGATCTAGAGGGAAGGGGGGGAAATAGTATTCAACTTAACTAATCAATTATGGAAAATAAACGATTACTCTCTTTAGATATCCTCAGAGGATTAACTATCATTTTGATGATCATTGTAAATGATCCTGGTGCTTGGAATCATGTATACGCACCCCTCTTGCATGCACCTTGGAATGGGATTACTCCCACAGATTATGTTTTTCCAACTTTTTTATTTATCGTAGGTGTCTCTATTGTCCTTTCAATGAATAAGCAAAAAGAGAGTGGCAAAAGTTTATCTGAAATTACAAAGAAAGTGTTTTGGAGAGCCCTAAAAATATATGCAGTTGGAATTTTCTTATATCTATGGCCCAGTTTTAACTTTGAGGGTATCCGTTGGGTTGGAGTGCTTCCGCGTATTTCTTTTGTCTATTTGGCCTGTGCTTTATTGTTTTTATACACAAGTAGAAAGACCCAGTGGTATTTAGGTATTACGATCCTTCTCGGATATTGGTTTTTAGTGGCCTATCTCCCTGTCCCGGGGATTGGTGTCCCTGATTTAACTGTTCCTGATAAAAACTGGGCGCATTATCTTGATAGATTTTTAGTGCCTGGACGTTTATATCGTGAAACATGGGATCCAGAGGGATTCATGAGTACACTCCCCGCTATAGTGAGTGGTCTAATAGGAATGTGGGCAGGGTATATCTTACTGGAAAAAGAAGAACTCAAAAACCGTTTAAATCAACTTTTCTTTTTTGGATTTATCTTACTCTTTCTAGGTGATTTGATGCAATGGTTTTTCCCTTTCAACAAAAACTTATGGAGTACTTCCTTTACCTTGTTTATGGGTGGAATTGGAATGCTGGCATTAGGTGCTTTCAGTTACTTTTTTGATGTCAAACAAAGTAAATATCAATTTAAATTTGCTCATGCCTTTGGGGTCAATTCTATCACTGCCTATTCGCTGTCCAGTATTTTAACAGTCGTTTTTTACAGTTCAAAATGGTGGGGGATTTCTATTAGTGGAGAATTCATGTCGATTTGGGAACAAATTGGTCTTCCATTAAAACTAGGATCTCTTGTATACGCATTAATTTATGTACTCATCCTCTGGATTCCAGTTCAAATTCTCTTCAAAAAGAAAATTTTCATCAAACTTTAAAAAAAAATCGGCCTCTTATTAAGAGACCGATTCAAACAAAAACAAATAATTGATTTAATTATCGGATTTTAATCAGCTTTTTAGGCTGAGGCTGTGCTTCTTTATGCTTTGGTAAAAGCACTCGAAGAACACCATTCGAATAACTTGCATCAATCTTTGTGGGGTCAACACTATCAGGAAGTGTAAAGCTTCTTCTAAAACTATTGTAGCTAAACTCTCGACGTGTAAATTTTCCTTTTTCATTCACTTGCTCTTCTTCTTGAGTTGAAGAAATTGACAAGATTCCTTCTTCTACCTCGATAGCAAAATCTTCCTTTTGTATCCCAGGGACAGCTAACTCAATTTCAAATTGAGAATCCAATTCTTTAATATTTACAGCCGGCATTGTTGAAGAATGTGAAGGTGATTTAATATTCCAATCGTTGTAAATAAAATCATCTATCAATGAAGGGAAAAATGGGGTTTGTTTTCTTATTAAATTCATAATACAAAGTTTTAAGGTTAACAATTTTTGTTGTTATCCCTAAAAGCAAAAAGGAGACCAAATGAAATAATTGTCATTATGGCAGTTATTTTATGAAATTAACTGACTTTTTGTCGGTTAAGCAATTGCTTCTTGAACTTTATCTGCTGCTTCTTGGAATGCAGTAGCTGAAAGCACATTCAATCCAGAAGAGTCTATCAGTTCTTTTGCGATGTCAGCATTCGTACCTTGAAGACGAACAATGATAGGCACTTGAATAGCATCACCAAGATTTTTATATGCATCTACAATTCCTTGAGCTACTCGATCACAACGCACAATACCACCAAAAATATTGATAAGGATAGCTTTTACACTCGGATCTTTTAAGATCAAGCGAAAGGCTGTTTCCACTCGTGCCGCATCTGCAGTACCTCCTACATCAAGGAAATTCGCTGGCTCACCACCAGCCTGTTTAATTAAATCCATCGTTGCCATTGCCAATCCAGCACCATTAACCATACATCCAACGTTTCCTTCAAGATCTACATAATTCAAACCAACTGCTCTTGCTTCGACCTCAACAGGATTTTCTTCACTTAAATCGCGTAAACCTTCTAAATCTTTATGTCGAAACAATCCATTTTCATCTAAGGTAACTTTAGCATCAACAGCGATAATCCGATCATCTGAAGTTTTTAATACAGGGTTAATTTCAAATAAAGAGGCATCTGAGCCTACATATGCTCTATATAAAGCACCTACAAATTTGGTCATGTCTTTAAAAGCAGCTCCTGAAAGTCCTAAATTAAAAGCGACTTTTCGTGCTTGAAAAGGCAATAGACCTAAAGAAGGATCTACCTCTTCGGTAAAAATTAAATGAGGTGTATTTTCAGCAACAGCTTCAATATCCATCCCCCCTTCAGTAGAATACATGATCATGTTTTTTCCAGTAGCCCGATTTAGTAATACGGAAATATAGAATTCACTTGGCTCAGAAGCACCAGGATAATAAACATCCTCAGCGACCAATACTTGATTTACCTTCTTTCCTTCTGGAGGTGTTTGAGGAGTAATTAATTGCATGCCGATAATTTGACCAGCAATAGCTTCAAGCTCTTCGAGGTTTTTGGCAAGTTTGACACCTCCACCCTTTCCACGTCCACCTGCGTGAATCTGAGCTTTAACCACATGCCAATCTGTTCCTGTAGTTTCAGTTATTTTTTTTGCTGCGTCCACTGCCTCTGCAGCTGTTTTAGCTACTATTCCGCGTTGAATGGCTACCCCAAAACTGGAGAGCAATTCTTTTCCTTGATATTCATGTAAATTCATATAAGCTATCTAAAATCCGTTGCAAAAATAGCTAAACCGAAGCGTATTAGGAAAGCTGAAGCTTAAAACTTTTGTTACAAATACAACATATCGTTGTAATTTTATGTTGTTTGTGTAGTTTATTTGCTCACTTGGTTATGATTCATAATTTTACAGCCTATTAAAAGTACTATGACACATTCAGATTTACTAAACATCGCACAAAACGCTCCAGGACCATCTTATGTTTATGATGCATCCAAAATTAAACACCAATACAATCGTCTAGAAAATGCTTTTTCTGGTGTTAAAAAATTAAAAATTAATTATGCATGTAAGGCTTTGTCTAATATTTCAGTGCTTAAATTTTTAAAATCTTTGGGATCTGGTTTGGATACCGTTTCTCATCAAGAAGTTTTACTTGGGCTAGAAGCTGGATTTACACCAGAAAATATCATTTTTACTCCCAATGGCGTTTCATTAGAAGAAATTGAAACCGTAGCCAAGATGGGTGTTCAGATCAATATTGACAGCCTGTCTATCCTTGAACAATTCGGGACAAAATATCCCAAAATCCCAGTATGCATTCGTATCAATCCGCATGTTATGGCAGGTGGAAATAGTAATATTTCAGTTGGGCATATCGACTCAAAATTTGGCATATCAATACATCAAATCCCCCACGTTTTGCGGATAGTTGAGAACACTAAAATGCACATAAACGGAGTTCATATGCACACAGGCAGTGATATACTTGATATCGAAGTCTTTTTACATGCGTCTGAAATTTTATTCAGTACAGCTTTACAATTCAAAGATCTATCCTTCGTCGATTTTGGAAGTGGATTTAAAGTTCCTTATCGGGAAGGAGACATTGAAACCAATATCGAAGAACTTGGAGAAAAACTCACCAAGCGTTTTAAAGAGTTTTGTAAAACCTACGGGAGAACTCTAGAATTGGCATTTGAACCAGGTAAATTTTTAGTGAGTGAAGCTGGTTATTTCCTTTCTAAAGTAAATGCAGTTAAACAGACCACTTCTACTGTCTTTGCTCAAATTGATTCTGGTTTTAATCACCTTATTCGGCCCATGCTTTATAATTCCTTTCACCAAATCATTAACCTAACCAATCCAGAGGGTAGAGAACGGTTTTATACAGTGGTAGGATATATTTGTGAAACCGACACTTTTGGCAGCAATCGTAAAATTGCCGAAATTTCAGAAGGTGATGTTTTGGCGTTTAAAAACGCTGGTGCCTATTGCATGACGATGGCAAGCAATTACAATTCACGTTATCGTCCAGCAGAATATTTATGGTATCAGGGTGAAGCACATCTTATTCGGAAACAAGAAACGTTTGAGGATTTAATGCAAAATCAAATTTTAATTGACTTTAAAGAAAAGGTAGAGGCTTAAGTCATTGGCTTTAATTTATTTAGTGCGGCATTGTAGGTTTTGATAAATTCCTCTACAATCTCTGTAGCTGGTATTATTTGATCAATTTGGGCTGCAACTTGCCCTATCTCGAGCTCTCCTTCTATTAGGTCGCCTTCAAACATCCCTTTTTTGGCTCGTCCTCTACCCAAAGCTTCAATTAACTTTTCAGGACTAGCTCCCTCGGTATATAGTTTTTTTATTTGGTGATAGAAAGGATTTTTGAGCAATCGTACTGGGGTCAACTCTTTTAGGGTTAACTCTGTACTACCTTGTTCTGCTTTGAGTATTTCGGCTTTAAAACGGTCGTGTGATGATGCTTCAGGAGTGGCTACAAATCTAGAGCCTACCTGAACTCCATCAGCTCCTAAGGCCAAAGCAGCAAGCATGGCGGGTCCTGAGCCAATTCCTCCAGCTGCAATCAAGGGAATATGTATTGCTTTTTCAATCAAGGGTATCAAGGTTAAAGTTGTCGTTTCTTCCCTGCCGTTGTGCCCTCCTGCCTCAAAACCTTCTGCAACAATAGCATCGACACCACAAGACTGAGCTTTTAAAGCAAATTTTACAGAACTAACAACATGAACCACTATGCATCCATGTGCTTTCAAATGCTCCGTCCATAATTTGGGATTTCCAGCTGCTGTAAAGACTATGGTTACCTTTTCTTCCACAATGATCTCCATCAGTTGGTCGATATCAGGATATAATAAAGGCACATTAACACCAAAAGGTTTATCTGTTGCCTTTTTACATTTCTGGATATGTTCTCTTAAAACTTCAGGATACATAGATCCAGCACCCAGTAAACCAAGCCCCCCAGCATTACTCACTGCAGAAGCCAATCGCCATCCACTGGCCCAAACCATTCCAGCTTGAATAATGGGATAGCGTATCCCAAAAAGCTCGGTAATGGAATTCGTCATTACAAGAACTGATCAACTTTTACATATGCATCGATAACAGCTTGTTCTCCCGCTTTGTTTGGACGGCTGTTACCATGCTCCATTCCTAAAATACCTTCGAAACCTCGACTGTGGATGTATTTAAAAACATTGGTGTAATTAATCTCTCCAGTGGTGGGTTCTTTTCTCCCTGGATTATCTCCTATCTGGAAATAGGCGATTTCATCCCAACTCTTTTCAATATTAGGAATCAAATTTCCCTCTTGAATCTGTTGGTGATAAATATCGAAAAGAATTTTACATGAAGGAGAATCTACTGATTTACATATTTCATAAGCTTGCGGGCTTTCGGATAAAAACAAGCCTGGATGATTTCTGAAATTTAAAGGCTCAAGTACCATTACGATTCCATGAGGCTCCAATAAAGCGGAGGCTTGTTTCAAACTTTCCACCACATGTGCCGTTTGATAGGCCATGTTTTGTCTCAGGTCCACATGACCGGGAACTACAGTCATCCATTTAGCATTTACGCGTTTGGCTACCGGAATGGCCTTTTTAATATATTCTAAAAACTCATCACGCAAAGCCTGATCGCCACTTGCTAAATTGGGTTTTTGCCAATAAATTTCGTGTGCAACAAAAACACCCATTCGAAGACCACGCTTTGCCATGGTTTGAGCCATTTTTTCTTGCAAAGCCACCTCTCTATTGCGCATATCATTGTCCTCAAAAGCAGTAAATCCTTGATCAGCCATAAAATTTAGCTGATCTATTGGATCATTGCCTGCATGATGTCGAAACATTCCTAGATGTGGTGCATAGTCCAAATTAAACGTATGTTTGTTTGTACTTTTTTCTATGGCAAAGGCTTTATTCGAAAGCATTCCTAAACCACTAAGGCCTGCCAATTGTGTGAAATTTCTTCTATTCATTTTAAATCATTTTTGTCTTTCCAGGTGTTGGGATTGGATAATTACCGTTGGCATCTGGCAGGGAGGGAGGGGTCGTATCCCATGTTACCTGTTCAGGCATTAGATGTAATTTAGAATTTAAGGCTTCCTCAAAAGTGATTTTCTTTCCTGAATAGGTTGCCATACGTCCTAAAATTGCTGTTAAAGTACTTTTGGCTCCATTTTCAGCGTCAGCAATTACACCGCCACTTCGAATGGAAGCAAACAAACGGTCGTGTTCTACTTGGTATGGGTTTGGGTCTTCTCCCCACTTTTTGGGGTATTCATAAGTACTTTCACCATCCAATCCGGTGATGATACCTTTTCCAATTTCAATACTACCTTTTGTCCCTTGGAATACCTCATCTACACGACTCATAGTTCCGGGGATATGACGACATTGACTTGCAATGACTGCTCCACTAGCATAGGTAAATTCAACAAAATGATGGTCGTAAATCTCTCCATGATCTTTTCCATTTCGTACTTGTCTTCCTCCCATTCCCTGAGCAGATACTGGATAATCTCCAATAAACCAGTTTGCGACATCAATATTGTGAATGTGTTGCTCTAGGATATGGTCTCCACACAACCAATTAAAATAATACCAATTACGCATTTGATATTCCAATTCAGATTGTCCTGCTTGACGTTTCTTAACCCAGACTCCCGCATCATTCCAATAGACTTGTCCGCTTCTTATTTTTCCAATTGCACCCGCATCGATACGTTGCTTTAAATCAATATATTTAGATTGGTAATGTCTTTGCAAACCAACAACCACATTTAATTTTTTTGCTTTTGCAATTTTAGCAGTTTCTAAAACTTTTCGAATCCCCACCGGATCTGTTGCTACAGGCTTTTCCATGAATACATGCTTGTCATTAGCAATTGCGTATTCGAAATGATACGGTCTAAATCCCGGAGGTGTGGTCAATATAACTACATCTGCAAGATCTATTGCCTTTTTATACGCATCAAATCCTACAAAACGGTTTTTCTCTTTGACATCAATTTTTTTCTCTCCATCAAAATGCTCTTGAATTCCCTTTAAACTTCGATCGATTCTATCTGCAAAAGCATCTGCCATCGCTACGAGTTCTACATTTTCATCTGCTGTAAGGGCTTGAACTGCTGCTCCAGAGCCTCTACCTCCACATCCAACAAGGGCTAGTTTTAATTTTTGTTCTCCATGAACTCGCGCCATACTTTCTACACCCATAGGCACAGTTAAGAAGGCTCCAGTTGCCATTGCAGTCTTTTGCACAAAATCTCGTCGAGATTGGCTTTTATTTTCGTTTTTTTTGTTTTTCATGATTTAAAATTTATTGAGTTGATTCGTATTTCCAATATTTTTTCTGTTCTTCCTCAGTAGGGGTAATCAAGGGTCTAACCACACGAAACCCTACAAAAGGGGCGTCGGTATGCCACCATTTACTTTTTGGAATCTGTGGATCGCGTTTTTTCCATTGCTTGGAAGAAGGTCTTCTGGCAGCAGACCGCAAACGGTTTGGTTTGTCCATCCAAGAGCCCCCTCGAACCGTTTTAGGATATACCTTTTCTCCCGCTTCCAAGGGATTGTTCACTCCATTAGTACGTGCACCATAGGCAGTAGGGATATACTGATCTAAAGTCCATTCTGCTACATTTCCATGCATGTCATATAAGCCCCAAGCATTGGGCTTTTTAGTACCAACCTTCTGATACTTGTCATTACTGTTTTCAGCATACCAAGCAAATTCGGAAAGCTGGCCAATATCCTCGCCAAAACTATAGGCGGACTCTGATCCCGCTCTACAGGCATATTCCCATTCTGCTTCAGTAGGCAGGCGATAAAAATGACCTGTCATAGCAGATAACCATTCGCAAAATTTTACTGCAGCTAGTTGGGTCATACATATCGCAGGGAAATTATCGATTCCCATTCCAAAACTCATTTCAACATAAGGTGTGGTAGCACCAGAAACGGCATCTACATCAATTTGAACTTCTGAGTCAGATGACTTTATCTTTTGCTGAGCATCTAACTCCCTACTCACAAATAAATTATACAGATCCCATGTGATCTCAAACTGACCAATCCAAAAATCATTAACTGTAACAATGTGCTGGGGGCTTTCATCTCCAAAATGTCCTAACTCTGTTTTAGGACTTCCCATTTTAAAAGAACCACCTGAAATAAATTGCATCGGAAGAGTAAAATCAGGACCAGCTAAACTTTCCACATAATTATTTTGCGCCTGGAGAAAAAATGGACTTCCTAAAAGAAGAATAACGATAAATAATGTTGAAATTTTCAATTTAGTTTCTGTTTTCATCAAAAGATTAAATGACAATTTAGAAAAGAAATTACGAAACCCTTGATAAAAAAATGAAATATTTGATAATCTGATCATCAATTCAGTCAGGATGTTGTGGAATTATTGATTGCTATTTGTAAAAACATATTAAAAACAAATGTTTAAAAAAAAAAATAAAATGTTTAACGTTTTAAAAAAGAGGAGATAACATGGGGTTAAAACTGATTTTTTGATTTAAAACTGAAAAAAAAAAGAGATTTTACTTGAGATTGTTAAAATTTTGATAATTTTATTTCAAGTTAAAAATGATTTTACTGAATAAAAATGTTGCAAAACGCATTTTTGATTTGGTTAATCGTTTTTATTATTAATTATATATATATACCAAAGAATATGAAATTTAAACAAAAATTTAAACTTGATTTGAAAGGGTTTTTCTCATTGCTTTTCATCCTTCTGATAAGCACTGCTTACTCCCAAAAATCAATTTCTGGTTCTGTTTCGGATGAGACAGGTCCACTACCAGGGGTAACAATCGTCGAAAAAGGAACTTCCAATGGAACAACCACCGACTTTGATGGAAACTTTACCCTCTCAGTTTCTGACGAAAACGCTACAATTGAAATCTCTTACTTAGGATTTTTGACTCAAGAAATTTCTGCAAACTCAGATTCATTTGTCATAACGATGGAATCTGGATCAGATGAGTTGGATGAAGTTGTAGTCACAGGGTATGGGACTCAACGAAAAGCAACGCTGACTGGTTCTATTGCAACCATCGGTGGAGAAGATCTCGAAAAGTCATCTTCCCCTAACTTAGGAACTGCACTTGCAGGTAAAGTTGCTGGTTTATATATTGATACAGGAAATGGTGCACCAGGTGCAGACAATCCTGCAATTCGTGTTCGTGGTACGAATACATTTAACAACTCTTCTGCGCTTATCGTAATAGACGGTATACCAAACAGAGCAGGTGGTTTAGCGCGTATTAATCCAGCAGACATTGAAAGTATTTCGGTACTTAAAGATGCATCTGCAGCAATTTACGGAGCTCGAGCAGCAAATGGAGTTATCCTTATTACAACTAAAAGAGGTAAAGAAGGAAAAGCAAAAGTAAAAATCACTTCCAACTATGGTTGGCAAAACTTTACTACAGTCCCAGAAATGCTCACTGGTGCTGAGTATATGGACTTAGTGAACCTATTAAATGTATACAAACTTCCTGTGGATGAATGGACTTCAGCAAATGCTGTTAGAGGCCAACCTTTTACAAGACCTAATGGGGAGGTTTTAAACCCAACTTATTCTTCAGATAGAATTCAAAATACCAATGCGGGGACAGATCTTTGGAACTACCCTGATACAGATTGGATGGAAGAAGTACAGAGAAAGAACGCACCGACCACACGTCAGAATGTTCAAATCTCTGGTGGTGATGAAAACGTAACCTATCTAGCTTCAGCAGGATATCTTCGTCAAGATGTAAACTTTAAAAATGCACCGAAAGGCTTCACACAGTATGACTTGCGTTTAAATCTAGATGCTAAAATCAATGACTTTTTAAGTGTAGATGTCGGTTTGTATTCAAGACAAGAGGAAAACCTTACATCAACTAATCCACCTTCTTCAGTGTTTAACGACTTAGTTCGTCAGTATCCATGGTTTCCAGCATACTGGCCAACGGGAGAATACGGTCCAGACATCGAAAACGGAAATAACCCTGCTATTCGTGTTACTGATGAGCCAGGTTATAACAATAGAAGTACCAACTTCGTTCAAAGTAATATCGGTGTGAACTTTAAAGTTCCCGGTGTTGAAGGTCTTTTGATTCGAGGTAATGTGTCTTATGACAAAATGAACTTTGATCAAAAACTATGGCAACGTCCATGGCAATTGTATACTTGGGATGGAATCAATAAAAACTCTTCTGGTTTAACAGCTGCTGACAGAGGTCCTGGTGATCCAAGTTTAACACAAGACCACACAACACTTACTGACATTACAGCAACACTTAACGCTTCTTACGAAGTAGATTTAGGAGACCATTATCTTAAGGTTCTTGGGGGTATCACTCGTGAAGAATCAGAACAAAGTTATATGAGAGCTTTCAAAAGATTTTTCCTTTCAAATGATTTAGATCAGTTAAGCTTTGGAGGACAAGACGGTCAATTTAGTCAAGGAACTGGTTATGAAGTTGCACGACTCAATTATTATGGTCGTGTGAATTACAATTATCAAGAAAAGTATCTCTTAGAGGTATTGTTCCGATATGATGGTTCTTACCTCTTCCCAGAAGATACTCGTTATGGATTTTTCCCAGGGGTTTCTGCTGGTTGGGTTTTATCTGAAGAATCATTCTTTGGTGATGGACTTGGCTTCTTAGATTATTTTAAACTAAAAGGATCTTGGGGACAATTGGGTAATGACAACGTTGCTCCATTCCAATTTTTAGCTTCTTATGGATTCTCTGCTACAAGTTTAGGAGGTGTCTATACAACAGCATATGAAACTAAGGTGCCTAATCCAAGTATTACATGGGAAACGCAAACATCCTCTAACATAGGATTTGATTTACGTGCAGTTAATAATCGCCTTTCTTTTGGATTTGAATACTTTAGAAACTTAAGAGAAGATATCTTAACATTACCAAACAAAACACTTCCTTCTTATAGTGGTATTACACCACCAGCACAAAATATTGGGGAATTTGAAAACACTGGTTTTGAAATATCTGCAGGATTAAATGGTGAAACCAATTCAGGATTAACCTATAATTTCACCTTTAATGTAAGTGACTCTAACAACAAATTGATTTTTGTAGACGAACCTGATTTAGCGGATCGTCCTTGGCAAAGAGAAACAGGAGGTGAAATTGGAAGACCATTACGTTATGAGTTTGCAGGAGTTTTTCGTTCACAAGCAGAAATCGATTCAGAATCACTTGATTATAGCGCGGTTGCTCCATTACTAAAACCTGGAGATGCACGAGTAAATGATATCAATGGTGATGGAAAAATTACTCCAGCAGATAGAACTCGAGTGGGTGGAAGCGCATTTGCAGATACGCAGTTTGGTTTCAATACATCAATGACTTACAAAAACTTTGATATGAACATGTACTGGAATGGTGCTGCAGGAGGTTATAACTCTTATGAGTGGAGCTTCATGTCAGGAACTTTAGCTAATGTTCAGCGTGATGTTTACGATAGAGCTTGGTCTTTGGATAATCCAAATGCACCTTATCCCCGATTAGCGGATCGTGGTGATCAGTGGTATTCAGGTCAGACAGACTATGCTTTAATTACTCGTGACTTTATCAGATTAAAAACACTTGAGATTGGATACAACTTTAGTGATGCAATTACAAGTAAAATCAATGCAGAAAGTATTCGTCTTTCTGTAACTGGAACAAACTTAATCACTATTACTGACTTCCCATTTGACCCTGAAGTTCTTCAATCAGGAGCAGATGTGAATAACACTAGGAATGCAGGTGGTGGTGCCGTAAATAATGGAGGTGCTTACCCATTGCTTAAGACAATTATAACCGGAATACAAATAACCTTTTAATTAAACATGATGAAAATGAAGAAGATATTATTTAAAATTGTAGGTGGATTTATGTTTGCTTCGGCAATTATAAGTTGCCAGGATGACTTTTTAAGTACTACCCCTCTAAGCGAAATTGCTGAGTCCAATGTTTGGTCTTCTGCAAAACTCGCTGAGGCAGCAGTTCTTGATCTGTATCAGGGAACTTGGGCAGGAACGTTGACCCGGGAAGAAACTACAGATGCATTTACGGACCAAGCGGTATTTACACACCCTGGACGTGGTGTAGATGGATATACTGAAGGAAAAATGAATCCATCAGGAGGATATATGGATATGCAATGGTTCAGTTGGACACAGCTATATCCTTTTATTCGAAGTGCGAATATTGCGATTCAAAAACTAACCGATAATGAAGGTGGTCTTGAAGCAGGACTTGCAAAACGTCTCCTAGGAGAAGCTTATTTTATGAGAGGATATTTTTATTCTCAATTAATGAGACAGTATGGTGGAGTGGTTCTTTTGACAGAACCTTTAACTCTTGATAGCGAGGCTGAAAATCCAAGATCTAGTTTTGAAGCTACAGTAAATCAGATCATATCTGATATCGATCAGTCAATAACTATGCTAGCTGATGCACCAATAGATAAAGCAAGAGCAAGTAAAATTACTGCATTAGCGCTTAAATCAAGAGTTTTAACGCATGCTGCAAGTGATCTTTATGAGCCTTCTAAAGCATCTGGTATTTCTACAATTTCCGCTTATGGAAATAAAAATTTAATTGGATATACTGGTGGATCTCAAGAGCAACGCTGGCAAGCAGCAAAAGCAGCTTCTAAAGCGCTTTTAGATGCTACATCTGGTTACAAGTTAGATTATTCTTCACCTGCAAGTTTCGAAGAAGCTAAGCAAAACTATGAAGACATCTGGCTTCAAGGAGATCAAAATCAAGATTTCATTTGGGGTAGATTAATCGAAACTTTCGGTTACGGTTCTAGAACATATCCTGGTGGTGATGATTGGTCACAAGGACCTGGGATGGTTGCGCTTTATCATGGTCCAAACGGTTACCATGAATGGGCTGGAACTACACCTACAGAAGCCTTGGCTTCTAAATATGCTTTAGCAGATGGAACTCCTTTTGATTGGAATAATGCAGAACACGCTGCAGACCCTTATGGCAATCGTGAAGCTCGTTTTTATTCAACACTTCTTTTTGATGGTGCTCCTTGGAAACAAAGAACTAGCGATGTTGTAAAATATGATCTTTTTAATGAGTTACAAACAGGGTATTATACCTTCGCTGATGGAACTATCGTAAATGGTGTAGATACACGTCAAGGTCCAATTGAGGATTGGAACGGGTCACGTACTGGTTATTATTTCAAGAAATTTGCAGATCCTTATTTGCCAGCTTCTTGGCCAAATAACCTGCAAAAAGTTGATGCTCCTTACTTACGTTATACAGAAGTATTGTTAAATTATGTAGAAGCAGCTATTAACTTAGGAGATGAAGCAGACGCTAAAGCTTGGTTGAATAAATTACGCTTCCGTAATGGACTTCCTGCAGTTAGTGATTCTGGAGCAGCTCTCGTTGAAACATACAAAAGAGAACGCGATAAAGAATTAGTAAACGAAGATGCACGTTTGTTTGATATGAAACGTTGGTTAGAGGGTTCTTATTCTCTTGATAAACAAGTACAACAAACTTTGATCCAAGCAACACAAAAATCCGGAAGTTCTATGACTCCTGCTAACTACAGAAAAAGTGCTGCTGATTTTGATTACAAATACACTCCTACTGATATCGTATTTGAAAACAGAATTTGGAGAGACCATGTTTATTTCATGCCTATACCTCAAAATGAAATTGATAGAGATCCTTCCTTAATTCAAAATCCTGGATACTAATCCAATAATTTACTAAAGACCAAAAAAACCCTGTATAGTTATACAGGGTTTTTTTTTATTTTTGAAAAAAATTAATATGAAAAAGTCCTTAATTATAACTTGCCTTCTAACTACTTTAATTGGTTGTAAAGCTGAAAAAAAACAGTTTTCCAAATTGAATGCTTCTCAGACAAATGTTATGTTTCAAAATACCCTCTTTGAAACCAATACAAATAATTATTTCACCTACCCTTACATGTATTTGGGAGGAGGAGTTGCTGCAGGTGATTTCAACAATGACGGACTTGAAGATTTGTTCTTTACAGGAAATATGGTCCCCAATAAATTATACATAAATAAAGGAAACTTAGAATTTGAAGATATCAGTAAAACTGCTGGAATAGAAGGAGATCAACGCTGGTATTCTGGAGTGACTTTGATAGACATCAATAAGGACGGATATTTAGACATATACTGTTCCGTAGCAGGTGAAAATGAGCCCCAAAACAATGTCTTATACCTCAATAACCAAGACAACACTTTTAAAGAAGTTGCTAAGGATTATGGAATAGATGATAACGGCTACAGCATGCATTCAACCTTTTTTGATTATGACAAAGATGGAGATCTTGATTTATATGTTGCAAACTACCCTCCTACCAGTTTTAAAGCTCCAGTAAATTATTACAAATACATGATCGAAAATCATGAAGATCGGGATTCTGATCACCTCTACCGTAATGATGGAGATAAGTTTGTAGATGTAACAAAAGAATCTGGGATAAGTAATTTTGGATTAAGCCTGGGTGTAGTTGCATCAGATTTTAATAATGACAATTTTCCGGACATTTATATCTCTAATGATTTCAATGCTCCCGATTATATGTATATCAATAATGGAGACGGTACCTTCACAAATGACATTCTCAATTCATTTCAACAAACCTCATTTTTTGGAATGGGAGTAGATGCTTCTGATTTCAATAATGATGGCTGGACAGATCTATTCCAATTAGACATGAATGCTGCCGATAATTTTAGGTCTAAAGCAAATATGTCATCAATGAATCCTGAAGTATTTTATCAGTCTGTTTCTCTTGGTTTACATCACCAGTATATGCAGAATTCATTACAAATTAATCAAGGGAATTTAACTGGAAATAATCCTTCATTTAGCAATATTGCCCGTTGGAGTGGTGTGTCTTCAACTGACTGGAGTTGGGGTGGCCTTTTTGCTGATTTTGACAATGATGGATGGAAGGATTTATATGTTACAAACGGTATTCGAAGGGATGTAAATAACAAAGATTTTTACAATGAAAATAGAGCATTCTTTGACAAAATGGAGAATGATCCAAGTTATAAAAATAAAGAAGAGGAAGTAGAGCTGTTATCCTATCTAGAAAAAATGCCCTCAGAAAAGCTAGTCAATTACTTATTTCGGAACAATAAAGAGAAAGGATTTGAAAATAAAAGTGTGGAATGGGGTTTGGATGAAAAAACTTTCTCTAATGGTGTTGTTTATACAGATCTTGACAATGATGGTGACTTAGATTTAGTAGTAAACAATCTGGAGGACACAGCAAGTATTTACCAGAACAATAGTGTCAATATGAATTATGTTGGTTTCAATATAATTGGAAAAAATAATGAGACACCAATAGGGACTCGGGTTCATATAGTGGCTGATGGACAATACCAAATGCAGGAATTTAACTTGAGTAGAGGATACTTATCTTCCGTATCTCCAAGAATTCATTTTGGCTTAGGGACATCCACCCAAATAGATCAAGTTACAGTAGAGTGGCCTGACGGGAAGACATCAGAATTAAAAGGAATTCAGCTGAATAATTATACCACGATTGATTACAATAAGCAAACAACTTTCGTTGAGAAAGACGAAGGTATTTACAGTGATGAAAAAACATTTGAAACCGTAGTTCAAGAAGCACCATTTCTTCACAAAGAAAACCCGTATGATGATTTTAAAGAAGAAATTTTATTGCCTCATAAAAACTCAACTTTAGGCCCTGCACTTGCAGTAGGCGACTTAAACAATGACTCAAAAGAAGATTATATTATTGGAGGGGCTATAGGTCAGCCAGCATCATTATATATTCAACAAAAAAACGGAAGCTTCAGATCAGTTGAGGTTCCCGCCTTTGAGAAAGATAAATTTTATGAGGATCTAGGTATTCAAATTTTTGATGCTGATAATGATGGAGACATGGATTTATACTTCGCTAGTGGAGGTAATGAATTTAATGAAGGATCTCAGGGTTATGAAGATCGTTTTTACGAAAATACTGGGGATGCTACCTTTGAAAGAAATTTAAAAGCTATTCCTGATACACGAATCAGTGGACTAAACGTTTCTGTTTCTGATTTTGATCAAGACGGCGATTTAGATTTATTTGTAGGAGGAAGATTAAGTCCAAAAAAATACCCCTACCCTGCCAGTTCTAGAATTTTAGAGAATAAAAGTTCCAAGGATAACATACAATTTGTAGATGTTACTAAAGAAAAAAATCCTGCTCTCGAAAACATTGGACTCGTGACAAGTTCAGAATGGGTGGACATAGATGGTGACTCGTGGGATGATTTAATCATTGTAGGAGAATGGATGCCAATAAGAATTTTTAAAAATACAGAAGGAACTTTTAAAGAAATAACCGAACAAGTTTATAAAACTGACCACAGAGGTTGGTGGTTCGATATAAAGAAAGGGGATTTCGATAACGATGGAGACATGGATTTAATTGTCGGAAACTTAGGACTCAACTATAAATACCAAGCCTCTGAAGAAAAACCATTTAAAATTTATTTAAATGATTTTGATAAAAACGCAACCTATGATATCGTTTTGAGCTATCAATCTGGAGAAACCGAATACCCCGTTCGAGGGAGACAATGCTCCTCAGAACAAATGCCTGCGATAAAAAATAAATTTAAAAACTACAATAGTTTTGCAAGTGCATCTCTGGAAGATATTTATTCTGACAAGATGTTAGAAGAGTCTTTGAAATATGAAATCACTAATTTCGAAAGTATTTATTTGGAAAATAACAATGGTACTTTCATTGCCAAACCACTCCCCTCAGAAGCTCAGTATTCTAATATCAATACTATTTTGGTAGAGGATGTAGACTCTGATGGTAATTTGGATCTAATTCTTGGAGGGAACCTTTACAATGCCGAGGTTGAAACTCCGAGAAACGATGCCAGCTATGGACTTTGGCTCAAGGGAGACGGAAAAGGAGATTTTACAACTCAACTTCCAAGAAATTCAGGATTGGTCATTAAAGGAGATGTAAGAAATATCAGAAAAATTAGGGTAGGTAATGAAAGTCATATCCTATTTGCAAAAAATAACGATGCTTTACAACAAATACGAATTAATTAATGCGCTTTTTTATTCTTTTGGGTTTTGTAATTGTTATAATGACAAGCTGCACTAATACAAAATCTAATTATTTTAATGAATTTATAATTGGAGATTGGAGGATTGAAAATCCGACCTTACAGTCTTTTATTCGATTTGATGAAAAGGGTACAACTACCTATTTTCTTAATCGATATAGCTATGAATTAGACTCCCTGGCTGAATATGGAAAATGGAATTTGAATGAAATCAGAGCGGGTAAAGCAATCGATACTTTCTTAGTGGAAATTATTAAAAAACCTAAGAATACTGAATTTAAGTTTTTAATCTTGGAGGAAAACAGAATTCGTGTACTTGACGATGGGGGTGAAACTTTTTTTACTCGTGTTGAGAAGTAATCGTTTTTTTAAACTAAAAGTCCGAAAGATTACTTTGTTATAAATCAATCTGATCAAAAACATTACCATACTTATCAAAAGTAAAGTAATAGATGATTTCCTGTTCCTTTTCAGCTGCATCTAAAATCGTGAAAACAATTTTAGCAACTTCATTATTCACATCAGAAAACAGGGTAACTTGTTCTGGTGTAAAAGATTCAAAATCTCTGCTCTTAAGTAAGGATTTTAATAAAATTTGCATCAAAGCACGGTCTAATCTCTTTAACTCAATAGTTGATTTGAGATTGTTTTCTACTGGGATTTCATAGGTATCTCCATTCGCTTTTTGCCAAGAGAAAAGATAGTTTTTGGGAGCCAATTGAACTTCTTGCTCAAAAGCAAAATTCAAACTGATCATTAAACTAAAAAATAAAGACACACACATTTTCAAATACATATTCTATCAGTAAATAAAATTTGATTAAATTTAAAATAAATATACAATACATATTTGTATACTGAAGCGAAGGATTTATGAAGAGAAGAACAAATTACCCACTTTACTGTTTAATGGTTTTATTCATCATAGGCTGTACCAACCAAGATGATACTATTAAAACGTATAGTTATGAGCTTAAAACCGAAACTTGGCCAGATGGTATAGGAAAAATAATCCCTAGCCAAGGAGAATACAATGCCCTAACAATTAAAAGTATTTATGCAAGACCAGAACCTGGGTGGGTTTTTGATCGCTGGGAAGGGGCTATCAGCAGTAAAGAAAATCCAACATCCGTTTCCTTCTATGATGATCTTGCCATTAGAGCAGTATTTGTTAAGGATACCTTCAAGGTTAGAACTGTAGCAGGAGGTAGAGGTAAAGGAAGTGATCTAAACCAACTATTTTATCCTACCGGAATTGCTTTAGACCCAGCGGGGGATCTCTATGTAAGTGATATGTATAATCATCGAATTCAAAAGTGGAAACCAGGAGCAACAGTTGGAATTACTGTAGCAGGAGGTGACGGTTATGGCTATGGCCCTACCCAATTGGATGAACCAGGAAAGATCGACATAGACACACAAGGCAATTTATATATTTCAGATACGGGAAATCATAGAGTCCAAAAATGGGAACACGGTGGACTTTCAGGAACCACAGTAGCAGGCGGAAATGGAATGGGAAATGAAACCAACCAACTAAACAGACCCTTCGGAATCGCTGTAGATAATTCTGGCAATGTTTACATTTCAGAATTGGGTAATCACAGAGTAACAAAATGGGAGCCTGGAGCAGAAAACGGAATTGTTGTGGCTGGGGGAAATGGTGAAGGAGGTGACCCAAATCAATTGGCATTCCCACTAGGAATTGCAGTAGATTATTATGGAAATCTTTACGTTGCAGATACCTATAATCACAGAATTCAGCTTTGGGAAAAAGGAGCAGAAAAAGGAATTACACTTGTATCAGGTAAAGATTTTAAAACAGATTCTCAAATAAACTATTTTAGTGGTATCAGTCTTGTGAATAATTCCCATCTATACATTACAGACTACCAACAAAAAAGAATTGTTGAATATGATTTAAACTCTAAATCATTTCAAATAATTACTACCAATGACTCGACATTAGATGATGATGATAAACTATCTCAACCCTATCAAACAGCAGTTGATGTTTTGGGTGACATCATTATCGCAGATGCTAAAAACAATAGAATTCAAAAACGAAAAGTCAATACTGAATGAATCGACTCTTTTCAGCTACAGTAACCTTTTTTTATTTCCTAACTAAAACTAGAGTAGTAAGCATTATCCCTTCTTTTCTCATGATCAGTATTTTTTTCTCCTGTTCAACTCAACCTCAACTAAATCAAAACAATCTAAATCTTGAGTCTAGTTCCTATCTGATTCAACATTCTAAAAATCCAATCAATTGGCAACGATGGAATGAAAATCTTTACAGAAATTCTAACAAAGAAGACAAATTACTTGTCGTAAGCATAGGGTATTCAAGTTGTCACTGGTGCCATGTCATGGAAAAAGAAACTTTTGAAGATGAAGAGGTAGCAAATTACATGAATGATAAATTCATCAGTATTAAAGTAGATCGAGAGGAAAATCCTGAAATTGATAACATCTATATGACCGCTACGCAAATGATGACAGGCAGTGGTGGATGGCCACTAAATGTGGTTTGTCTTCCGGATGGCAGACCTGTATATGGAGGAACCTATCATACAAAAGAACAATGGCTGGAGGTTTTGGGGAAAATTCAAAAGCTTTATGAAAATGACAAAAAACAGCTCTACGGCTTCGCAGAAAAAGTAGAGAAAGGTATTCAGGAGGTCAATAGATTTGAATACACCAAAGAAGCGAAAGCTTTTGAACCAAAATTATTACGTGATGAAATGGCTTATTGGTCCAGAGAATGGGATACTATTTATGGTGGAGAACAACAATCTCAAAAATTTATTACCCCTGTAAAATTCAATTACATTCAGCAGTATCAGTTTTTAAATAATGATTTAGACATCGCTACGTATTTTGAACAAGCATTATCTACCATAGCCAATAGTGGGATTTTTGATCAGCTTGAGGGTGGTTTTTTTAGGTATACTGTAGATCCCAAATGGGAGATCCCACACTTTGAAAAAATGCTTTACGATAATGGACAATTGCTAACACTATTTGCCAATGGGTACAAGCAGTTTCAAAATCCGTTGTTCAAAACACGCGTATATCAAACCTTTGCATTCCTTAAAAAGAGAATGGAAAATTCCAAAGGTGGTTTTTTCGCTGCCATTGATGCTGATAATGATGAGGGAGAAGGGCGTTATTATGTATTTAACTCTGAAGAAATTAAAAAAGTAGCAGGTGATGACCTCCTCCTCTGCACCGACTTTTATAGAATAAACCTTGACAAACCTTTTGAAGATTCATTTTTCCACCTTCAGCAAAATAAAAATCCAAAAGGAATCCTCGAAAAGTTTGCTCTTTCTGAAGATGAACTCAGTAAAAAAAGACAAGGGTGGGAAAAGCAATTTGAAATAATCAAACAGCAAAGAGAATTTCCTCTAATTGACAACAAAATCATTACTTCATGGAATGCTCAACTAATCACAGGACTAGTATCCGCTTATGAAGCATTTAAAGATGAGGCGTTTCTAATTCAAGCTAAAGAAACCTATGGTTTTATTCAATCCAACTTGTTAAAAGGAAAACAACTTTGGCATACTTTTCAAGACGAAGAAGCCAAAATTGAAGGGAATTTAGAAGATTATGCCTTTACTATCGAGGCTGCCCTAGCACTTTATAAAAACACGGGAGATCTCGACTATTTAAATCAAGCCGAGGAATTAACAAAAACAACACTACAAAAATTTGAAACTACTGAAAATCCGTTTTTTACATTTACAGAAGATCCTGTATTGTTTTCAAAGATCATTTCAGTGGACGATAATGTAATTCCTTCTTCAAATGCTGTAATGGCAGAAAATCTTTGGCTTTTAGGAGAGCTTTTAGGTAGTAAAAAATACAGTACTAAAGCTCAAGAAATGTTAGAAAGTATGGCATCATACTTTAGCGAAGGTAGAGGTAGTGATTACAGTAAATGGGCTCAATTGATCGCTAAAAAAGCATACACCTTGAAAGAAGTTGTGATCGTAGGACCAAATGCGGTAAAACTCGCTCAGGAATTTCAAATGCATTACCTCCCAAATGTTGTTTTTCAATTAAGTGAGGTTGCAAGTGATTTACCTCTTCTGGAAGAACGTTATTTTGAAAATGAAACCCTGATCTATGTCTGTGAGAATAAAGTATGCCTACGCCCAGTTAAAACTGTAAAAGAGGCATTAAAACAGATTAAGGGCTAAGAGATTACACCCGAACCAAGCAATTCGTTGTCTTGATACCATGCAACGAATTGTCCTGAAGTAATCGCTGATTGTGGCGAATCAAAAGAAACGTACATCCCCTCATCTGTTTGATACAGTCGTGCTTTTTGTAAAGACTGTCGGTATCGAATCCGTGCTAAAACATCAAGAGTTTCCCCTGATGAAATACTCAGATCTCTTCGAATCCAGTGAATTTCAGAGGAATCAATTTTAAGTGCATCACGGTATAAGCCAGGATGCTCTTTCCCTTGTCCTACATAAATTGTATTTTCATCTACATCCGTATCTATAACAAATAGAGGCTCAACAGTACCTCCTACTCTAAGTCCTTTCCGCTGACCGACTGTAAAAAAATGAGCGCCCTCATGTTCTCCTACAGAAATACCATCTTCCCTTTTATATCGGTGCTTGTGCGATTGCTCTTGAATTGTTTTGTTATTCTCAGCAACAGTGTAACTCGAAAAATTTGCAGGAATTTCTATGATCTCTCCCTTTTTAGGTTTTAGTTGTTGTTGTAAAAAGTCTGGAAGACTTACCTTACCAATAAAGCAAAGCCCCTGAGAATCTTTCTTCTCTGCAGTGACTAAGTTTTGAGAGGATGCTATAGCCCTAACCTCGGATTTTTGGAGTTGACCAATTGGAAAAAGCACCTTGGAGAGTTGCTCTTGAGTCAATTGACATAAAAAATAAGACTGATCCTTATTTTGGTCTTCCCCTGCCAGCAGCTGATATGTTTCAATTCCATTAGAATTTAGGGTTTGCCCTTTTTGACAATAATGTCCAGTAGCTACAAAATCAGCACCTAAGGAGAGTGCTATTTTCAAAAATACATCAAATTTGATTTCTCTATTGCAAAGCACATCAGGATTAGGGGTTCTCCCTTTAGCGTATTCATCAAACATATAATCAACGATACGTTCTTTATATTCTTTGCTTAAGTCTACTGTTTGAAAAGGGATTCCTAACTTTTCGGCAACCAACATGGCATCATTACTATCTTCTAACCAAGGGCATTCGTTAGAAAGTGTCACAGATTCGTCATGCCAATTTTTCATGAATAAACCGATCACTTCATAGCCTGCCTCTTTTAATAAATAAGCGGCCACACTAGAATCTACACCTCCAGAAAGTCCAACAATTACACGTTTGCTTTTCATTTTGCAAAGATAAGCAGTCGTTCTAGAACTTCATCCGTTAATTGCTAGGATTCGTTTGATTCTCCAAAAACTTCAAAAAATTATCATTAAATATCTTCGAAAGAATAGTTTTAGAAAGCCCAAGACCTTTGGTATTTTGCTTCCGAAGTACCATAGAATCCTCCCTTACTAAATAATTAAATAAATGCTTATACCGTTGTTCTAAATCTTGTTCTTCTTCTAAAATATCTTGAGCACTAAATTGATCCTCGGGTTTACCCGTACCATAGTCAGTCCCAAACAAAATCCGATCTTGATAGGTTTCAAAAAATAATTTAACTTTTTCAGAATCTTGCATCGCCAGATCACCAAAACGAGCTCCTAGTTCGACACTAAGATTTGAATATTTTTCTAAGCGTTCTGAAACGGCATCTAAATTATTTGACATACTGCATATGTGAGCACCAATAATTTTTAATTCAGGATTATTTTCTATCCACTGATCCCGAGCTGATATAATTTCCTCATAAGAGGGCATTGTAGGAAAATTATAGGCATGGTACTGCGGATTGTTTTTGTAATAGTTATAATGTGGATTATTGGGGTCTAGCAAAGGTCGCCATGCCTGCTCAGGATCGGCAATATGAGCTAAAACAGTAATGTTATTTTCAACTAAAAAATTCCAAATGGGATTTAGTCGGGGATCATTTATCTGAATATAATTCCCCTCAGAATCCTGTGTTACCATCCCAAAGTTTTTCCAAACTTTTACCATAACCGCTCCTTGCTCAATATCCTTTTTTAATTGAGCTATAGTACGCTCGATATAATCCGATTTTTCTATCCCAGCTGCTGTAAATGTGGTACATAGATAAAAATCATTAGGAAGTAATCGTTGATGTGCAACATAATTATCAAAACTTCGGACAATGGAGTCATTCGTTTCAATTGCAACATCAACCAACATGGCTTTTAGATTCCAACGATTAAAAAAATCTGAGAGATAATTTCTTGAATGTTTATAGTGGGCATGGACATCTATCTTAGGGAGTTGTTTGAATTCCTCAGCTGAAATAGATCCTTCGGTAGAGCTTGTAGATTTACATGCTGAAATTAATATGATTAAAATTATTAAATTCAATCGTTTAATCCTTTTGTGGGTGCGGTTGATTTCCATAAATTGTTATTTAACTTCTTTCAATTTAGTCAAAATGAGACAAAGTTTAAGACAACTTATCGTAGTATTATTTTTTTTCACTGGAATTAATACCATAAAATCCCAATCCAAAATTCAATCTCCCTTCAAATTTGAGTCTTCAAACACTGAACTTCAATCTGCTGTAAAGTGGGCAAAACAGAAAGCACTTTCGTATGCACATGATGATTCAGATCCCGTTGGTTATTGGTATGAAGCAGCTCTTCCAAACCGGGAAGCCTTTTGCATGAGAGACGTTTCTCACCAATCCATAGGGGCAGAAATTTTAGGTCTAAGCAAGCATAATAAGAATATGCTTCTAAAATTTGCTCAAAACATCAGTGAATCAAAAGATTATGCGTCGTATTGGGAAATTAATAGGTACAATAAGCCTGCTCCTGTAGATTATGAAAACGATCAGGATTTTTGGTACAATTTACCTGCAAATTTCGATGTTATTTATACAATAGAACGCCTGTATCATTGGACAAAAGATACGAGCTATCTCAATAATAAAGATTTTGAAAAATTTTGTTCTTTAAGCCTTAATGAATATGTTGACAGATGGGAGCTAAGTCACACTAATTTACTAAGCAGAAATCGTTCGCTTTTTGTTCAAGATAATCATCCTGACAATCGCTTTGGTAAAAACAGAGGTATTCCAACTTATAATGAAGGGGGAAGAGGAGAAAGTCTTTTGGGGATAGATATGACGGCTTCCTACATTGCTGGGTTAAACTCCTATAGTAAAATACTGCGCCTCCAAGGACGATTTAAGGAATCTGAACTTTACATCCAAAAAATGGAAGCAGAACTCAGTTTTTTAAAGACCTTCTGGTGGGATAATTCAAAACAAGCATATAGATCCATCCAATATAAAGATCAAAGTTTTGATTATTTTATGGTTGGTAAAAATCAAGCTTTTTTACATTACCTACTCTACTTCAATGTATTAACTGACTCGAAACAGATTGATGCTATTGTTGAGGAGTATAAACACCAACAGCAAAATTTAATTGTAGAATTAAAATCGTATTTGCCTATTATATTTTACGAAAACAATCACTCCAACTTAGCTACAAAAATGATTATTGAATTGTGTGGCAAAAATAATCTAAGAAGGGATTATCCTGAAAACTCCTTTACAATTATAGAACATATTACTAGAGGATTAATGGGTATCATACCTTCTGAAAATGCCATCTCTACCCTTTCAAGATTAGATAGAGAGACGGAATGGGCTTCTGTAGAAGGAGTTTCTATTCAAGAGACTCATATTAGCGTTAAACATATTGGAAAAGACAAAACAATTTTTTCAAATCAAGGGGAAACTAAAATTCTTTGGAAGGCTCAATTTAAAGGAAATTATGAGCACATAACAATTCAAAATAAAAAGCTCAAAGCGCAAAAAGAAACACAAAATGGAAAAGTGATATCCTATATCTATGTGCCCATCTTGGCAAAGGAAAAAATTATTGCTGAAGCTGAAGAGTAGAATCAATCTCCTCTTTATAAATCGCAATTTTATGAGTTCTAACGCCTACAGGAACAAGGCTATCAGATGTGATTTGAATTTTCATTTGTCGACTTCCCTGAACAGGCATATGACACGAGATACAATCCCATTCTTCTGATACTTTGGCTGTAAAATGTTTAGGAGCTGGATGGCACTGTATACAGCGCGCATTAAATTTTATGCTATTATTCCTTTCATTTAAATGTGGATCATGACAAGTCATACAATCCATAGTGTCAGATTCTAAAAAACATTTACTCATTGTTAGCAAACCTACCTGATTGGAGTGAACATCAGGAACTGAAGCGGATTGTGAACGAATAAATTTGCTCAAATCATCTCCAGGTTTAAAAGAAAAGACTGGCAACAAGGATTGATCACCAACTCCAGAATGACAAAGGGCACACATATCAATTCGCTGTTTCTGAGAGAAATCTGAATAAGCTAAAATCTTTTTTCCAATACTATCCGTCGGAAAATCTCGATGGTGTTTGACATGCTCCACAACAGAACCGTGACAACGTTGACAATCAATTCCAAAAACAATATTGTTCTTATTATAACGGTTAATGGGTATTGGGCTTTGCCAATTTTCAGATTGTGCAAAAGTTGTATGGCATTCCATGCATCTAGGAAAAATTGGACGCTTAGCTTGAAAAAAATCAGGAAAACCTGGACTGTTTATCCACTTGTTACTGGGAAGATGATAAGATCCTTGAAATTGATACAATGAATTATCCTCCCATCCCAAAAAAGAATTCCCGACTTTCGTTCCAGATCCGATGATGATATTCAAGGGACTAATTAAAAAAGGTTTTTCAAGAGGATTTCGCGATGCTTCTTGAAATAAGCTGTCATTTTGGAAAGAATACGTTAAACGTGTGTCATCTTTTAAATCTAAATAATTTTTTTCTGCCTTCAATAGTGGTAGCAAACGGTCAGGAGTCATCATTGAGGAAGTAAGCCAATGAGCTGTTTGCATATGAGAAGAAACAATGTCCAAATGACATTCCTTACAGCTTTCCATACCAATGTATATCGTTCCATTGGGATGCACACCGATAGGCTCTAAAGTAGTGTACTCCGATGTATAAGAATTACAAGCAGATAGAAAAATAAGAACTAAAAAGACCCAACAGAAACCAAAACGCATCAAAAGGAATTTATAAACCTAAAGGTAACGAAAACAAAGAAACCGTAATCTTATTTGTTCTTTGCCTTTTTTTGTTTTTCTGCTTCTTCCATCGCTTTTTGAAGACGGGCTGAAAAACCTCCTGTTTTTTTAGGCTTCTTTTTATTCTCTTCTATTTTTGCATGGATCTTAGTGTCGTCAATAATATAATTTTTGATCACTAACATAAGTAAGATCGTTAGGAGATTGGATACAAAATAGTATAAACTCAATCCACTGGCATAATTATTAAAGAAAAAGAGCATCATTAAGGGCATCAAATAAATGATAATCTTCATATTTGGCATACCTGGCTGTTGAGGCATTGCTTGTTGGCCAGTAGTCATTTGTGTGTAAAAGAAGATTGCTACAGAAGCTAAAATGGGAAACAAACTAATGTGATCTCCATAAAAAGGAATGCTAAAACCTAAGTCCAACACTGAATCATAAGAGGATAAATCATCCGCCCATAAAAAAGATTTATCTCGCAGTACAAAAGCTACTGGAAAGAAAGAAAACAATGCATAGAAAACTGGGAGTTGTAGCAATGCAGGTACACAGCCTGACATTGGATTTGCCCCAGCACGGGAATACAATCCCATCGTTTCTTGCTGGCGCTTTACAGCATCATCCTTATATTTTGCGTTAATAACTTCAATATCAGGACGTAAAACTTTCATTTTTATCTGTGAAACATACGATTTATATGTTACGGGGGACATCGCTAATCGTACGATAATGGTCATTACAATAATTGCAATCCCATAGGAAAGAAAAGAAGATAAAAACTCAAACAGTGGTAAGAAGATGACTCTATTTATCCAACCAAAGATTCCCCAACCCATAGGAATGGAAGTTTCCAAATCACCATCAAGTTGTTTTAGACTTTTATAATCTGTAGGACCGTAATAAAATTTAAGATTTGTATCCAGTTCTCCTCCAGCATTTAAAGCATAGGTAGTAGCAAATGTTTTAGTATATTTTTCATTCAATGACTCTTCACTTGAACGATCTACAGAAGAAATTTTTGCCTCAGCAATCGGGCTTTCTGGAATAAGGATTGCACTAAAAAAGTGCTGACGGTATGAGATCCAGCGAATAGACTGACGTGTTTCTTGATCACTACCGTTAAGAGACAAATAATCTACTCGATCTTCTTCATATCCAAAAGTGTATTCGGTATAACGATTTTCGTAATCTATACTTCTCGAATTTCTAAAAACATCAGTTTTCCAAACGATATTCGGTGCAATAGATGGATTAATCACTGAACGCATTCCGACAGTTTTAACAGAAAAGGAATAAAGATGTCCCTCTTTTGGAAAACGATACTGGAACAGAATATATTGCTGAGCGCTCAATGCTGCTTTCATCTCCACTTCAAATGCTTCTGCTCCGTCTTGCGTTGACGATGTAAAAAACATATCACGGGTATTTAATATACGTCCGTCTAGTGTAGTAATTTCAATGTTAAAATCGGTATTCCCTTCATTAATCATCGGAATAGGAGCGTCTTCAAAATTCTGATAACTATTAAGAGTAAGCTTTGAAAGCTGCCCTCCTTTTGAATTCAACTCCAAAGTCATCTGATCTGTGGTAAGCTTAATGGGCTTCTGATTAGTAGGAACAAAGAGACTACCTAGATCACCGTAGGCAGTAATCGTTTGCTGTTGTATAACAGAATCATTTTGTTGAATTGGAGGAACTTTATTTGCATTCTTTTGGAGGACTTGCTCCGAATTAACACTTTCAGTGGCTGCGTCCTCAGCTGGACCATTCCGATAGAGCATCCATGTCAAGATTAAAGCTATAAGAATGAATCCAATAAATTGATAGGGGTCGAATTTTTTTTCTTCCATAATATTTTTCTTACTTATTGATTGGATTTATACGCTAAACTGGCTTTAACAAATGCCAAAAATAAAGGGTGAGGATTTGAAACGGTACTTTTATATTCTGGATGAAATTGCACCCCAACAAACCAAGGATGGTCTTTGTATTCAATGATTTCTATTAAGCCTGTCTCAGGGTTTGTTCCAGCAATGGTAAACTTGTCATCAAAAATTTGATCCGTATATTCATTATTAAACTCATAACGATGACGGTGGCGTTCAGATATTTTTTTGGATTGATAAGCTTTGGCTACCAATGAGTTAGGTTCTAATTCACAATCCCAAGCACCAAGGCGCATTGTACCTCCTTTATCACTTATACTTTTTTGAGATTCCATTAGATCAATTACTGCATTTGTACAATCAGGATTCATCTCAGTAGAATTGGCATCAGCAAGCCCCACATGGTTTCGTGCATATTCTATTACAGCCATTTGCATCCCTAGACAGATTCCAAAGAATGGAAGTTTTTGAGATCTTGCATGTGCTATTGCACTGATTTTTCCCTCAATGCCACGCTCTCCAAAACCGGGTGCTACAATCAGGCCATCAAGTCCTTCCAATTGAGAAGTAACAGCTCCTTCCTCCAGATGTTCTGAGTGAATACTAATGATGTCAATTTCAGTCTCATTGATTGCACCTGCATGAATCAATGATTCTAGAATAGATTTGTATGAGTCTTGAAGCTCGACATATTTTCCAACTAGTCCTATTTTGATTTTATGTTTAGGATTTTTAAATTTTTCGAGAAATTGATTCCAAGACTTTAAGTCTAAAGACTTTTTAGGACTGAGCTGAAGTTTTTGTAAAACAACCTTATCCAAACCTTCATCAAGCATTTTTAGGGGTACATCGTAGATCGTATCCACATCAATGGATTGAATGATTGCTTCTCGTTTTACGTTACAAAAAAGAGCAAGTTTTTCTTTGAGATCACTTGACAATTCATGCTCGGTTCTACAAACGATGATATCTGCAGAAATTCCACTCTCCATCAGTGTCTTTACAGAATGCTGGGTGGGTTTTGTCTTAAGTTCACCAGCAGCAGCCAAATAAGGAATTAGTGTTAGATGTATCACTAAGGTATTTTCTTTACCCAAATCCCAAATTAATTGTCTTACTGATTCTATGTATGGTAAGGATTCAATGTCTCCTACAGTTCCGCCGATTTCTGTGATTACAAAATCATATTCTCCTGTTTCACCAAGCAATTGCATGCGTTCCTTAATCTCATTTGTGATGTGAGGAATCACCTGTACTGTTTTTCCTAGGAATTCACCCCGTCGCTCTTTTTCAATAACACTTTGGTAAACTCTACCTGTAGTAACATTATTGGCTTGTGATGTGTTTATATTTAAAAAACGTTCGTAGTGCCCCAAATCCAAGTCTGTTTCTGCACCATCCTCAGTAACAAAACATTCTCCGTGTTCGTAAGGGTTTAATGTGCCAGGATCCACATTAATGTAGGGATCAAACTTTTGAATAGTGACCTTAAAGTCTTGAGCTTGAAGTAGTTTAGCTAAAGAAGCAGCAATAATTCCTTTTCCTAATGAAGAGGTTACTCCTCCAGTAACAAAAATATATTTGGTGTTAGACATCCGGTTGATTTAGTTCGCGCTTACCGGACTCAAATTTACAAAATCAAAGGGAACTTCTAGGCTTCTCACTACTATTCTTTTATTTCTTTGATTTCGTATCCCTCGTGCTGTAAAAGAAATAATGCCGAATTGATAAAAGAACCATTGATTTCAGGCTGGTAAAAAAATCGGCTAGATCGGTATTGCGTCTCTCCATTATCAAGTGATTGGTCTAACTCCGAGGAAACTGCTATCCGAAGGATCAAATCCATGGTCAAATCATACCCTCTGAGGGCTTCTTTGTTTGGAGGCTTTCCATATTTACTTTCAAAAGATTCTATAAAATCTTCATTTTCAGTATATTCTAGAGGCTTAAATCCAACTGGATAGGTAAATCTTATTCCGCCTAAAACTTTTCTGGATAAATTTTCGTTGTCGTAAACATTACTGCGATAAGTAGTAAAAACCTGTACTTGACGTTCAGAAGAATTTTGAGCGTTAAACTGAGAGAGGGCATTTGCTATTAAAGGAAAAGATTGTGTTTCCAATATGACCTTGTTGGGCAATGAATCAATCAACAAGGAATCGGCTAACTCAGGTAAAATATAATCCCCCTTTTCAGGTCGGAGAGTAATTGCCCATGGAAATTTTTCTTTTAATTTTCTTTCAATAAAACGATTAGTTGAATCTGCCACAATAACCACATGTTGTGTCGTGTCTATGATCTTTTCTAAATAGGAAAACATTTTAGCTCTAGAAGCTTCAATCTGAGTGACGGACTGATATACATTTTTTCGCATCACTACTGGGTTGGAGGACAAAGGAGAGATTTTAGGTGTCTCACTCAATGACTTCTGTCCAGAAAGGTAATTGAAATTAGAAGGGATCAAGGGGCCTATGATAAAATCAGCAACATCTTCTTTTAAAGAACTCGCAATCTGATCTATTGTCTTAATGGAGTTTTCAGTATCATAGGTTTTTACCTCAACTTTAAGTCCATTCTGATTAGCAGTTTCTACAGCAAACAACAATCCAGTATAGAAATCCAACGAAATAGTATGTAAATTTCTTGATTGAAGCAATCTTTTAGTGTCTTCTACAGAATCTAAAATAATTTCATTTGCCTTAAAGGGAAGAAGAACAGCCAGCTTAATTTCTTGTTTTAAAAAAGTAGAATCGATTAAATTTACCCGTTCAACTAACAAATCATTTTCTATTCTGAGCTCTCCACTTTGTGCTCCTGGAATTTTTAAAATCATTCCTACTTGCAAACCTGTTTCTCTCAAAATTGGATTCAATGAATCCAAAGTAGCTTGGTCTACCCCTAACTTTTTTTCTATGCGGTAAAAACCTTCTTTAGGAAGAACTTTGTAATAGTTGAAAAGAGAATCTTTTTCTGGAATAGACTGAAGGTTTTCAGTTATGGGAATTTTGAGTTTTTGTCCAATCTTCAAACCAGCTTTAATTTCAGGATTCAAAGAATCCAAAAGTGCTATTGTGGTGTTGTATTGATACGCCAATCGCCACTTAGTTTCTTTAGGAACAACTTCGTGTATTGTAAAACTGGTAACACTCGTAACTACTTTATTTGGAATATTGGATATTGTTGAGTTCAAGGGTTTTGAATAGACTGGAATACGCAAATTCATCCTTCTTCTAATCCCAAAACGTTCGATAACTGGATTGTACTCTTGAAGTTGTTCAAGGTTTATCTGATATTGACTCAATACCATTTCAATAGTTTCCCCTTTTTTAACACGATGTGAAACAAATGACTCTGGAATTTGAGCAAAAGTCACAACCGTCCCTAAAAGGAAAATAAAAGAGAAATAAAAAATTCGGAGTCGTTTCATTTTATAATTTTTATCAAAAACTATTCCCATTCGATTGTAGCAGGTGGTTTGGAACTGATGTCGTAAACTACTCGATTAATTCCCTTGACGTTGTTGATTATTTCATTGGATGTTTTTTGCAAAAATGCATAAGGTAAATCTACCCAATCTGCAGTCATTCCATCAGTAGATTGAACTGCACGTAATGCTACACAATTCTCATAAGTACGCTCATCACCCATTACACCGACGCTATTGATTGGTAAAAACATTGCCCCAGCTTGCCAGATCTGATCGTATAATTCCCATTTTTTCAATCCTTCGATAAAAATGGCATCAACTTCTTGAAGCATTCTTACTTTTTCTCTTGAAATGTCACCTAAGATACGGATTGCCAAGCCGGGTCCAGGGAAAGGATGTCTTCCTAAAAGTGCAGAATCCATACCTAAACTCTTTCCTACTCTCCTAACTTCGTCTTTAAACAACATTCGCAAGGGCTCTACTAAATCCAATTTCATAAAATCAGGAAGACCTCCTACATTATGGTGGGATTTAATAGTTGCTGAAGGGCCATTAACAGAAATTGACTCGATAACGTCTGGGTATATTGTCCCTTGACCCAACCACTTGACTCCTTCTACCAAATGTGCCTCGGCATCAAAGACATCGATAAATGTTTTCCCTATTATTTTTCTTTTTGTTTCTGGGTCAGAAACCCCTTCTAAAGCATCCAAGAATTGATCTGAAGCATCTACTCCTTTTATATTCAAGCCCATACCTTCATATTGTTTGAGGACTTGTTCAAACTCATTTTTACGAAGTAAACCGTTGTTGACAAAAACACAGTTTAACTGTTTTCCAATTGCCTTGTGGAGTAACATGGCTGCTACAGAAGAATCAACCCCACCAGAGAGTCCTAGAATGACCTTGTCATTTCCAACTTTTTCTTTCAGATCGATCAAGGTCATGTCCACAAAAGAATCTGGAGTCCAATCTTGTTTTACCCCAGCAATCCTAACTAAAAAGTTTTCTAAAATTTTCTTTCCATCTGTGGAGTGATATACCTCAGGATGAAATTGGATAGCATAAGTTGGTTCACCTGCAATTTTGTATGCTGCATTTTCAACATCCGAAGTACTCGCCAAACACTCTGCTTGTTCTGGAAGTTTGAGAATGGTATCTGCATGACTCATCCATACTTGACTGTCAGAAGGTACTCCCTTAAAAAAGGGATCCTCCGAATTTACAAAGGCTAAATTAGCTCGGCCGTACTCGCGTTTACTTGAGGGACTGACTTGACCACCAAAAAAATGAGCTAAATATTGAGCTCCATAACAAACCCCTAAAAGAGGAAGCTTCCCTTTAATTTCCTCTAACTCAGGGTGAGGGGCGTCTTCTGCTCTTACTGAATAAGGAGAGCCAGATAAAATGACGGCTTTAAATTCTAATATATTTTGTGGAGGATTGTTAAAGGGGTGGATTTCACAATAAATAAAAAGTTCACGAACTCTGCGGGCTATCAATTGTGTATACTGTGATCCAAAATCTAAAATGAGTACTTTTTCTTGCATGGACAAAAATACGATTTAATCCTAGCTGTAAAAACTACCTGAGGAAATTATTCAACATCTTCTTGTTAATATTCAAGCAAAACAAAATTTGGATTCAATGGATCTAAAGAATCGATCAATTGAGGAATAAAATCTGAGCCTAATTCAAGGAAAAAACTAGTAAAATTTAGGGTTCGCTCTTGAAGATTATCATTTGGAAAAAGCTGTTCATGAATCAAAACTAATCGCTCTACTTCATCCTTAAGTACTCGCTTTTGCGCATTTAATAACCGTTTTTCCAAATGATCTATTCCTTTAAATTGTTTGGCTTGTTGAGCAGCAACTGCTCCTTGGAAGGAAGGGTCTGTTTGAGAAACTAAATCCTGTAAATAATCAAACTGTTTTTTGAGTTGTTTCTTCAAATCAGAAAGATCCAAGTCAATATTGCTGATCTGTCTCACTTTCTTGTTCAGCAAAGCATTGCGGTTCATGAATAATTCAGTGGTTTGTAAATTTAGTTTAGCTATTTTACGACCTTGTTTTTTAGAATATAGCACCGCCGAATTTCTGAGTAAAAGGGAGGGAAAGGGAACGCTAAAATAATCAAACGTCGATTTTAATTGAAACCAATATGCCAATTCTCCTCCTCCTCCGACATAACAAAGGTTAGGTAAAATACATTCTTGATAAATTGGACGAAGAATAACATTTGGAGAAAATTTTTCAGGATTTGATTCTAATACCTCTAAAATCTCAGATTCAGTAAATGATTGCTCGGTTCCATTTAAATAAAAACGATCCTCTTTTTTCTCAATGCGATACCTCCCGTTCTCTGATAAATAAAAAAGATTGATGTCTCTTGGATTAACTTGAGGCTTGTACTCTGCATCATAATCCTGTTTCAATTTTTCAATCTGTGAATTTACTTCTTTATAGGAGCTTCTTTTTGTTAATTCTTCTTTAACAATGGGTTTGAAAAGAGTCTTTAACTGGGGATTGTGAGGTTCTAAAACGATTAATCCATATTGCCCAAATAAAAGATTAACTAATCTAAAAGTAGCTTCAGAAAGTGTTTTGGACTTTCTATAGGATGCTTTCATCAGATCTTTTAATTGCTGGGCATTAATGCTTTCACCCAAATGCTGCTCAAAAATATCTAGTACGGGAAGCAAATCTTCCAAAGACATCTCTCCTACTGCACCAGCTGTTTCTTTAGGCCAACGAATACTTTTATTCTGAAAACGGAAAGAACTGATTTCTTCAAAATCGTGATCCTCACTTGCCATCCAGTAAATAGGAACAAAGTCAAAGTCAGGATATTCATTTTTGAGACGCTTACAAAGGTTAATGGTACTGATTATTTTGTACAAAAAATAAAGCGGGCCAGTCATCAAACTCAATTGATGCCCAGTTGTTATTGTAAATGTGTTTTCATTCTTTAAAAGATTTAAATTTTCATTTACAGCATCAGAATAGGAAATGGCTTCGTATTGTAGTTTTAAAACATCAGTTAAAACCTGCCGATTAGCAGCAGAATAGCTTCCTTTTTTTAAAGCTATTTGTTGCCTAAAATTTTCAATTAGAGGAAAGGTTCCATAAAAAGGATCTAAGTTCACAGATCTTCCTAAATAGTCTGTAATCAGTTTAGAAAAACGTTTAGTCTCCTCAAATGAAATAAACTTCTTTTGCATGGAACAATTTGTGTAAAGATATTGATTTTAAAAAAAGAAAAAGGTGTTCAAATAGAAAGTGTATTTTAGATGAAAATATTGGTTTTATGAAACGTCAAATTTTTCTGTTAATCATACTTTTAGCTTTTAGCAAACTCAATTCTCAAATTCAATCACCTGATGAATTTTTAGGCTATGAACTCGGCTCTCGCTTTAGCCGTCATCATCAGGTAGCGGAGTACTTTAGGCATTTGGAGCAAAGTTCTACTCAGTTGAAATTACAATCCTATGGAACTACAAATGAAGGTCGCGTTCTCCAATTGGCCTTTATCTCAACTGAAAAAAATCTTGACAATCTTGAAACTATTCGTAAGGCACATCTTCATAACAGTGGGACTGTCTCTGGACCTAAAAACGAAAATAAAGTTATAGTATGGCTAAGTTACAACGTTCATGGAAATGAATCCTCAAGTACAGAAGCTGCAATGAAAACAGCCCACGCATTATTAACTAATTACTCTGATTGGCTCCAAGATACTGTCGTAATTTTAGACCCCTGTATAAATCCTGATGGACGCGACCGATATGTGAATTTATACAATCAAATTAAGAGCACACCCAATGACTCAAATGGTTTTACCCGAGAGCATCAGGAAGGATGGCATAACGGACGAACAAATCACTACAGTTTTGACCTGAATCGCGACTGGGCATGGCTTACACAAGTAGAATCACAACAACGAATCAAAAAATACAACCAATGGTTACCCCATATCCATGTCGATTTTCATGAACAAGGAATTAATAGCCCCTATTATTTTGCCCCTGCTGCTGAGCCTACTCACGAAATCATTACTCCCTTTCAAAAAAAATTTCAAGATGTTATTGGAAAAAATCACGCAAAATATTTTGACAAACAAGGTTGGTTTTATTTTACTAAACAAATATTTGACCTACTCTATCCCAGCTACGGAGACACCTATCCAACCTTTTTGGGTGCTATAGGAATGACCTATGAGCAAGCTGGCGGAGGAGTTGCTGGTCTTGCTATTCAAAATGACGAAAACATTACCCTTACACTCAAAGACAGAATTGAACATCATTATACAACTGGAATCTCTACTGTAGAGATCGCCTCTCAAAATAAAACACTGCTCAATAAAAACTATCAGATTTTTTTCGAAAATGAAAACTTGAAATATCAGAATTTCGTGATGGAAGGACATCCTGATAAGCTTGAGGCTTTGAGAAAACTTCTTAGTAAACATGAAATTAAGAGTTACCAGCTTGAAAAGAACACATCCATTAAAGGATATGACTATCAAAAAAAGGGAAATACAACTACTTTATTTTCCAATAAAGCTCTAGTTGTTCCAACAAAACAACCGAAAGGAAAAATGGCTCAAATCCTATTGGAGCCGCAAACAAAAATTAACGACTCTTTGACCTATGACATCACTGCATGGTCACTGCCTTATGCCTATGGATTAAAAGCGATAGCTACTAAGGCCTCTGTAAGTGTTACCCCTTACGTTAAAACACAATCAAATTCTGTCGTCTCTGATGAAATGTATGGGTATGCTACAACCTACACTAGTTTTGAAGATGGTAAGTTTTTAGCTGCTTTATTAAAAAAAAATATTGGAGTACGGTTTAATCAAGTACCCATTTCAAACAGTGGCAAATCATGGAATAGCGGTAGCCTTTTCATTTTAAAAGGCGATAACCAAAAACAACCCAACTACTTGGACATTGTAGCACAAATCGCTAAGAGATTTAACAGAAATTTATTTCCCATTCAAACTGGTTATTCTTCGGAAGGGCCTGATTTAGGGGCTTCTGAACTGGAATTAATAAAAACGCCTCGTATAGCAATCTTAAGAAGCCATGATGCATCCACCTACAGCTATGGCGAAGTATGGCATTTCTTTGAACAACAATTAGGATATCCACTCCTACAAATAGATGAAAGTCAGTTAGCCACTGCACTCAAACACATTGACCAACTCATAATTCCAAATGGCTATTACGGTATGTGGAATAAAAATAGCTCTATCGATATGGATCTGTTGGAATGGGTAAACGATGGTGGTAAACTGATTGCAATTTCTGGAGCACTTGATCGTTTTGCAAATTCAGAACTATTCAAACTCAAGAAAAAAGAGAACATCGAAATCACTACTACAGAAATTCCTTATGGAGATCAATCTCGAAATGAAATCAGCTTCATTACAACAGGGAGTATTTTTGAAGCACGTTTAGATGAATCACATCCGCTAAGTTTTGGAATTGACCGTTATTATTCATTGAAAATAAATGAGAATGCTTTTGAACTTATAAAAAATGGCAACAATGCATTTACTCTTGGAGAAAATGCAAAAGCTATTGCTGGATTTATTGGATTCAAAGCTCTAGGAAACCAGAGTAATTCTTTGCTTTTTGGAGAAGAATATGTAGGTAGCGGGAAAGTGATTTATTTTGTTGATAATGTACTTTTTAGAGGTTTTTGGTATTCAGGAAAAATGGCATTTACAAACGCACTATTTTTCTTGTAAAAAAGATACCCCCTCCTCTGCCAAAGGTCAAACTGGAGTTCCTATCAAATCGTAATCAGAAGCTTCAGTAATTAACACTTCAATAAACTCACCTTGCTTTAAATAGTTTTGAGTCGCATCTATCAGTACTTCGTTATCTACATCCGGGGAATCCATAAAGGTACGTGCTACATAATTATTCCCTTCCTTTCTATCAATTAAACAACGGTAGGTTTGCCCAACACAACTTTGGTTGTGCTCCCAAGATATTTGTGACTGGATTTCCATAATAGCATTGGATCTCTCCTGCTTTACTTCTTCAGGAACATCATCTTCCAATTGGTGCGCGTGTGTATTTTCTTCGTGACTATAAGTAAAACAACCTAAACGCTCAAATCGCATTTCTTTTACCCAATTTTTTAAGGTAATGAAGTCAGCTTCTGTTTCACCTGGGTAACCTACAATTAAAGAAGTACGTATTACAATATTCGGAACTTCCTCACGAAATTTTTTAAGAAGTGAAGTGGTCTTGGCTTGCGTTGTTCCCCTGCGCATAGATTTTAAAATGGGATCTGCAATGTGCTGCAAAGGAATATCCAAATAATTACAAATCTTATTCTCATTCCTCATTACTTCCAAAACGTCTTCAGGGAAACCGGTAGGAAAAGCATAATGTAATCGAATCCATTCAATACCTTCTACTGCTACCAATTCTTTCAAAAGATCAGCTAGTCGACGTTTTTTGTACAAATCCAATCCGTAATAAGTGAGATCTTGAGCAATTAAAATCAACTCCTTAACTCCTTCTTTAGCCAAATGCTTTGCTTGTTTGACCAAATCTTCAATTGGTGTTGATTTATGCTTACCTCGCATCAACGGAATAGCGCAAAACGAACAGGGTCTGTCACAGCCTTCGGCAATTTTCAAATAGGCATAATGCTTTGGACTCGTCAAAATACGTTCACCAACCAATTCATGCTGATAATCTGCTTCCAAAACTTTCAATAATTGCGGTAAATCTGATGTCCCAAAATATTGATCAACCTGAGGAATTTCCTTCTCTAAATCCGGCTTGTACCGTTCGCTTAAACAACCTGTAACATATACCTTATCTACTTTTCCTGCTTCCTTGTTTTCTATCTGCTCTAAAATCGTGTTCACGGATTCTTCTTTCGCATTATCAATAAAACCACAGGTATTGATTACTACGATATTTCCTTCTTTCTCATGAACCACATCCTTTCCACTAGCTCGGAGTTGCCCCATTAACACCTCGGAATCGTAGATGTTTTTGGAACATCCCAAAGTGATCACATTTATAGTATTTTTCTTTAATGATTTTGTTCGCATATCTTATTGAAAAAGTAGTGGTGTTTTACGTGATGCTCCAAGACGCTCAAAAGCAGCTCCCAATTCAAGGAGTAGTTGTTCTTTTTTTGAGGGTGCTATAAAGGTTATATTTTTGGGTTGCCCATTTAAGGTATATCCCATGGGAACTCCTAACGCTGGATAATGTGCAGCTGCTGCATTTCGTGCTGAGTAGTTATCAATAGATATAAAAGCGTCCAGGGTATGCGCTTCCGTAACCTCTTGAAAATATGAGCTAGCCGTTTGCATCAAAAGTTTTTTCTGTTGCTCAAATTCAGCCTGAGAAGTCGTTTCTTTGATGATTCCATTAAAAATCCCTTGCCCATAGGGAGCGTGCAACAATGAATCTTTGAGGTTGAATGCAACAATATCTTTTACTGAATCAAATTGGAGTTCTGAATTTGCAAAAGTGTTCAGATATTTAGGTAAATCTGCTCGCATATCTACGTCTAAAAGTCTTCTGAACTGATCCATATCAATTTCTGGAGGATCGAAAGAAATAATTATTGCTCCTGCTAATTTCATTTTTCTTAGTGCAATCTGCAATAAACTGTCTTCTTCAAATTTACGATTTACACCCAGTCGTTTTCCTTTTAAACTAACGGTATCCAAGTGATCAAAACGGATGGAAGTCGACTTGAAACTATATGCATCTTGGGGATCCTCTCCAACCAGTGCATTCATCAAAATAGCATTATCTATTACATTTTTAGTCATAGGACCAGCAGTATCTAAACTGCTTGAAATAGGAACAATTCCGCTTCTACTTAAGAGACCAATTGTTGGTTTTAAACCGACCACACTATTTTTCCCAGAAGGAGATAAAATCGAGCCCGAAGTTTCTGATCCGATGGCTCCAACTGCATAATTTGCAGCTACAGCAACTCCACTACCAGAACTGGAACCTCCTGTTTCAAACTTCCTTCTTCCATAAGGGTTTAATGTTTGTCCACCCAGAGCACTATATCCTACTGGACAACCTTGACAAAAATAATAGGCCCATTCACTTAAATTAACTTTCCCTAAAATTAATGCCCCTTTATTTTTTAACTGCTTAGTGATAAAGGCATCTTGCGAAGGATAATTTTGAGCCAAGGCTGCTGCACCAGCAGTTGTTGCCATTGGTACGGCATCAATATTATCTTTTAATAAAATTGGCATTCCGTACAAAGGATGAGCTAATTTCTTGGGACGTTCCTGATCACATAAACGTGCTTGTTCTAATACATGAGGATTTAAGGAGATGATTGCATTTAAATAGGTATCTCGTTGCAATTCATAATGGTAGATTCTGTAGAGATAAAACAAGGTCAACTTTTCGTATGTCAAATACCCTTCCTGAATATTTTTTTGGAGTGTTGGGATATTTTGCTCTAAGATATAGGGCTTAAGTGCCTCGTGATCTTTTTGGGTAAAACTGGAGAGGGCTTTTTCAAAAGGAATAAAGAGTTCGTTACGATCAGTGTGTTTAGACTGAATTCGTTTGTAACGCATACGGGCAATGGAATGTTCCGAATTTGCATTCAATTCTTCTGTTTCGTCGTAAGATTCCCATTGATTCAATGGAGCAATAGAGGGTTCACAAGCGATAAAAACTATTTCTAAAAAAAGGAACAAGAAACAAAAACGCATAGACTTTATTTTAAAACCTTCATAAAGTGGTTGATTGCTTCTCTTGCCACATGCTCGTATTCTGATGTAGAAAGCGAAGATGTCAACACATGGTCTTTGATTTCGGGAAATGCCATTTGAAACTTCAAAGAATCAGCAGTACCCAATTGGTCAAACATTTTAAGCATGGCTGGGACAGACACAACCTGATCTTGAAGACTGTCATTTTTGTAATAGTATCCTAAAAAAACAGGAACCGTAACTTTACTAAAGGTTGACCTGCGCATTTTAATATCTAAAAATTTTTGCATCTGTAATGTTGCTTCTAGACGAGCTTTAGTAGTCCAGTATTTTTTCTTCTCCTCATTATTGGTGACCATGTAATGGTAATTTCCACCCTTTACTAATCGAGCAATTTGCAAGCCCCAAGGTTTAGATAATAATTTTGCTTTCGGGTCGAATACAGCAATATTAGGTCCAAATAAACCAAGTGCAGCAATCGCAGGGTCCTCCCCCAAAGAGAGTGAAAGTGCTCCACCGTGTGAAGTCCCGAGAAGAATAACTTTTTCTCCAAGACGTTTGCCTATCTCCAATGCTTCTTTTCCTGATTCCCAAAAATCATCATTATTGAAATTAAGCATTGGTTCCTCCTCTTCAAGTCCATGACCGTGTAATCTGGGAACGTACAAGTTAGCTCCAAAAGCTTTGGCAATTATTTTATGTACGGGATCTCCTTCTTTACCCGAGGCTGTAAATCCATGAAGATAAACAACACTGTATTTAGTTTTTTTAGGTAGTGAGTCGTAAAAATATATTTTTGATTCGTTATCCTGGCGAACGTTTCCTTTTTCCAGCTCCCGTTTCTTAATCCAACTTTGTAAGGAATCCAAATCGGCTGGTACATAAGGAGTGTCCTTCGAAAAAACAGGGGTATCTACCCTCGGTCCTACAAGATATACTGCACCTAAAATCAAAAATAGTATCGCGACAGCTCTAAAAAATTTCATCATAATAACAGACTAACTGAATAATGTTTTAATAAAGTTCTGCTTATCAAAAATTTGTAGATCTTCTATACCTTCACCTACACCAATATATTTGACTGGAATTTGAAATTGATCAGAAATACCGAGGAGGACTCCGCCTTTAGCAGTACCATCCAATTTGGTAATGGCTAAACTGGTTACCTCTGTGGCTGCCGTAAACTGTTTGGCTTGTTCAAAAGCATTTTGACCAGTAGAACCATCTAAAACCAAAAGGACTTCGTGTGGCGCGCCTGGAATAACTTTTTCCATAACCCGCTTTACTTTTGAAAGTTCATTCATCAGATTGACTTTATTATGCAAACGTCCTGCGGTATCTATAAATACGATATCGACATTTTGTGCTTTGGCTGATTGTAAGGTATCAAAAGCAACGGATGCAGGATCGCTTCCCATCTCTTGACGAACCAGTGGAACATCTACACGATCTGCCCATATTTGTAACTGGTCTATAGCTCCCGCTCTAAAAGTATCTGCAGCTCCAAGCATTACGCTTTTACCAACAGCTTTATACTGATGAGCCAATTTACCTACCGTAGTGGTTTTTCCAACTCCGTTTACACCTACTACCATTACTACATGGGGGCTGTTTTTAGATTCAATTTGAATATCCTGATCCAAATTGGTATTAGGAGCAACCAGAAGTGTAAGGATTTCTTCCTGCATCATTTGCATAAGATCCTCGTTTCCTAAATACTTTTCTTTAGCAGTTCGCGCCTCAAGAGCTTTAATTATTTTGAGGGTGGTAGTCACACCTACATCGGATTGAATGAGGATATCCTCTAATTCATCCAAAAGATCATCATCAATTTTTGTTTTCCCTACAATTGCAGTTCCTAACTTGGACAGAAAGGATTTTTTGGTATTTTCTAAACCCTTCTCAAGTTTCTTCTGATCTTGTTTTGAAAAAAAAGCACTGAGTTTACCCATAAAACAGTTGTATAAAAAAAGCTACCTAAAAGTAGCTTTTATTTTCGGATGGCGGAAAATTATTGCTTATCCAACCAATTACTAGCTAAATCGGGAGAAATAATGGTTTCTACGAAACTGTAAGAATCACTTCCGTTCTTTTTAACCATTTTAATCGCTTTTGTTAAACGTTTTGAGCCAGTTTGTAATGTTGCTACGGATTTCTTTGCCATGACTTATTTGATTTCTTTATGAACCGTCATTTTTTTCAAAATCGGGTTAAATTTTTTAACTTCTAAACGCTCGGGCGTATTCTTTTTGTTCTTTGTAGTTATGTAGCGAGAAGTCCCTGGTCTTCCAGAATCTTTATGCTCTGTGCACTCCAAGATAACTTGAACTCTATTTCCTTTCTTTGCCATTGTTATTAACCTTTATAGTGTCCTTTAGCTCGGGCTTCCTTAAGCACAGCCGAAATCCCTTTTCTGTTGATTGTTTTTAACGTTGCAGTTGAAATCGTAAGTGTAATCCACTTACCCTCCTCTGGGATAAAGAAACGTTTTTTTATAATGTTAGCATCAAATCGACGCTTGGTACGGTTTAATGCATGAGAAACGTTGTTCCCGAACATGACGCGTTTTCCAGTAATTTCACAAACTTTGGACATGGTGGTCTTTTTTTACGTGGGTGCAAATTTACTTTTTTTTATACAGTATTAAAAATGTTTTTAAAAAATAAACTCACTTTTTAGAATAATTGTCTAAAAATAAGCTCAAGACTCATGTTTACCGCTTTCTGCACCACGCGTTCTCTATGCTTTCCGAAAAGGAATTTTTCACTGTAAACTCCTGTTGGACTTGCGATAGCAATCCAGACCGTTCCAATTTCTGCATCAGAATCTCCCTTGGAAGGTCCTGCATTTCCAGTAGTAGCAATTGCAATAGTCGTATCGAATTTTTTAATAGCCTGAAGTGCCATGGCCTCCGCAACTTCCTGACTCACCACCGAATGCTCCCTAATCAAAGCTTCAGAAACACCAAGAAGATCTATTTTTGATTGGGTTTGGTAGGTCACTGCACTCCCTTTAAAATATTTTGAAGCACCGGGAATTTTTGTCAATAGTGCTGCAATTTCTCCTCCTGTACAACTCTCCGCTGTAGCCAAAGTCATCTTATTTTGGATAAAATGTGCTTGGATTCTTTCTTCTAATGAGGTCTCGTTTTCATACCCAACAAAAATATCTTCAATCAATGGACTCAAAGTTGCAAACTCAGCATTAATTTCATTTTCCAATTGCTTTTCATCCAAACCTTTTCCAGAAAGCCGCAAACGGACTTTACCCAGGTTGGGGAGATAAGCCAGCTTGATGTGAGCTGGTAAATTATTTTCCCATTCTTCGATACGTTCTGCTATGGCACTTTCTCCAAGACCATATGTAAGTGCTGTTTTGTGAAAGATAAAGGGACGTTCAAAATGGTTTTGTAAAGCAGGTAATACGCTGTAGGTCATTAACGCTTTCATTTCAAAAGGAACACCAGGAAGGGAAATGACAAGCTGCTTGCCTTGATCAAACCACATGCCCGAAGCTGTTCCATGCTCATTTTTGAAAATTTTAGCTTTAGAAGGCAAAAGAGCCTGTTGTCGGTTTTGATCATTGATTGGAGTGGTCACATATTTGGCAAAAATGGCTTCTATATGTTTTAAAATTTCCTGATTTAGTACAAGTGAATCTCCAAAATAGTCACACAAAGTATGCTTGGTAATATCATCTTTAGTAGGACCTAATCCTCCTGTAATAATTAAAATCTGGGCCCTTTTCTTTGACGATTCTAAAGCATCGATAATTGCTTTCTTATCATCTGATATTGAGGTGATTTGAACAATTTCAATACCGATTTTATTTAATGCTTTTGCTAGAAAAACAGCATTAGTATTGACAATTTGTCCTATCAATATTTCATCACCAATAGTAAGTAGCTCTGCTTTCATCTTATTTGATTTTTACTGAAAAGGCCTCTTTGGAATCCAAAAATCCTTTCAGTACATCCCCCTCTGAAACAGGGCCTACTCCAGCAGGTGTTCCTGTAAAAAGTATATCCCCAATTTTGAGTGTAAAAAACTGAGAACAATAGGCTATCAATTCATCAATCTTCCATAACATTTGGGCAGTATTGCCTTCTTGAACTTTTGTACCGTTTTTTTCTAAATAAAAAGGAAGTTTATTAAGATCTTCAAACTGCTCCTTGGGATACCATTCTCCTATCAAGGCGGAACCATCAAATGCTTTTGCTTTTTCCCAAGGCAGTCCTTTTACTTTCAATTCATTCTGAAGTGTTCGTGCTGTGAAATCGATACCGAGTCCAATTTCATTATAATATTTGGGGGCAAATTTAGGTTCAATATGCTTTCCAATACGTTTAATGCGAACTAAAACCTCAACTTCATAATGGATGTCAGTAGTAAAATGAGGGAGGAAAAAAGGCTGCTTTTTTTGAAGCATACTTGTATCCGGCTTTATAAAAAGTACTGGATGTTCAGGACGCTCATTTTGGAGTTCCTCTATGTGAGCACCGTAATTTCTTCCTACGCAAATAAGCTTCACTCCTATTGTGTTTTAGTATTTAATGCTTGAAGTCGGATCTCAGTCAGAAGCTTTTTGGTGTATAAAGGAAAATCTGCATTGAGTACCCATCCAAAATAACCGGGCTCATGGGCTAGGACATCAGTTACCTTTTTTCCTTTGTGTTTTCCAAAACCAAAGCACATCTCTTCATTTTTATTATAGATAATAAAGCCAGCAAAATCTGCTGTTTTACGTCGGGTACTAAAGGCATTTAAAAAGTCAACGTTGGGTTCCAATTCAGAATACCGATCCAATTGTGCCAACAATACATCATGAGTAGCCTGTGTATCTGCTTGAGCGGTGTGGGCATCTGTAAGTTCTGTACTACAATAAAATTTTAAAGCTGCAGACAATGTACGTGCCTCCATTTTATGAAAAATCGTTTGTACATCTACTGTTTTGACATTTTTAAAATCAAATGATACTTCAGCACGAAGTAATTCCTCTACTAATAGCGGAATATCAAATCGATCGGAATTATAACCTGCTAAATCACAGCCTTGAATAAAACCATAAATTTCTTTTGACAACTGCTTAAAAGTAGGCTCATTGGCTACCATTTCATCTGTAATACCATGTACATTTGATGCTTCCAAAGGGATCGGTTGCTCTGGATTTACGCGCCACTCTTTCATGTCTCGCGTACCGTTAGGATGCACTTTTAACACTGCTATTTCAACAATTCGATCTTTCGATATCGCAGTTCCTGTGGTTTCTAAATCAAAAAAACACAAGGGTTTGGTCAGTTCTAATTTCATAGTAGATTGGTTTAATAAGGAAGCGTTTCGCTCCAATTTTCTAAATATTCTGCAACACGCTTGACAAACATGCCACCTGTAGCACCATTAATGATCCGATGATCGTAACTATGCGAGAGAATGACTTTTCTTCGAATACCAATAAAATCTCCTTTAGGTGTTTCAATGACAGCAGGTATTTTACGAATCGCTCCAATGGCTAAAATACCTACCTGAGGTTGATTGATAATTGGTGTACCCATTAGTGATCCAAATTGTCCAATATTTGTAAAAGTATAGGTTCCATCTTGAACTTCTTCTGGATTTAAACTTCCTGATCTGGCTCGGTTTGCAAGATCGTTCACTGCTTTTGCTAAACCTACTAAATTTAAGTAATCTGCATTTTTTATTACTGGAACAATTAAATTTCCATCAGGTAATGCAGTTGCCATTCCCAAATTGATTGCTTTTTTGAGAATTATTTTTTGACCATCTATACTGCTATTCATTTCGGGATAGTCTCTCAAAGCTTTAATGATGGCATGCATGAAAAGAGGAGTAAAAGTCAATTTATCATTTTCACGCTTTTGAAAGGCGTCTTTAACTCCCTCTCTCCAATCCCATAGATGTGTCACATCTACCTCTATAAAAGACTGAACATGCGCAGATGTCTTTAAACTTGACATCATATGGTTCGCGATCAAGTTTTCCATACGAGTCATTTCCCTAAACTGATCACTTCCACTTCCAGAAACTGCTGAACTATTTATTGTTGAAACCGGTGGTGGAGTGAATCCTTTTTGGGGAGTTTGAATGGGTGTTGAAGTTCTTCTTTCTAGGTACGATAAAAGATCCTTTTTAGTCAGTCGTTGGTCTTTTCCAGTACCCAAAATTTGATCCAATTCTTCTATTGGAATACCTTCCTCTTTAGCAATATTTCTGACTAAAGGGGAATAAAAACGCTTCCCGTCAGCAACTTTAATTTTTATAGTCTCCTCTACTTGTGCGATTTGTTGTTCCAGTTCAGCAACTGATTCTTGGGGAGTAGGAATGTCTTCCTCTTTTTGTGGCTCGACTTCTTTTACTTCTAGAATTTCTTTTGTTGGTGTTGCAACCTCACCTTTAACTTCGATAATAACAAGAGTTTCACCTACTTTAACTACTTCGTTTTCAGCAAAACATTTTTCAATTAAAATACCCTCTACTTCAGAAGTAACATCAGTATCTACTTTATCAGTAGCAATTTCGACAATAGGATCATCCAATTGTATGGTATCTCCGACCTCCATCAACCATTTGGTTACAGTAGCTTCAGCGACACTCTCTCCCATTTTGGGTAATTTTAAATGATATTGTCCCATACTAGAATTTGTTTTGCAAAAGTATCAATTTTTAAGGTTCAAGAGGTATTCTTTTGGAAGCAACCTTAATTTTAAATTAGCTCTTTGATATAGAAGCCTCAAAAGGAACTCGAGCCAAAATAGACCTTCCTAGGGTAACTTCATCAGTAAATTCTAGATCGTCACCAACGGGTATCCCCCGTGCAATGGTTGATGTTTTGACTCCAAATGGAGAGAGTAATTTATAAATATAAAAGTTTGTTGTGTCGGCTTCCATAGTGGCACTTAATGCAAAAATGATTTCAGAAACCGTTTCTTTTTTAATTTTATCCAACAAAGATTGGATTGTTAAATCTTGAGGACCTATTCCGTCCATTGGAGAAATAATTCCTCCTAATACGTGATAAACCCCATGAAATTGACCTGTATTTTCTATAGCCATTACGTCTCGTATATCCTCTACCACGCAAAGGAGACTTTTGTTTCTTTTTGGACTGGCACAGATTTCACAAAGCTCAGTATCGGATAAGTTATGACATTCATCACAAAAAACAACTCCTTCTCTCAGGTCTGAAAGCGATTTACTCAACAACTGTGTTTGCTCTTTTGGTTGTTTCAGTAAATGAAGTGCTAAACGCAAAGCTGTTCGCTTACCAATTCCTGGTAATTGTGAGATTTCTTGAACCGCATTTTCCAATAATTTTGAAGAAAAATCCATTTTCAAATTTACAAAATTAGGTTGATTCTAGTTTCGTATATTTAGTGCTTATTCATATTTCATGATTACTCCCGTTTTTATCTTGAGTTTAATTGTTGGCTATTTTTTAATCCTAATAGGTATTGCCTATTTTACAGGAAAAGAAGATTCAAACGAAAGTTTTTTTAAAGCCAATAGAAATTCACCTTGGTATCTCGTTGCCTTTGGAATGATTGGAGCCTCTCTTTCTGGGGTTACTTTTATTTCGGTTCCGGGCTGGGTAGAGTCTTCCCAATTCACTTATTTTCAAGTTGTCTTAGGATATTTAGTGGGATATTTTGTAGTAGCGTTCATACTCCTTCCTGTTTACTACAAAAATAATGTTACCTCCATTTACGAATACCTCAACACTAGGCTCGGCAAAAACAGTCATCGTGCAGGTGCCTTTTTCTTTTTTATCTCCCGTGTTTTAGGTGCTGCATTTCGACTCTTTTTAGTTGCAATCGTCTTACAACAATTTATTTTTGATGCTTTGGGCGTCCCTTATGAAGTTACTGTAATTCTTTCAATCATATTAATTTGGGTCTATACTCAGAAAGGGGGGATTAAAACTATTGTTTTTACAGATACACTGCAAACAGGTTTGATGATCGCTGCGGTTCTCCTATCCATTGTGTATATCAATCAAGCACTGGACTGGTCATTCTCTGAATTTATCGCCTCCACTGATCTTATGAATTACAATCAAGTATTTGTTACAGATTCCTTATTAAGTCGAAATCATTTTCTAAAATCCTTCATTGGAGGTGCCTTTGTCACAATTTGTATGACTGGTCTAGATCAGGACATGATGCAAAAGAATTTAAGCTGTAGAAATCTAAAAGATGCCCAAAAAAACATGGTCGTTTTTAGTTTTGTATTGGTACTCGTCACTGGACTCTTTATGCTACTTGGAGCCTTATTATTTATTTATGCCAAAAAAGAAGGGATTCAAATACCTCTAATGGATGGAGCTCCTAAAACAGATTTACTTTTTCCAGAAATTGCATTAAACGGTAACCTAGGAATTGCTGTTGGAATCACTTTTATTTTAGGATTAATTGCTGCTGCCTACAGCAGTGCAGATAGCGCATTGACATCCCTTACCACTTCGTTTTGTGTCGATTTTCTTGGAATTGAAAAAAGACCTTTGGCAACTCAAAAACAGTTGCGTAAAAAAACACATGTTGGAATGAGTATTCTACTCATATTTGTTGTGATTTCATTTAAATATATTTTGGATAGAAACGTCATCGATGGTTTACTTACTGTTGCTGGCTATACCTATGGCCCCCTACTGGGTTTGTTTGCATTTGGAATTTTCACCCCTTATCAGATTAAAGAAAACTATGTTTGGTCCGTTTTATTGACAGTCTTGTGTTTGGTTGGTTTTATAGGAACACTAGACGCCTCTTTATTAGGTGGGTATGAATTGGGCTATGAACTTTTACCCCTCAATGGCTTATTAACCTTCTTAGGTTTGGTACTGATCCGTAGAAAGTAAAACTAATGTACAGGATTGCTCCCATCCAATTCCTACATCTGTCAATAAGGCTGCAAAAATTGGATTCTCTGTCCCTGGATTAAAAATCACCCTTTGAGGTTTCAAATTAATGATAAAATCAAAATACTCCTGTTGTCTTTCTGGTGCTAGATATAGTGTTACGGTATGAATAGAATTGATTACAGTAAAAGGCTTCGTGATTGTAACACTACCTATTTGTCCTGCATCACGACCCATTGCAACTACTTCAATACCACGCTCATTGAGCATTTGAACTGCTCGATAAGAATAACGTTCAGGCTTCAGAGAGGCGCCAATTACTAGTGTAGTATAATTTACCATTGGATCATGACACTCCCCCATGTGAACCCACTTCCAAAAGCGGCTAAAACCACTTTAGTTCCTTGCTCTACTTTTCCTTCCTCCCATGCCTCAGTTAAGGCAATAGGAATGGAAGCAGCTGTAGTGTTCCCATAGCGCTGAATATTATTATAAACCTGATCATCAGAGAGACCAAATTTCTTTTGAACAAATTGTGCTATTCTCAAATTTGCCTGATGCGGAATCAGAAGATCTATTTGATCTGCAGACCAGGAGGTTTTTTCTAAACCCTCTTTGATCACCTCAGCGAAACGAACTACTGCATTTTTAAAAACAAATTGACCATTCATGTACGGATAGTAAGAAATGTCCTCAGGATCGTTTGCTTCCATAATTTCAGGCACCCAACGGCCGGTATTGGGACCGATCAGGGAAAGCTCTTCCGCATACTTTCCTTGTGAATGCAAATGAGATGATAATACACCCTCACTTAAATTTTCTGTTCGAGTCATTACGACTGCACCAGCACCATCACCAAAAATGACAGATATGTTGCGTCCTCTTGTTGTCATGTCTAGACCTCCAGAATGGTATTCGGAGCCGATAACCAAAACATTTTTATACATGCCGGTTTTAATAAACTGATCTGCAGTGGCTACCGCATAGACAAATCCAGAACATTGCATTCGTATGTCCATCGCAGGGCAGTCAGGGATTTCCAAGGCTTCCTGAACTAAAACCCCAGAACCTGGGAAATAATAGTCGGGGCTTAAAGTAGCAAAAAGTATAAAATCAATGTCTTGGGGTACTAAACCCGCTCGTTCTATTGCAATTCGGGCTGCTTTCACACCCATCATCGAGGTACTATTGCCATCCCCTTTAGCAATATGTCTTCTTTCCTCTATCCCCGTCCGCTCCTGAATCCAAGCATCAGAAGTTTCCATTATTTTCTCTAAATCAGCGTTTGTTACTATATTTTCGGGTAGGTATTTTCCTAATCCTATGATTTTTGAATTAAACATAGTTTCTTTTTTATTGATTCAATTTAAAGATTAATGACTAATAGAAAAACCTAATTAAGGTATTTCTTGTATTCTTCCGTATTTATTTTAGCCCCCAAATCATGAAGTAAATGGTATAGCCCAAAAAAAGTACGATTTATGTAGATAAAATGTTTTGAACCTCGATTGCCATTCATCTTCCGAAGTTGATCATCTTCTGCAAATGTTTTTGAGAGATCTGTGATGGCATCCCAAAATTCGACATCTGAAAAATCAAAAGTACTATCGTGAAATGGACGCGTAAATAAACGCATCATTTTTTGAAATAAACCCGTAAAAAATTCTTGCTCTGCTGGTGTATCAGTGGGTAATAAAATTTCTAATTCCCGAAGAAGTTGATCGAAGACTGAACTGTTTTCAATATTTTCTTTTTTTGACAATTCAAAATAAGGAATATAAAAATCCTTAGGAATGGACTTGATACAACCGAAATCTATGGCAATAAGTTGATCTTGTTTGTCCACCATAAAGTTTCCAGGATGCGGGTCTGCTTGAACTTTATTCAGACCGTGAATCTGAAACATATAGAAGTCCCATAGTGTCTGACCTAAAATATCTCGAGTTTCTTGACTATGCTCTTGTTCCGTATATTCTGAGAGATGAATTCCTTCCATCCAATCCATGGTCAATGTTCGAGCCGTAGACCACTCTTCATAATACTTTGGAAATTTTAAATGGGGGATTTTTTGAGCTGCCTGGGAAATATATTGACTACTCTCCAATTCTTGTAAATAGTCCGTTTCCTCCAAAAGTTTATTTTCAACTTCATTGAAATAACGGTCAGTATCTTTTCCTTTTAGATTGAACATTTTTAAGGCAATCGGCTTGACAATTGCCAAATCAGAACGGATACTACTAGAAACACCCGGATATTGAATCTTAATTGCCAAAGATTTTCCATTTTTAGTGGCGCGATGCACTTGTCCTATGCTAGCTGCATTTTCAGACTCATACGAAAAGGTATCAAAAAGCACTTCTGGATCTTCTCCTAAGTATGTGCGAATAGTCTTTTTAACCAAAGGACCAGACAAAGGGGGTACTGAAAATTGAGATAAACTAAACTGTTCTACATAGGCTTGTGGGAGCAAGTTCTTCTCCATACTTAACATTTGAGCGACCTTGAGTGCACTTCCTTTAAGCTCCTTTAAACCGTCGTAAATATCCTTAGCGTTGTTCTGATCTAATTTGCTCTTATCACTATCTCCTGTGAGTAATTTTTCGCCGTAATACCTGAGGTAATTCCCCCCAATTTTAGCACCTGTAGTAACTAATTTGGTGGCACGCTCAATTTTTTTGGTAGGGATTGAATCTAAGGTCTTCAATTAAGCCATGTTAAATTTTTCCTTCCACAAGAATTTTCCCAAATCAAGAACACTTTCCAAAGGAGTACTGTCAAATAAATCAAAAACTGTGCGCACTGATTTCTCAATCGCCATGTCAGTTTTTTCAAAGTGTTCTGATGTGTCTTCCATCCAAAATTTAAGTAGAAAGGCAAGTTGAATCCATGCACCTTCAGAAAAAATAGCTTCGGGGTGTTTTGTGAGTTTAGACTGTTTCAAGGCATTACCATCTTGGATTAAAACTGTCACAAACTGCTTAAAAACAGTTCGCAAAGGTTTTAGTGTACTCATTTTTTCCATTGGATTTTTTTCCCCATTCAATGCAAACAATACATAACTCCGATTCATGAGTAAGACTTCAAAGAATGTAAAATAAAAAGAAAGAAGTTTCTCTTGAGGCGCTTTAGAAACATATCCTTTTTCTTTTTGAATTAAGGACAGCGCATTATCAAAAAATTGACAGAAAATTTGTCCTTTTAAATGCTCCAAGGAAGCAAAATGTTTGTAGAATTCCGACTCTTCAATTCCAATATTTTTACAGAATCGATAAACCGATGTCGGCACTTTTTCTTCTTCTAAAATAGTTTTGGTGTAGGCTTCATAGATCTTTTGCTTCATCGTCTCTCTAGTGTTTTTCGTATTCCAAGAATTGAGACAAATATAAGTCGTTTATTTTTTTTATCAAATAGCTAAACATCTATATTTTGTGATACTAAAGATGTCATCTTGTCACGCTTTAAAGTATGGTATTTTTTTTGCCATAGTAGGTTTAAAATCTAAATAAAAAATGAGTACAGGAAAAATCAATGTAGCGGTAGAAAACATCTTCCCGCTAATCAAAAAGTTCTTATATAGCGATCATGAAATATTCCTAAGAGAATTAATTTCAAATGCTACCGACGCTACTACTAAACTGACTCACCTGAGCAGTTTGGGCGAAGTCAAAGGAGATTTAGGTGATTTAACTCTTGAAGTTAAAGTGGACAAAAAAGGGAAAAAATTGCACATTATTGACAAAGGAATTGGAATGACCCATGACGAAGTCCAAAAATACATCAATGAAGTCGCCTTCTCAGGTGCTGAAGAATTCTTGGAGCAATATAAAGATTCTGCTAAAGACAGTGGAATTATAGGACATTTTGGTCTAGGATTTTATTCCGCTTTTATGGTTTCTGAAAAAGTTGAAATCATTACCAAGTCCTTTAAAGACGAACCCGCTGCACATTGGAGTTGTGATGGTTCTCCCGAATACACACTTGAAGCATCTGCAAAAACAGATCGAGGAACCGAAATCATTTTGCACATTGATAAAGATTCTAAAGAATTTCTAGAAGAATCTAGGATTCAAGAACTGCTGAGCAAATACAACAAGTTTATGCCGGTACCAATTAAATTTGGAACAAGAGAAGAAACCTTACCTCTTCCGGAAGGTGCTGCTGAAGATGCCAAAGCAGAAACAGTTACAGTGGATCACATTATCAACAACCCCAACCCTGCTTGGACAAAAAAACCAGCAGATCTCAAAGAAGAAGAGTACAAAAGTTTTTACAGAGAACTTTATCCAATGCAATTTGAGGAACCTTTATTTAACATTCATCTTAATGTAGACTATCCTTTCAACCTGACTGGTATTTTGTATTTCCCTAAACTCAATAATGATCTGAATGTTCAGAAAGACCGGATTCAACTTTACCAAAATCAAGTTTTTGTTACGGATAATGTAGAGGGAATTGTTCCTGAATTTTTGACTTTACTCCGAGGGGTTATAGATTCTCCAGATATTCCATTGAATGTCTCTAGAAGTTATCTTCAAGCAGATGGAGCGGTTAAAAAAATCAGCAATTACATTACTCGAAAAGTAGGTGATAAATTGAACAGTTTATTCAAAAAAGACCGAAAAGCATTCGAAGAGAAATGGAACGATATCAAAGTTGTCATTGAATATGGGATGCTAAGTGAAGATAAATTCTTTGAAAAAGCAGAGAATTTTGCATTATACCCAACTACTGAGGGAGAATTTTTTACTTTCGAAGAACTTAATGAGTCACTTAAAGACCATCAAACTGATAAGGATGGAAAATTGGTGATCCTTTATGCTTCAAATTTAGAGGAGCAACACAGTTATATTGAACAAGCGAAAAACAAAGGATATAAAGTTTTGCTTTTGGATTCGCCTATTATTGGTCACTTAATTCAAAAACTAGAAGGAAGTAAGGAAAAAATCAATTTTGCTCGTGTAGATGGTGACACACTTGAAAATTTGATAAAAAAGGATGAAAATACTGTTTCCAAACTTTCAGACGATGAAAAAGAGACCTTAAAACCAATGATCGAATCTGTAGTTTCAGAAAGTGGCTACACTGTTCAGTTAGAAGCTATGGATAGCAAAACGTTACCTTTTGTTTTGACCCAACCCGAATTTATGCGACGAATGAAAGAAATGCAGCAAACCGGTGGAGGCGGAATGATGGGGAATATGCCCGACATGTTCAACCTTGTGGTAAACACCAATCACGAATTAATAGGCGAAATCTTGAAGACAAAAACAGCTAAGAAAAGAGAACGCCTGATCATTCAAGCATTAGATCTTGCAAAACTCTCTCAAAATCAGCTAAAAGGTGAAGCGCTAACTCAATTCATCCTTCGGAGTGTCGAGATGATAAAGTAAAATTACAACCGCCCTTATGGGCGGTTTTTTTTTATCTTCACCTTTCCATGAGAGATATTCAACTTCCAATTGATGGTACTGCATTAGATCTTCCAGATGCAAGGCTTCGTTACTTCAAAAACTTTTTTAACACATCTGATTCTGTACACTTCTATAACACCTTACTAGAGGATACCCCTTGGCAGCAAGATCCTATTACTATTTTTGGTAAAACCTATGATCAACCGAGGCTGACTGCCTTGTATGCCTACAATTCCAATCCTTACAGCTATGCTGGAATCACTATGAACCCTCATAAGATGACCCCAACATTAACTAAAATCTATGACCGTGTCAGGAAAGAAAGTCCAGTGGAATTCACTTCTGTACTTTTGAATTTATACCGCAATGGAAAAGACAGTAATGGCTGGCATGCAGATAATGAAAAAGAATTGGGTCAAAGTCCAGTAATTGCCTCAATCAGTTTTGGAGCCGAACGTTTTTTTCATCTAAAGCACCGAAACATTAAAGAGGCTCGTTTAAAAATTTTGCTTCACTCTGGGAGTTTATTACTGATGGAAGGCAATACCCAAGAACGATGGTTGCATCAAATCCCAAAAACAGCAAAACCTTTAGCGCCAAGAATTAACTTGACTTTTCGAAAGATTATTTAAAAATTTGATCTAATAAGGCTGCTAAACGCACTCCCCCTTTAAGCAACTGAAATCGGACCGTATCAAAATGATCATAAAGATAACGATAGCCCAAATTTGTGTTTTTAGGTAAGGTATAATAAAGCTTTTTAGCTAACCCTTGTGACTCATTAACCCACTCCATTAGTGGAGCTTTTGCGATTTTGTTTAGATTATCTTCTGAATAGTTAGGAAGATTGATAGCCAATTCTGAATAACTCATCCCGTAATTATCTATCATGTCAGAATCCCATAGACGATGTAAATTAGAATTCCTTCCAAACCATTTTATTTTAATATCATTCCCTCCTCGATCATCTAAATTTCCCAAATGCATGGGCTGGTGAATATCGCCTACAAAATGAATTAATAATTTTAAATGAAATTGTTTGTCATCTCTGCTACTAGAGGAGCTTTGAATGACTTGAATACATTTTTCAATGGCAAAGACAATATCCCCTTTTTCGTTTTTAGCGCTACTTATATAGGTTTCATCTTGCTTTATGTTTGCATAATGCCATGGACTATACTCACTGAAATGGCTGTCGGATTTAATGTCATCTGCATAGGTGGAAATTTGAGCTAGAGATACACCATCCAGCAGTTCATTGATTTTTTTCGCTGTTCGCTTTTTGATTCGCTGTGCAGCAAGCTCTCCTACCACCCGGTGGCCTGTTGCACCCCAGGAATCTTTTGTACTTATTGGAATACAGAATAACATGGAAGGAAGAAGCAGTAAAATAAGGGTTGTTTTCATAAAATTTATTTCCATTGAAATTAAACCATCTAAATAACAATATGTCAAATTAAGATTAAGTATTTTTGAATTGAAAAGAAAACAACTTGAAAAATAACAATATCAAAGCCCTCATTTATTTGTGGGCTATCTTTTTTCCTTTACTATTGACTAGTCAAGAAAAGCAAGAAAAAGAGATTCTTGTCCCATCCATTAAAGGATCCATAAAAATTGACGGTTTAGGAAATGAAATTGACTGGGAAAAGTCCAATTGGACCTCAGATTTTTGGATGTGGAGACCCTCTGATTCGATTCCAGCTAAAAAACAAACACGATTTAAAATACTTCGTGATGAACAAAATCTTTATATCCTAGTTGAGTCAGATATCAATGGGACTAATTTCACAACACCTAATCTGAAAAGAGATTTTGAAACATTTGGTTCAGACTACCTAACGCTCCTTTTCGATACATTTAGTGATGCTACAAATGCCTTCTCTTTTGCTACTAATCCACTTGGAATCAAAGCAGATGGATTAATCTCTGGAGGAAATCAAGACTATCGAACTGGAAGAAACTTCGCATGGGACACTAAATGGAATGTTGAAACCTCCGTTACGGATACGCACTATACCGCCGAATTCAAAATCCCATTTAATTCGATGTTCTACGACAACAAAAACCCTTCCTGGCGATTCAATATCCTGCGAAGAAATACACAGGGAAATGAGCATAGTATTTGGGTAAGAACCCCACAAAATCAAGTAATTGGTAATCTTGCCTTCATGGGAAAGATGGTTTTTGAAACCCCACTCAAAAAAGCTAAAAATCCCATTTCATTGATTCCATTCCTCAGTGGTGCGAGTTATACAGACTTCGAAAATAGCGAGAAAAAAACTTCATTTGCTGTAGGTGGAGATGCAAAAGTACCTATTGGAAACGCACTCAATCTTGATCTCACTTTTAATCCTGATTTTTCTCAGGTAGAAGTAGATGATCAAGTGGTTAATTTAACCCGTTTTGCAATTTCATTACCCGAAAAAAGACAATTCTTTACCCAAAACGATGATTTATTCAAAGACTTTGGAGCAAACAGAGATGTAATCCCTTTTTTCTCTAGACGCATTGGAGTTGCAGAAGATTTAGACGGAAATACTATTGAAAATAAGATCATCGCAGGAGGGCGTTTAAGCGGAAAGCTAAATTCTAATCTGCGTATTGGTTTTTTAAATATTCTTACAGAAGCTGACGTAAAAAATGAAATTCCTTCCAATCTGAATACCGTTTTTACCTTGCGTCAAAAAGTTTTTGATCGATCTAATATTAGTTTCTTTTATATTGACAGAAGAACTACAGATGACTACGATTTTATCAGTGAGGAAGAACGAAAGAATAGTGTTACTGGGATTGAATACAATCTTGCTTCTACTGACAGTAAGTGGACTGGACGTGCCTTTTTGCACAAATCTTTCACTCAAGGATTGACAGAAGACGACATGATCGCTGGGGGAGTCTTGAGACGTAACACCTTAGAACAGCAAATAGAATTGGAAGTTATCCATGGTGGAGAAGATTTTAGATCTGATCTTGGTTTTTTTAGACGAACAGGATTTGTAAAAATCGCACCTGCATATACTTACAGGATTTACCCAAAAAATCCTAATGTGATAAATTATGAATTCAGTCAACGTAGTTTTTTAATCCTAGATCCTACAAAGGAATACAAGCTAACTGAACGATGGCTCATTTCTTCTATCCGAAAACGATATTTGGACAATACCAGCTTGCGTTTTCAATTTACCAATCGATATGAATTTCTCTTTGAAGAATTCGACCCTACCCGAAGTGATGGTGCCATCCCTTTACCTGGAAATGTTGATTATAATTTTTCTGAAATTGAATTGGCCTATCGCTCTGACCAGAGGAAAATATTCAACTTTAACACTGAGGTTAAATACGGTACTTTTTACAACGGTACCAAACTATCTATTGAAAATCAAATCAATTGGCGTAAGCAACCTATTTTTAATGCAAGTATGATCGTAAATTTCAATGCGATCAAATTACCAGACCCCTATCCCTCAAAGGATATTTGGTTGATTAGCCCAAAGCTTGATTTTACTTTTAGCAAAACCCTTTTCTGGACCACTTTTGTTCAATATAACTCACAAGGAGAAAACTTAGGAGTAAACTCAAGACTGCAATGGCGATTCGCACCGCTCTCAGATTTGTTCTTTGTCTACAATGATAATTATATCAGTACCGATAATTTCTCGCCAAGATATCGTAGTTTTAACCTCAAATTTACGTATTGGTTAAATATCTAATTATGAATTCTTTCCGAATAACATCGATTTCTTTTCTACTCGGTTTACTAATGTTTAATTGTGAACAGAACCCAAAAACAGTCCTAAATTCCGACATGATGATTGTCAAAGGGCAAGTTGAAGGGTTACGAAAAGGAAAGTTATTTCTTCAAAAATTTCAAGACTCTATCATGATCAATGTGGATTCCACTTTAGTAGAAGGGACCCCAGAATTTGAATTTAAAACACCCTTAGAAACAGCAGAAGTATTTTACCTCTATCTAGATAAAGAGGATGGAGATAGTCTAAACGATCGTATTCTGTTTTTTGGAGAAAAGGGAACCATCGAAATCAATACATTGCTAAAAACTTTTGAAAGTAGTGCTAAAATCACAGGGTCTAAAAATCAAGAATTACTTCAAGAATACATCTCATTTTCAAGAAAATTCAATGATCAAAATCTAGAGTTGATGAAAGAATTTTACGAAGCTCAAATGGTTCGTAATACCAAGAGAGCCGACTCCATTGAAGAAAAAATGAACAAACTGCTCAAAAGAAGGTATCTGTACACAATTAATTTTGCTGCTACAAACACAGATCAAAACATTGCGCCTTATCTAGCCTTAACTGAAGTTTATGACGCTAATCTCGCTTTATTAGATTCCATAGCAGTAAAAATGACACCTGAAGTTAGCGAATCAAAATACGGTAAACAATTTACAGAATACCTCGAAAAAAGAAGGAATTCAGTAAACTAAAGACTGGCTGACTTTTTTAACAAAGCTTGGATCATGTTTTTTCGCTCTGATTGAATGTTTCCAAAATGCTTCTTTAAATTCTCCTTTGTTGCTACTGCATTGATTTTTGTAATCAGATCGTCAAAGACTTGAATTGCCTCTTCAATTAGTTGCTCACTCTTTGATAAATCCGCGTCTGGATTTGATAATTCCCATAGATAAATGTCCTCTATGATTGCACCAATGTCATTATTGATGTCTTTTTTAAGTTGTTTGATACTTGCCATTATAATAAATATGTTTAACTAATATAGATAATTATTTAATATTTCTTAAAAAAACTTAAACAAAATTTTTTAAGATATCTTTAAATCTATCCTTGAAATGTAACGTAATTTCTGGGAGTTTCGTACAAGGTTACGGAGAGTTCGTGTTCCTTGTTAAGGTGAGGTTTCAGTAGATTATATATCACCACCGCCATATTTTCTGCGGTAGGAATTAAATCAATAAATTCGTGTACTTCTTCATTAAGATTTTTATGATCCATTCTGTCCTCTACTTCTACTTTTATTAAATCCTTGAGTAATTTCATGTCCATGACATAACCCGTTTGAGGATCTATACTCCCCTTCACATGAACAATAAGTTCGTAATTATGTCCGTGGTAATGGGGATTGGCACATTTACCAAAAACGGCTTCGTTTTCGGTATCGGTCCAATCTTTACGATACAAGCGATGGGCTGCATTAAAATGTGCTTTTCTACTAACAGTTACTTTCACTTGATGGCTTTTATATGATTAAAAAATCGTTCGAAAATTATTTTAAACCAAACGGTATATTCATCAGGATTTATGGCAATATCCGCTTCAATATCTATAAGCGACATCCATTTCCATTCTGCTACTTCCTCCGTATTGATCTGAGGCACCTCTTCATAATGTCCCAACATTACATGATCTAATTCGTGTTCTGTTAATCCATTATCAAAAGGAGCTTTGTAAATAAAGCTAAACAACTCCTCCAAGGTAACACTAAAACCCATTTCTTCATCCAAACGACGCATCCCTGCCTCTATATTTTGCTCTCCTTCGCGTTGGTGACTACAACAGGTGTTTGTCCAAAGCCCTGGTGAATGGTATTTGTGGTGGGCACGTTGCTGGAGCATCAACTCCCCTTTTTGATTTAAAATAAACACCGAAAATGCACGGTGTAATACTCCTTTTTCATGGGCTTCCATTTTAGGGAGGGTTCCAATAGGTTTATCCTCACTATCTACAAGGATCACTTTTTCTTCTTTCATGCCTTCCAAAATTACCTATATTTTTTTCAAAAACCTATTCCTAATGGTTTCCTGTCGGACATTAATTGAATACTTTTGTCAAAATTTGATTGAATGGGATTTTTAGAAGAAATCAAACGCAGAAGAACTTTTGGGATCATCTCTCACCCTGATGCTGGTAAAACCACCTTAACAGAAAAACTACTTCTTTTTGGAGGTGCAATCCAAGAAGCAGGTGCAGTAAAATCAAATAAAATCAAAAAAACAGCCACGAGTGACTTTATGGAAATTGAACGCCAGAGAGGAATTTCTGTGGCCACCTCTGTTCTTGCTTTTCTGTACAAGGATAAAAAAATCAATATATTGGATACTCCTGGGCATAAAGATTTTGCCGAAGATACTTTTCGAACACTCACAGCTGTTGACAGCGTAATCGTGGTGATTGATGTTGCAAAAGGAGTAGAAGAACAAACCGAAAAACTGGTGGAAGTCTGTCGTATGCGGAACATCCCCATGATGGTTTTTATCAATAAGTTGGATCGAGAAGGAAAAGATGCTTTTGACCTTTTGGACGAAGTAGAACAAAAGCTTGGACTTCACGTCACCCCCCTTTCCCTTCCTATCGGGATGGGTTATGATTTTAAAGGAATCTACAATATTTGGGAACGAAATATCCAGCTGTTTGAAGAAGAACAAAAACAAACCGTAGGGAAGAAATCAAAATTTTCTAGTTTAGACGATCCCCAATTAGAAGCAGCTATTGGAATAAATGCCTTAGCCACACTCAAAGAAGAACTGGAACTTATTGACGGGGTGTATCCTACTTTTAATCGAGAAGCTTATTTAGCTGGAAATCTCCAACCGGTCTTATTTGGTTCGGCATTGAATAATTTTGGAGTAGAAGAACTACTCAACTGTTTTATAGAAATTGCTCCAGAACCCCTTTCAAAGAATTCAGAAGAACGCTTGATAGATCCCAAAGAAAAAGAATTTAGTGGCTTTGTCTTTAAAATTCATGCTAACATGGACCCCAACCACCGAGATCGTTTGGCTTTTATAAAAGTAGTCTCTGGAACATTTGAACGAAACGTGCCTTATCTTCATGTGCGTCTCAACAAAAAATTAAAGTTCTCCTCCCCAAATACCTTCTTTGCTGAACGAAAAGAAATTGTAGATATTTCCTATCCAGGAGACATCGTAGGTCTTCACGATACAGGGAATTTTAAAATTGGAGACACCCTGACAGGTGGTGAACTTTTGCATTTCAAAGGTATTCCCAGCTTTTCTCCTGAACACTTTCGCTATGTCAACAACAATGACCCTATGAAGGCTAAACAGTTAGCTAAAGGAATTGACCAACTTATGGATGAAGGTGTTGCACAATTGTTTACCCTAGACCTGAATGGACGAAAAGTAATTGGTACCGTGGGTGCGTTACAGTTTGAAGTAATCCAATACCGACTCCTACACGAATACGGAGCAAAATGTACTTACGATAATCTCAATGTTCACAAAGCATGTTGGATAGAAGCTGACGAAAAAAGTGAGTCTTTCAAAGAGTTTAAAAGGATCAAACAAAAGTTTTTAGCTAAAGATAAACGCGGACAACTAGTCTTTTTGGCCGACTCTGCCTTCTCACTTCAAATGGCACAAGATCAGTACAAAAACCTGAAATTTCATTTTACATCAGAGTTTTAATAAGTGCTCCTTAGAACACAAAAAGGCAGATGCCAATATGAATTTCAGCACAAGGAAAAGTCTCTTCGTAATAGGGTTGAATCTTTGCCTTGAAACAATAGATGAACTGTTTCAAGAGAATATCGCTAATAAAGCAAAAGCCTCTGCATGAAAAATGGGGACGGATCCATACTTAATGTTTTATATTTTTATATTAATAACCTTAAAATTGTGATAGAATGAAAAAAATAGCATTAATAACAGGAGCGAGTAAAGGAATAGGAAAAGCGCTGGCAGAAAAAATGCTTGATGAAAATTTTTTTGTCATCGGAACAAGTAGGGACGGGGAATTCAGTGATTTTAACACTAAAGATTTTTACGCTTTAAAATTAGACCTCTCAAATCCCACAAGTATTGAAAATGCACATAAGGAAATTTTCAATACGTTCAAAAATATTGATATCCTGATCAATAACGCAGGAATTGGACCAGACTTAGACACCTATATCCCCGAAAAAAAATCTTTTAATAATACATTTGAAGTAAATGTTGATGGTGCGGTTTTCTTCACAGAACCTTTAATTGATATGATTAATCACGATGGAATAATATTAAATGTATCATCAAAAATGGGTTCTTTAGACGTATGTGAATCTACAAACTCAGTTGCGTATCGTATGTCCAAAAGCGCATTGAATATGTATAGTAAAATTCTGTCAAATCGACTAAAAGGGAAGCCAAGAGTAGCATCTATTCACCCGGGTTGGGTAAAGACGGCAATCATAGAAAGTAACCTTAAAAACGCCCGATTAACTCCCGGAGAATCAGCTGATAAAATTTTCAAATTTTTAACCATGGCATTTGGCAATGGTATTTATTGGGATTGTGAAAATGAAACTGAATTACCATGGTAAATAAGTATTCATCTAGTGTTTTAATGTAAAAAACAAATACCCCACAAGGTTTTCTAAAACACCATCCCAAAAAAAAAGACCGAAAAAAATGAATAAAAAAACCCTCCAGATGGAGGGTTTAATTTTTAAGCTTCACCAGCCGGTCCAAAATTCAGTGGGATCGGTGGGGTGTCATTGGTTTCTATAATGCCATTGGTGTTTTCAAAACGCTGAATATTATCGCCTAGTGCTTTGTGAAAGCGTTTGGCGTGTTCAGGAGTCAAAATAACTCGAGACTTTACTCGTGCTTTTGGAGCACCTGGCATAACGGTAATAAAATCGACAATAAACTCCGAAGTAGAATGGTTAATAATTGCAAGGTTGGAATAAATACCATCCGCAATATTTTCATCTATCGCAATATTCAATTGCTTTTCTTTAGGGTCTTTTTTATCACTCATTATTTAAAAACTTATTTCCTCTTCTTTGTTAATCAAAAGACTTTTATACTCGTCTTTAGAACCTACAATAACATCATTGTATGCTCTTAGACCAGTTCCTGCAGGGATTTTATGTCCTACAATTACATTCTCTTTTAATCCTTCTAGAAGGTCAACTTTACCGCTTACAGCAGCTTCATTCAATACCTTAGTAGTTTCCTGGAAGGAAGCCGCTGAGATAAAGGATTTAGTCTGTAACGAAGCACGTGTAATTCCTTGAAGCTCTGGAGTTGCAGTTGCCGGAGCAGCATCGCGTGCTACGATCAACTGTTTATCTTCTCTTTTGAGCAAGGAGTTTTCATCACGCAACTGACGAGAGGAAACAATTTGTCCTTGTTTTAGATTTTCAGAATCTCCAATTTCTTCCACAATTTTCATACCATAGAGGCCATCGTTTTCTTGAATAAAGTCGTAACGGAAAATCAATTGATTTTCTAAGAAAATAGTATCTCCCGGATCCATAATACGAACTTTACGCATCATCTGACGCACTACAACTTCAAAATGCTTGTCGTTAATTTTCACACCTTGTAATCGATATACTTCTTGGATTTCGTTTACTAGATATTGTTGTACTGCAGAAGGGCCTTTGATTTTAAGAATATCTGCTGGTGTAGTTGAACCATCAGATAAAGACATTCCTGCTTTAACAAAGTCGTTTTCTTGTACAAGAATCTGGTTAGACAATTTCACTAAATACTTTTTGATGTCACCAAATTTTGATTCTACGATAATCTCGCGATTTCCTCTTTTGATTTTACCAAAAGAAACAACCCCATCAATTTCAGAAACTACTGCTGGGTTAGAAGGGTTACGAGCTTCAAATAATTCTGTTACACGAGGTAAACCTCCGGTAATATCTCCAGATTTTGCAGATTTTCGTGGGATCTTAACCAATACTTTACCTTCCTGAATCTGATCTCCTTCATTAACAATAAGGTGTGCTCCTACTGGTAAATTGTATGATCTTAAGATGTTTCCTTTCTTATCTGCGATAGATAAGGTTGGAATCAATTTTTTGTTTCTAGATTCAGAAATTACTTTTTCTTGGAAACCTGTTTGTTCATCAATTTCTACTTGATAAGTTAAACCTTGTTCAATGTTTTCAAACACAATTTTACCCGTAAATTCTGAAACAATAACTCCATTAAACGGATCCCACTTACAAATCACAGTATCCTTTTTAATTTTGTCTCCATTTTTAATATGAAGAGAAGAACCGTAAGGGATGTTATTGGTACTCAAAACACTTTTGGTTTTGCTGTCTAAAATTTTAATCTCTGATGTTCTAGAAATTACAATTTCAGCATCATTACCATCAGAATCTTTTCCTTGAACAGTTTTTAAATCTTCGATTTCAGCTACCCCATCAAATTTGGCAAGTAACTTATTTTCTTCCGAGATGTTTCCTGCTACCCCTCCTACGTGGAAGGTTCTCAAAGTTAACTGTGTTCCAGGTTCTCCAATAGATTGAGCTGCAATAACTCCTACTGCTTCTCCTCGTTGAACCATTTTACCAGTAGCAAGGTTACGACCGTAACATTTCGCACAAATACCGTATTGAGCAGCACAAGTTAAAGGCGAACGTACTTCTACAGATTCTATGGGTGCATTTTCGATAAGATACACCTCATTATCTTGAATTTCTTGACCTGCTTCTACAATGATGTCATTTGATCTTGGATCAACAACATCATGAAGAGCTACACGTCCGAGAATTCGTTCCCCCAGAGATTCTACAATTTCTTCATTTTTCTTTAGTGGTTTCACTTCTACACCACGTAAAGTTTCACAGTCCTCAATGTTTACAATTACGTCTTGAGAAACATCGTGAAGTCGTCGTGTAAGGTATCCAGCATCAGCAGTTTTTAGTGCTGTATCTGCAAGACCTTTTCGAGCCCCGTGTGTAGAAATAAAATATTCAAGAATAGAAAGTCCTTCTTTAAAGTTAGAAAGAATTGGATTCTCAATAATTTCACCACCGCCGATATTCGATTTTTTTGGTTTGGCCATCAGACCTCGCATACCCGTTAACTGTCGAATTTGTTCTTTAGATCCCCGAGCTCCTGAATCCAACATCATGAATACAGAATTAAACCCTTGTTGATCTTCACTAATTCGCTTCATTGCCAATTCGGTCAATTGTGCATTCGTAGAAGTCCAAATATCAATTACTTGATTGTAACGCTCGTTGTTGGTGATCAATCCCATGTTGTAGTTACCGATCACTGCATCTACTTGCGTATTGGCTTCATCGATCATGGTCAATTTCTCTGGTGGGATAATAATATCTCCTAAACTGAATGATAAACCACCTTTGAATGCAAATCCATAACCCATGGATTTAATCTTGTCTAAAAACTCAGCTGTTTCCGGTACACTGGTAACTTTTAAAATGTCTCCAATGATTTCACGTAAGTTTTTCTTGGTCAAGACCACATTGAAATAACCGGCTTCTTCTGGAACAACTTCGTTAAATAATACACGTCCTACAGTAGATTCAATGATTTGATAAACCAATTCTCCTTCTTCGTTGAAGTCTTTCGTTCTGATTTTAATCATTGCATTTAATTCCACACGCTTTTCGTTTAAAGCGATATGAACTTCTTCAGTAGAATAGAAGATCAAGCCTTCTCCTTTAACTTTGTGACTTGGAGTTGACTTTCTTGCTTTAGTCATGTAATACAATCCTAAAACCATATCTTGAGACGGTACCGTTATCGGAGATCCGTTTGCAGGATTAAGGATACTATGAGATGCCAACATTAAGAGTTGAGATTCCAAGATCGCTTCTGGCCCTAATGGTAAGTGAACCGCCATCTGATCTCCATCAAAATCGGCATTGAACGCAGTACATACTAGGGGATGCAATTGAATTGCTTTACCTTCGATTAGCTTTGGCTGAAAGGCTTGAATACCTAAACGGTGCAATGTAGGAGCTCTGTTTAAAAGTACTGGATGTCCTTTCAATACATTTTCTAGAATGTCCCAAACAACAGGTTCTTTTCTATCTATAATTTTCTTAGCAGATTTTACTGTTTTTACAATTCCCCTTTCAATAATCTTACGAATAATGAACGGTTTGTATAATTCAGCAGCCATTCCTTTAGGAAGTCCACATTCAAAAAGTTTTAATTCTGGTCCTACTACAATAACCGATCGTGCAGAATAATCTACTCGTTTTCCAAGTAAATTCTGACGGAAACGCCCTTGTTTTCCTTTCAAAGAATCTGAAAGAGACTTTAAAGGTCTGTTAGAATCTGTTTTTACAGCAGAAGACTTACGCGTATTATCAAATAAAGAATCAACTGATTCCTGCAACATTCGTTTTTCATTTCTTAAAATTACCTCAGGAGCTTTGATCTCAACTAAACGCTTTAAACGGTTGTTTCGGATGATCACTCTTCGGTATAAATCGTTTAAGTCAGAAGTTGCAAAACGACCTCCATCTAATGGAACTAACGGGCGTAATTCTGGTGGAATTACTGGAACCACTTTCATGATCATCCATTCTGGTAGATTTTCGCCACGCTCATTTGCTTCGCGGAATGCTTCTACCACCTGTAGTCTTTTTAGAGCTTCAGTTTTACGTTGTTTAGAGGTTTCATTGTTCGCTTTATGACGCAGCTCATAAGACAAGGCTTTGAGATCGATACGTGAAAGCAATTCAATCAAACACTCTGCTCCCATTTTAGCAATGAACTTTTCAGGATCACTGTCTTCTTTGTATTGATTTTCTGGTGGAACTTGCTCCATGACATTCAAGTACTCCTCTTCTGTCAAGAAATCCATTGCTTGAAGTGGTTCACCTTCTTCATTTTTAGCAATACCGGGTTGAATTACTACATAACGTTCGTAATAGATAATCATGTCTAATTTCTTAGACGGTAGGCCGAGTAAGTATCCAATTTTGTTCGGAAGTGAACGGAAGTACCAAATGTGAGCGACAGGCACTACCAAATTGATATGACCTACACGATCACGACGAACTTTCTTTTCTGTTACTTCTACCCCACATCGATCACATACAATCCCTTTGTAGCGAATTCTTTTATACTTTCCACAGGCACATTCGTAATCCTTTACAGGACCAAAAATACGCTCACAAAAAAGCCCATCCCGCTCTGGCTTGTGTGTTCGGTAATTAATTGTTTCAGGCTTTAGCACCTCACCACGTGAGTTTCCAAGAATAATTTCTGGAGATGCCAAACCAATAGCAATTTTATTGAATTTTTTCTGCGTAATGATTTCGTTATTTCTTGCCATGACTAAATGTCTTCTATATATTATATTATTCTTCCAATCTAATGTCTAATCCTAATCCTTTAAGTTCGTGCATGAGTACGTTAAACGACTCTGGCAAACCAGGTTCAGGTAAGGTGTCACCTTTTACTATGGCTTCATAGGTCTTGGCTCTACCGATCACGTCATCAGATTTGACGGTCAGAATTTCTTGTAGTGTGCTCGAAGCACCATATGCCTCTAGTGCCCATACTTCCATTTCTCCAAATCGCTGTCCACCAAATTGAGCTTTACCTCCTAATGGTTGTTGCGTGATTAATGAGTATGGCCCAATTGATCTTGAGTGCATTTTGTCATCTACCATATGTCCGAGTTTCAGCATATAGATAACTCCAACAGTTGCAGGTTGATCAAAACGTTCCCCAGTCCCTCCATCGTAAAGATATGAGTGACCGTACAAAGGCACATTTGCTTTTTCAGTTAGTGCATTGATTTCTTCTATGGTTGCACCATCAAAAATTGGTGTGGAATATTTTTCACCTAAATTTTGGCCAGCCCAACCCAATACGGTTTCATAGATCTGACCAATATTCATACGTGAAGGTACTCCAAGCGGATTTAAAACAATATCCACAGGGGTTCCATCTTCCAAGAAAGGCATTTCTTCTTCACGGACAATTCGGGCTACAATACCTTTATTCCCGTGACGTCCTGCCATCTTATCTCCTACTTTAAGCTTTCGTTTTTTAGCAATATATACTTTAGCTAATTTTTTGATTCCAGCAGGAAGTTCATCCCCTACACTAATGGTAAATTTCTCACGACGCAATGCTCCTTGAAGATCGTTTTCTTTGATTTTATAATTGTGAATCAAATCAGCAATCAGTGTATTGGTTTCTTTAGTCGTGGTCCAAGACCCTTTAGTAAGGTGGGTGTAATCCTCTACTGAAGATAACATCTTAAGCGTATACTTTTTCCCTTTTGGAAGTACTTCTTCTCCCAAATCGTTTTGTACTCCTTGACATGTTTTTCCATTAACAATGGTAAACAGTTTTTCTACTAAAACAGCCTTCAGTGCTTCAAACTTTTCGTCAAAAACATTTTCAAGTGCATCTAACTCCTGCTTGTCTTGATTTCTTTTGCGTTTGTCTTTCACAGAACGCGTAAAGAGTTTTTTATCGATAACGACACCTTGAAGAGATGGTGGTGCTTTGAGTGAAGCATCTTTGACATCACCAGCTTTATCTCCAAAAATGGCACGTAAAAGTTTTTCTTCCGGAGTAGGGTCAGATTCTCCTTTGGGAGTAATCTTTCCAATCAAAATATCTCCTGAATTAACTTCAGCACCAATTCGGATCATTCCGTTTTCATCTAAATCTTTAGTTGCTTCTTCGCTGACGTTAGGTATATCGTTAGTCAATTCCTCTGAGCCTAACTTTGTATCTCTTACATCAAGTGAATATTCATCTATGTGAATAGAGGTAAAAATATCCTCACGAACCACACGTTCTGATATTACGATTGCATCTTCAAAATTGTATCCTTTCCAAGGCATGAAAGCTACTTTCATGTTTCTTCCCAAGGCCAATTCACCAGCTTCGGTAGCATAACCTTGACACAATACTTGTCCTTTGGTGACACGATCTCCTTTTTTAATGATCGGCTTAAGGTTAATACATGTTCCTTGATTCGTCTTTCTGAACTTAATGAGGTTGTAAGACTTAATATTTCCATCAAAACTGATTAATTCGTCTTTCTCAGAAAAGTCGTAGCGAATTTCAATACGATTTGCATCTACATATTCTACAACACCATCATTTTCAGCATTGATTAAAACTCTAGAATCTGAGGCTACTTGTTTCTCTAAACCGGTTCCAACAATAGGAGACTCTGGTCTTAATAAAGGTACGGCCTGACGCATCATGTTAGATCCCATCAAAGCTCGGTTGGCATCATCATGTTCCAAAAATGGAATCAAAGATGCTGAAATAGAAGCAATTTGATTAGGTGCTACATCTGTAAAATTCACCTGATCTGGTGTCACCAATGGGAAATCAGCCTGATCTCGTGCAATGACTTTTTCGTCGGTAATTTTTCCTGATTTATCAAAACCAATATTGGCTTGCGCAATTAGTTTATTTTCCTCTTCCTCTGCACTAAGGTAGATTGTTTCTTTTAAATTAATTGTTCCGTTTTCTACTTTACGGTAAGGTGTTTCTATAAACCCTAAGTTATTTACTTTGGCGTAAACACTCAAAGAGGATATAAGACCAATGTTTGGACCTTCAGGAGTTTCAATAGGACACAATCTTCCGTAGTGGGTATAGTGTACATCTCGCACCTCAAATCCTGCTCGTTCACGGGAAAGTCCTCCAGGTCCTAATGCAGAAAGTCTTCGCTTGTGCGTAATTTCTGCAAGTGGGTTAGTTTGGTCCATAAACTGAGACAACTGATTCGTTCCGAAAAAGCTGTTGATCACTGAGGAAAGTGTTTTTGCGTTGATCAAATCAATCGGTGTAAACACTTCATTATCACGAACATTCATTCGCTCTCTAATGGTTCTGGCCATACGAGCTAATCCAACACCAAATTGAGAAGACAATTGCTCTCCTACAGTACGAACACGTCTGTTAGAAAGGTGATCGATATCATCGATCTCAGCCTTAGAATTGATCAACTCGATCAAATATTTAATGATGGTAATAATATCTTGTTTAGTTAAAACTTGCTTGTCCATTTCGACATTCAAGCCTAACTTTTTATTCATTCGGTAACGACCAACTTCTCCGAGATTGTAACGCTGGTCAGAAAAGAATAATTTATCAATAATTCCTCTTGCAGTATCCTCATCTGGCGGCTCTGCATTTCGAAGTTGACGATAAATATGTTCTACAGCTTCTTTTTCAGAGTTTGTAGGGTCTTTTTGAAGTGTGTTGTAAATTATCGCATAGTCCGACATATGTGCGTCTACTTTGTGAAGTAGAATTGCTTTTACACCAGCTTCTAGAATTTCTTCAATATGTTCTTTTTCAATGACGGTATCACGATCAATGATGATTTCATTTCGCTCGATTGAAATTACTTCACCTGTATCTTCGTCTACAAAATCTTCATGCCAAGTTTTTAGAACACGAGCAGCTAATTTTCTACCTAAAGTTTTCTTGAGTCCCGTTTTAGACACTTTGATTTCTTCTGCCAAATCAAAGATTTCTAAAATATCACGATCATGTTCAAATCCGATCGCTCTAAAAAGAGTTGTAACAGGTAATTTTTTCTTACGGTCAATGTAGGCATACATTACACTGTTAATGTCTGTGGCGAATTCAATCCATGAACCTTTAAAAGGAATCACACGGGCAGAATACAATTTGGTTCCATTAGCATGGAAAGATTGACCAAAAAATACACCTGGTGAACGGTGTAGTTGAGAAACTACAATACGCTCTGCACCATTGATAACGAAAGTACCACTGGGTGTCATGTAAGGAATTGTTCCTAAAAATACATCCTGTACAATAGTCTCAAAATCTTCGTGTTCTGGATCAGTACAGTATAATTTCAAACGGGCCTTCAGAGGAACCGAATAAGTTAAACCTCTTTCGATACATTCTTGAATTGAGTATCGGGGTGGGTCAACGAAATAATCGAGGAATTCGAGTACGAATTGATTTCGAGTATCTGTTATGGGAAAATTTTCTTTAAACGTATTGAAGAGACCTTCTTCGTTACGCTCGTCAGATTTTGTTTCAAGTTGGAAAAAATCCTGAAATGATTTAATTTGGATATCGAGGAAATCCGGATAATTTGGCGAGTGTTGTGCTCCTGCGAAATTGACTCTTTGACTCTTTGAAATTGGCATCTAACTATATTTTAATGGTCATAACTATTAAAAGGGGGGGCTACGTTACTTCTATAAAGGGGTATAGGCCTTTGGAAAAATCCAAAAGCCTATGCCTCTAATGGTATGGATTGAGACTACTTAAGCTCAACCTCGGCACCAGCTTCTTCTAGAGATTTTTGAAGCGCTTCTGCTTCATCTTTAGCGATTCCTTCTTTCAAAGGACTAGGTGCACTATCAACAAGTTCTTTTGCTTCTTTAAGCCCAAGACCTGTTAATTCTTTTACTAACTTAACTACTGCTAATTTAGAAGCTCCAGCGGCTTTAAGGATAACGTCAAATTCTGACTTTTCCTCTACTGCTGCTGCATCTCCACCACCTGCAGGTCCAGCTACAGCTACTGCTGCTGCTGCCGGCTCAATACCGTACTCATCTTTTAGTATATCAGCCAATTCATTAACTTCTTTTACTGTCAAGTTGACTAATTGTTCTGCGAATTCTTTTAAATCTGCCATGTTATTAATTTTTCTGTTTGAATTTATTATGTGTATTCGAGTGCGTACTTATTTTGGGTCAGGATGCTCGTTCTGAAAGTGTTTTAAGTATTCCAGAAAGTTTCCCGCCTCCTGACTGAAGCGCTGAAACCACGTTTTTGGCTGGTGATTGTAACAATGTAATGATATCTCCAACCAATTCTTCTTTAGATTTGATAGCAACTAGTGCATCAATCTGATCATCACCTATATAAATAGCTTCTTCAATGAAGGCTCCTTTTAAAATCGGTTTTTCAGATTTTTTTCTAAAGTTCTTGATCACCTTCGCAGGTGCGTTTCCTGTTTCAGAAAACATTAACGAAGTATTCCCTTTCAGGATCTCCGTTAACTCTCCAAAGTCTTGGGTGGAAGCTTCCATGGCTTTAGCGAGTAGGGTATTCTTAACCACTTGCAGTTGAATGTTCTCTTTAAAACAAGCGCGTCGTAACGCAGTTGTTTGTAGAGCATTTAATCCTGCTATATCAGCTAAATAAAGGGTTTTAACCCCTGATAAAGCCTCTTTTAGGTTTTCTATTGCGTCGTTTTTTTCTTGTCTAGTCATTTGCTTATTTTTTGTACGTTAACCCAATTTTGTATCTATAGAGATACTGGGACTCATGGTACTTGACATGAAAACACTTTTGACATAAACTCCTTTCGTTGTAGAAGGTTTTAATTTCATGATGGTTTTCAATAACTCATCTGCGTTTTCGTAAATTTTATCTGAAGTAAAAGAAGCTTTACCGATAGCTGCATGAACGATTCCCGTCTTATCAACCTTGAAATCGATCTTACCTCCTTTAACATCAGTAACTGCTTTTTTGATGTCCATTGTTACCGTACCAGTCTTGGGGTTTGGCATCAAGCCTCTTGGGCCCAATACACGGCCTAAAGGTCCTAACTTTCCCATAACACTAGGCATAGTTACAATAACGTCTACATCAGTCCAACCTTCTTTAATTTTCTGAAGATATTCATCTAATCCGACAAAATCTGCACCTGCTTCTTTAGCTTCTGCTTCTTTATCAGGTGTAACTAATGCCAAGACACGAACGTCTTTTCCAGTTCCATGAGGTAGGGTTACTACACCACGTACCATTTGATTTGCTTTTCGTGGGTCTACTCCCAAACGAATTGCCAAATCAATACTTGCATCAAATTTAGTATTGGTAATTTCTTTTACCAATGCTGAAGCCTCTTTAAGGGTATAGATGTTTTTAGGATCTACTTTTGCCCGAGCCTCTTTTTGTTTTTTTGTAATTCTCGCCATTGCTTGGTTTTAATAAATTAAAAAGGAGCTTGTCCAGAAATTTTGAATCCCATTGAACGTGCTGTTCCGGCTACCATTTTCATAGCAGACTCGATTGTAAATGCATTTAGATCGGGCATTTTATCCTCAGCAATGAGCTTAACCTGATCCCAAGTGACTGTTGCCACTTTCATTCGGTTAGGCTCACCAGAACCTTTTTTAGCTTTGGCTGCTTCCATTAGTTGAACGGCCGCTGGCGGTGTTTTGAGAACAAATTCAAAGGATTTGTCAACATATACAGTAATCGCTACTGGTATAATCTTACCAGGTTTATCTTGGGTTCTTGCATTAAATTGTTTGCAAAATTCCATGATATTGACTCCTGCGGCACCGAGCGCGGGTCCAACCGGTGGCGACGGATTCGCTGCACCTCCCCGAACTTGTAGTTTTAAAACTTTACTTACTTCTTTTGCCATTGTTTCATTTAATTAGTTATCGTGTAAGAGTGGAAGCAATACACGAGACTTTTATTTATTAGTGTAACATTTATAATTTTTCAACTTGCATATAACTCAACTCAAGAGGGGTCTTTCTCCCAAAGATTTTGACCATAACCTCTAGTTTGCGTTTTTCTTCATTAACTTTTTCTATTGCACCTGTAAAACCATTGAAAGGTCCATCGATGACTTTAACATTTTCACCCACAGTAAATGGAATAGATACGTGTTCCGCCGTTAGCGCTAATTCGTCTACTTTTCCTAGCATTCTATTAACTTCAGATTCTCTAAGTGGTACGGGTTCTCCTCCTTTGGTTTCTCCCAAAAATCCAATAACATTCGTCACTGATTTGATTATGTGAGGAAGTTCCCCTGTGAGATTGGCCTTAACCATTATGTATCCGGGAAAATAGACGCGCTCTTTATTTATTTTTTTTCCGTTACGAATTTGGATTACTTTTTCAGTAGGCACTAATATATCTTCGACCAAATGATCGTAACCAAAACGGGAAATCTCAGACATTATATAGTCTTTAATTTTCGCTTCTTGTCCGCTTACTGCACGAACAACGTACCATTTTTTATCTTTCAAAGTAATTGCCATCCGTTGTTATCCTATGAGGTTAAAGTAAAATTGAATCACACGAGATAAAACCGTATCTGCACCCCAAATAGCTAAAGAAAATAATACGGAAAACACCAATACAATTACAACTAAACGTTGTAATTCTGAGCGCTCTGTCCAAGAAACATTGTTCTTAAGTTCTTCGAAGGAATCTTTAATGTATGAAATCATGTTCTACTTTTTCTTTTGTTGCACGGGTTGAGAGGCTCGAACTCCCGACACCTGGTTTTGGAGACCAGTGCTCTACCAACTGAGCTAAACCCGTTTTTATTTGACAGAAAAGGTATCCGCCATTAGCGGACACCTTCATGTCATCTTAAAAACATCTTAACTAGTCTAGGATCTCTGTTACCTGACCTGCTCCAACTGTTCTACCTCCTTCACGGATTGCAAAACGAAGCCCAAGGCTCAATGCAATAGGCTGGATCAAATCAACATTGATCGTTAGGTTGTCACCTGGCATTACCATTTCTACACCATCAGAGAGTGAAATGTTTCCAGTTACATCCGTTGTTCTTACATAAAACTGTGGTCTGTAGTTATTATGGAATGGAGTATGACGTCCACCTTCTTCTTTTTTAAGGATATAAACTTCTGCTTTGAATTTAGCATGTGGAGTTACAGAACCTGTCTTACAAAGAACCATTCCTCTTTTTATATCTGTTTTTTCAATACCTCTTAAAAGAATCCCAACGTTATCACCAGCTTCTCCTCTATCTAATATCTTACGGAACATCTCTACTCCAGTAATGGTAGACTTCATTTTTTCAGCACCCATACCGATGATGTCAATTTCGTCTCCAGTATTAGCAACTCCAGTCTCAATACGACCAGTAGCTACAGTACCACGTCCTGTGATTGAAAATACATCTTCAACAGGCATTAAGAAATCTTTATCTACATCACGCTTAGGCAATTCGATCCATGCGTCAACTTCATCCATAAGTTTCATTACAGTGTCAACCCATTTTTGCTCTCCATTGAGTGCTCCAAGTGCTGAACCTAAAACAACAGGAGTGTTGTCACCATCATAGTCGTAGAAAGAAAGTAATTCTCTAACTTCCATGTCAACTAATTCTAATAATTCTTCGTCATCTACCATGTCCACTTTGTTCAAGAATACAACAATACGTGGCACACCAACCTGGCGTCCTAATAAGATGTGTTCTCTTGTTTGTGGCATTGGACCATCAGTAGCTGCAACAACAAGAATAGCACCATCCATCTGAGCGGCACCAGTAACCATGTTCTTTACATAATCGGCGTGACCTGGACAGTCAACGTGAGCATAGTGACGATTTGCAGTTTGATATTCTACGTGAGAAGTGTTAATAGTAATACCACGTTCCTTCTCTTCAGGAGCATTATCGATTTGATCGAAGCTTCTAGCCTCAGAGAATCCTGCGTCTGCCAATACTTTCGTAATTGCTGCAGTTAAAGTCGTTTTACCATGATCTACGTGACCAATTGTTCCAATATTTAAGTGGGGTTTTGACCGGTCAAATGTTTCTTTAGCCATAATTATTGTTGTTTCATTGTTATTTTTAGGAGCGCAAATTTATTAATTTTTTTCTTTTCATTGATTCTTTTACGTATTTTTTTTGAATTAAATTCTATTCAATCAGAGCTTTTTGTGTAAACCTCATAAAAAAGATGTTTTCTAATGAGTCATCTCATTTAAATTCAGAACTTTGGAATTTATATTAATTTCATCTCAGAAGATTATTAATAAGGAAGGAGTCAGATGTTTTTTTGTTTATTTGTACTCCAATTTAGAGTCCGCTTTATGGGCTTAAGTTAAATAGATTACAAAATGAATTTATGCATCATTGTACCTTGTTTTAATGAAGCTAAAAGAATCCCACTTGCAGATTTTTCTAAATTTCTTCTAAATTTCCCAAAGGTGGTAATTCACTTTGTAAATGACGGTTCTACAGACCAGACTCTGAATGAGCTCCTTCTTTTTAAAAAACAACACCCGAAACAGGTTCAAATAGTAGATTGTAAAAAAAATTTAGGAAAAGGAAATGCCATCCAAAAAGCTATGCAACTTTGTATCGCTGACAAAGCCTATGATACTTTTGCATTTCTTGATGCTGATCTTTCTACTGTTCCTGAGGAATGTGTGCTACTTGCCCAGAAAATTGATCAAGAAGTACAGTTTGTTTTCGGTTCACGAATCAAAAAAATAGATAACGAAATTGATCGAAAGTGGTCTAGATTCCTGATCGGTCGTATTATCGCAACCGTAATTTCAAAAATTTTGAATCTAGCTGTTTACGATACTCAATGCGGTTGTAAAATTTTTACTGCCCAAAGTGCAACAATTGCATTTCAAGATCCCTTTATTTCCCCTTGGCTTTTTGATGTTGAGATTTTTTTTCGCCTAAAAAAACATTTCGGAGCAGTTCGTTTTAAATCTCTTAGTTTAGAAATTCCATTGAAGAAATGGAAAGACCAAGGTGAATCAAAAATTAAATGGACCTACGGCTTTGTCCTCTGGTTCGAATTGTATAAAATCTACAAAACCTACCGATGAAAAAACGCTTAATATCTTTTAGCTATGCTTATCGTTATGCTATAGTATTTTGGCTTCTTGTCCTTATACGCATGTTCTTTAACGGAGTACTTCCCCTTATGGACAAAACAGAAGCTCGCTATGGAGAGATCGCTAGATTAATGAGTGAAACTGGGAATTGGATCACTCCTCAAATAGATTATACTATTCCGTTCTGGGCAAAACCTCCTCTTTCAACATGGGCTTCTGCTTTGTCAATTTCAATTTTCAACTCAACCGAATTTTTTGTCAGACTTCCCTATCTTTTAGCTTTAGTTCTAATTGCACTATTTATAAGTAAATATCGATCAACTCCAAAGCAATCCTATTATCTACCTGGAATCATTTTAATTAGTCTACCGGAATTTTATTTGCATGCGGGTGTTGTTTCTACAGATACATTTTTAACGCTTAGTATCGCAGCTACGATGCTCGGGTTTTGGGAGGCTATGCAAGACCAAGCAAAACAATTTTGGGGCTATGTGTTTTTTGCCGGTTTGGGATTGGGACTTTTGGCTAAAGGACCAATTATTGGCATTTTGACCCTACCCCCTATCTTTTTATGGCTACTATTCACAAAGAGTTTTAAAAGGGCTTTTACCAAACTTCCTTTGATTTCTGGGACCATACTTTCTCTTGTCATCAGTTTACCTTGGTACATCCTTGCTGAATTACGAACCCCAGGTTTTCTTGATTATTTTATCGTTGGAGAACATTTTGAGCGTTATTTTAATTCAGAATGGAAAGGAGATAAGTACGGGTTTCCAAAACAACAGCCTTTGGGTATTGCATGGCTTTTTTTGATCTTATTTCTACTTCCTTGGTCCATCGCCTTAATCAATTTGATTATTCGAAAGGGGAAAACATTTCTTCAGCATCGATGGTTGATTTTTTTAGGTCTTTGGATGCTTTGGACACCCTTCTTTTTCACCACTTCTAAGAGCTTAATCCACCCTTATATTCTACCTTCTTGTTTGCCAGTTTCACTGTTAATTATTCATTTTTGGGAGGAGCTTAAAAACAAAAAAGTTTACTTTAAAATTGCGGTAGGATTACCTATTTTAATTTTTATGGTTCAACTATCCGGCATTGCAAAACCCCTTTATGAACATACCACAGATAAATACTTAATTGCTGCTACCTCACAAGAGCTGCCCTTGTATTCTCTAGAACAAAAAACGTATTCAAGTCAATTCTACAGCCAAGGGACTATAAAAATAATAAGTCAAGAAGAGTTTACGCAAAAGCTAGACGCTACAACTGCTTTTAGAATTCTATTAAGTAAGGCACAATGGAGTGCTTTGGATATAGAAACACAATCCAAGTTGACCCAAAAAGATTGCAACAAAAAAAGGTGTTCTTATCATTTTATTCCTTTGAATTAAACGCTCAAGAGTATCAAATAGTTTGTTTTAATGCAAACGTCTAGCTGAGCTTATAGCTTTCGGATTTTGATATTCCTAAACCACAAATTACTACCGTGGTCTTGAAAGCCGATATAGCCCGTTTTGAATTTACCATAATCCGGAGTGGCATCCCATTTCCCAGAATTCTTTTTTTCATACCACTCTTCAGACCAAGGGACAAAAGACAGCACTTTTTTTCCATTTAACCAATATTCAACTTGAGCCTCAGTAAACACAATTTTAGAAGAATTCCATTCTCCTGCAGGATTAAGACTCTTAACTTCTGGATCCGCTGCATACATGGCATAATCAGAAGCTGTTTGTTGAAGCGGATGAAGCTCTGCTGGGTTTTCAAAACCAACACTGGTGTTGTATTCTACCAAATCATGAATAGAAGCGTAATTTTCATCATCTATTAATTGGTATTCTGGAGAAACTTCTGGTGGTCCTCCATATCCTTCTTTAATGTGGTAAAATATTCCACTGTTTCCTCCAACAGGAATTTTCCACTCTACGTAAAGCTCAAAATTATCATATTCTTCAGCTCCATAAATAATGTCTCTACTTCCTTTGTAATCGTAATCACTTTCAAGAATTTGTTCTGTTTTAAAGGTCAAAACCCCATCTATTATTTTCCAACCAGGAGGCATTGAATCACCATTATACGCTCGCCATCCTTCTGTAGAAGTCCCATCAAACAATATTTGCCAATCCGAAGAAGAGGTCGTTTTATTTTTACAAGCTCCCAATATGAAAACGATACCTAATATCATTAATATTTTATTCAGGCTGCTGTTCTTTTTATTTAAATACATCGATTTGATTTTTATTTAGTTGTCTAATTTAATCAACTACTTATGAATTCTAGAATCTTAGTAAAAAAAAATAACCCTATTTGCATAGATATGTACTCTACTTAAAAGTACCCTACGTTGTTTTTTTTATAACATTATAAATTATTAATCGATCGGAGGAGTTTATTAATACCCAGGAACAAGCCTAACTTCATAACCATATTGTGTTCAAGGGGTTCGCTCGGAGGAAGTTCAAAAGGAGAGTTAGGAAGGTTTCAAAACACAGTTTTGGACAAACTGAAATTCAGTTAATCCCTTTGAGGCCTTTGCTAAAAGGGGGGGGGGATGATTTCCTATTAATTGAATTTAAGAATTTACACCGAGGTGTTTGATTATGAGGAGAGCCAATGACGAGATTTGAACTCGTGACCTCTTCCTTACCAAGGAAACGCTCTACCCCTGAGCTACATCGGCAAAAAAAAAGAGCGAGAGACCGGGTTCGAACCGGCGACATTCAGCTTGGAAGGCTGACGCTCTACCAACTGAGCTACTCTCGCTTTTGAGACTGGATTGTAAAAACAATTCAGTATTGGTACTAGTTTGTAAAGATAAAAACTTTTCGCTTTTATTCTACAAAAATTGAGTGGGGAGAGCAGGATTCGAACCTGCGAAGACGTAGTCAGCAGATTTACAGTCTGCCCTCGTTGGCCGCTTGAGTATCTCCCCATTTTCAATGATCGTTTTCACAAAATTCTAATGTGAAATAAAGTCTTGTATTCAGAACAAACGTACATTCTTCATACTAAAGAGCCGATGGAGGGACTCGAACCCACGACCTGCTGATTACAAATCAGCTGCTCTAGCCAGCTGAGCTACATCGGCTTTTTTTGAATCTTGGTTTCCCAAAATCGAATGCAAATTAAATGCTATTTTTTTTGGTTTCAAAAGAAAAAATTAAAAATCGTATTCAAGTCCTGATTTTTTCTTTTCGGCGCTTTAAAATTCGCTCTGCACTTTGGGCTGCAGTGTGAATTGCTTCCTCAAATGTTCGGCATATTTTCTTGACTACAATATCATCTCCGGGAATCGCGATTTTTAGTTCCGCCCATTTGTTTACACCATCTGAGCTGTTCTCTACCTTGGTAAAGACAAATACTTCAATAATTTGATTGTGAAATAAAGAAAGCTTTTCAATTCGCTCTTTAGAAAATTCTTTGAGCTTTGCATCTGCTGTAAAGTTGACAGCCCGAAAATGAATAGTCATCATATGTTTAAGTTTTAAAGGTTATTTTTTTCTCTAGGATGGGCATTTTTATAGACCTCCTGTATTTTTGACATACTACTGTGGGTGTAAAGTTGTGTTGCTGCGATACTCTGGTGTCCCAAAAGCTCTTTTATGGCGTTTAATCCTGCTCCTTGATCCAGTAAATGGCTTGCAAAACTATGTCGCAGTACATGTGGACTTTTTTTAGTCTTTGTAGTTACTTTATTAAAATATTTTTTTACCGTCTCATAAACAAATGCTTCCGATAGTTTGTTCCCTTTAGGAGAGACAAAAAAAAGATCCCCCTTTCGTTCAATTTGCTCTTGTTCTATACCGGTGAGTAAGTAGCTCATTTGTTTGCACATATTTGGTAAGAGTGGAAGTAACCGTTCCTTATTTCGCTTACCTAAGACTTTTAATACTCCAGAGGAGAGATCCACATTACTGTGTTTTAGTTCGATCAATTCACTTCTGCGAATACCCGTGTAATAAAACAAATTCAAAATTGTTTTTTGAAGGATTCCCAAATAGCCCTCCGGATAAAAGTCGCCCTCCAAGACATCTAAAACCTCTTGCTCAGAAAAAGGCAGGGGAACTTTTGATGCCATTTTTAAAGCCCTGTGCTCTTTTAGAGGAGAAACTTCTATACTTCCTATTCGAACCAAAAATTTATAATAAGAACGTAAAACTGAAAGCTTTCGATTTACAGTCCGATTACTACTGCCTTCTTGAATAAGCACTACTATCCATGATCTGATTTCACTGTAAGAAACTTGTTCAATATCCTGGGTACCAACTTGAGTTGATTCGATAAAAGTTTGAAATGCCTTTAAATCTGATTGGTAAGCTTTATGTGTGTGGAGCGAATATTTCTTCTCAAGCAACAGATAGTCTAAAAAAGGTTTAACGGACATAAAAAAACGTTATTCTATAAATTTAAAAAATTCATGGAATAACGTTGTTATAATTTTTATAAAAAACCTCTAAATTGATTCGCTATCTCTGAGTTGCTGAATGTATTGGGCTTTCTGGATTTTTTGTCTGTTCTTGACAGATGGCTTCAAAAATTGCTTTCTAGCACGTAATTGACGCATTCCTCCAGTTTTATCGAATTTTCTCTTAAAACGCTTTAATGCGCGATCGATATTTTCTCCGTCTTTAATGGGTATAATTAACATAATATGGCACCTCCTTTCATAATGGTTGCAAATATATATAAAACTTATTGAGAGCGAACGACAAATTGTTTTTTTTGTTTAAAAAAATACTGCATGTCATCCCAAATGGATTTGCTTTCAAAAAACAAAAAATACGAACACTTAAAAAGGGGTTATTCCAAAATCTTTCTGGCAATGACAAGACGTTGAATCTCGCTAGTACCCTCACCAATGGTACATAATTTGGAATCTCTAAAAAACTTCTCTACTGGGAAATCTTTAGTAAAACCATATCCACCATGAATCTGAACTGCTTCATTTGCAACATTCACACATACCTCTGAGGCATATAACTTTGCCATGGCACCTTGCTTAGTCACATTTAGATTGTTGTTTTTCATTTCAGATGCTTTTTGAGTGAGCAATGAAGCTGCTTCAATCTGTGTGGCCATATCGGCCAGCTTAAAAGAAATCCCCTGAAAACTACTGATAGACTTTCCAAACTGCTTACGTTCTTTTGAATAGGCTAAAGAGGCATTATAAGCACCTTTTGCAACTCCTAAAGAAAGTGCGGCAATAGAAATTCGCCCACCATCTAAAATTTTCATGGATTGGATAAAACCATCTCCTACAGGTCCCAGTCGATTCTCATCTGGGATGACACAATTATCAAAAACCATTTCAGCTGTTTCTGAGGCTCGCATTCCAAGCTTATTTTCTTTTTTCCCAGCAGTAAAACCAGCTGTCCCTCTTTCCACAACAAAGGCAGTCATTCCACGATTATCCCCTTTTTCTCCATTGCGTGCTATAACCACTGCAATATCACCTGAAATTCCATGGGTAATAAAGTTTTTGGTACCATTCAACACCCATTGATCACCTTCTTTTCTGGCAGTAGTAGTCATGCCCTTTGCGTCTGAACCTGTATTGTGTTCCGTTAGACCCCAAGCTCCTACAAATTTTCCTGAGCAAAGACCTGGTAACCATTTAGAGCGTTGAGACTCGTTTCCAAAAGCATAGATATGATTTGTACAAAGAGAATTATGAGCTGCTATTGAAAGTCCTATAGAAGGATCTACAGTAGAGATCGTTTCAATTAAAGTAACGTACTCATGGTATCCCATCCCAGAGCCACCATATTCCTCAGGAATAAGCATACCCATAAAACCCAAATCAGCTGCTTTTTCAAAAATACTTCTAGGAAAAAACTGAGCTTCATCCCATTTCATGACATTGGACTTTATATATTGAGCAGCAAAATCTCTTGCTGCTTCAAAGACCATCCTTTGGGTGTCGGAAACCTTAAATTCAGTCTGGGTTTCAAATTCGATCATAGCTTTATTTTAATGCAAATATAGTTTTATTCTTGCTATTTTGTTTGGGTAATTTACAAAAAGTTCAGACAAAATAGCAACTGTAATTCCATTATTTTCAGTCCTATAACTAATTATTTTTCGAGCATCTGATTCTGTGATATAAGGTGTCTTTTTTAGCTCCCATAAAGTGGCTTGATTTATATCCAACTTTTGAATTGATGGTGGAGATTGTATTTCAAAACGGTTGAGTAGTCTTCCTACCACGATACTGTCTAGCCCAAAGACTTCATAGCACTGACTAGCGCTTGAAAATCCGGATAAATAGTCTCTATATTTTATGATTCTTTTAGAAAGTGTTGGTCCAATACCACGGATTTTCTCCAAAGATTCTGCAGTCACAGTATTTAAATCTTGCTTTGGTAGTGGTGCTGTCTTTTTGGAGGCAAAATGAAGCTTTGGATATCTAAATTTTGAATGGAGTACTGCTAGCAAACTATCAGATACTCCCGTTATTTTCTGAAAATCAGACATTGAATTCACAAAGCTACCTGAAGCCCGAAACTGGACAAGCTTGTCATAGGCCTCTAAGGGTATTCCAAGCGAATAGGCTCTATAATCAGATAAAAAAATGGGATTGTAAGTATACGGTTGCGTTTTCAAATTATCCTGTTCCAAGAGGGAATCCAATCGTTTTTGCAAAACAGATGATTGTCCTATTAGATTCACGTCAGAAAACTGTTTCTTTTTTACCCAATTGATGGTAGATCCCAGAATTAAAAGCAATCCGAGGAGGACTATCAGTGCTCCTCTTTGTGATTTGGTATACACAAATTGGAACTTTTGACGCATTTAACCTTTCTTCAAACTGGCAATAGCAGTTAGATAACTCTTCAATTCTTCTCTTACTCTTGGGAACAAGAGTAAAAGTCCCACCATGTTTGGGAAGACTAAAGCCAAAATCATTGCATCTGAAAAAGCCCATACAGCAGACATATCTCCTGCAGCTCCGATCACAATAAAAATCAAAAATAAAGACTTATAGGTCATTTCAGAAACTTTGCTTTTTCCAAAGATGTACATCCATGACTGCAGTCCGTAATAGGACCATGAGATCATTGTAGAAATTGCAAAAAGGACAACCGCTATGGTCAAAAACGGTCCAGAAAAGGCAATGTATTTTGAAAAGGCCGCAGCAGTAATACCAGAACCTTCAGCAGGCACACCGTCTATCATAACCACTCCTCCAACACCACCATAATCAAAAACAGTATTGTCTCCGTTGAAAATAATGATCACCAAAGCCGTCATGGTGCAAATAACAACTGTGTCAATAAAAGGTTCCAACAAAGCAACTAAACCTTCCGAAGCTGGATAGTTTGTTTTCACGGCTGAATGAGCAATTGATGCCGATCCTGCCCCTGCTTCGTTTGAGAACGCTGCACGACGAAAACCTGTAATCAATACTCCTAAAAGACCCCCAAGACCTGCTTGAGGATTGAATGCTTGATTAAAAATCATTCCAAACGCATCATCAACGTAACTGAAATTGGTGAAAATAATATAAAGACATGCCAATATGTACATAAGCGCCATCAATGGAACAACTTTTTCAGTAACAGCAGCAATTCGCTTGATTCCACCAATGATGATGATCCCTACAACAACCATCATGATAATTCCTATAATTGTTCGTGCACTGCCTCCTGTCATTCCAAAAGAACCTACCAATTGCATGGCTGCTTGGTTGGATTGGGCGGCATTCCCCCCACCAAATGAAGCGCCAATACATAAAAAAGCAAAAATTCCAGCAAGAATTTTACCAAGTGTAACAAATCCTCTTTCCTTTAAGCCTTTGGTAAGATAATACATCGGCCCACCGTAAACAGTTCCATCTTCTCCAATATCGCGATATTTGACACCCAAGGTACATTCTACAAATTTTGTTGACATACCAAGAAGTCCACATAAAATCATCCAAAAAGTAGCTCCGGGTCCTCCTACAGCTATTGCAAGAGCAACACCCGCAATGTTTCCATTACCTACAGTTCCAGAGACGGCTGTTGCCAATGCCTGAAAATGACTCACTTCACCTTCCTTGCTTTCATCTGAAATGGTTCCTTTCACATCTCCAGCGATTGCTAAATCAGGGTTTCCAGATGAATGATGGTCTATACTATCGTATTTCCCACGCACTGTATTTATTGCAGTGAAAAAACGGCGGATATTTACAAAACCAAAATAAAAGGTAAAAAACAAAGCACCACCAACCAATAAGAAGATTATCGTCGGAATTCCAGTGCCAAAAAAATTGTGCAATACTAGGCCTTCCCACCAATTAGCTACGGGTGTAAAAGCATCATTGATTCTTTCATCTAGTCCCCTTTCTTGAGCAAAAATGGGAATTGAACTAATTAAAAAAAGTAGTCCTGTTAATAAATATTTTCTTTGAGGAAGTAAATGCATTTTGATTTTTATATCGATTAGAGGCTCCAATATCCAAAAAAGGGAATGAAAAACAAACTAATCTAAGTGAAACATTTTGTTTAATTTTTTTATGGCCTCCTGAGTCCCCAAAACAATCAGTTTCCCTTCTACATCTAAAACTAAATTAGCGTCGGGATTAATGTATTGTTTTCCGTTGCCATCTCGGTAACCAATTACATTACATCCTGTATGTTTTCGCAAACCCATTTGAGCCAACGATTTTTGTTGATAATTTTTGGGGATCAAACTGAGTTTTAGCTCCTCAACATTGGGACTGGTATCCTCTTGCCACCAATCCAATGTGCCTAAAAAGTGAATCAGATCAGGAACGGTCAAAAGAGCAGCCATATAATCTCCACCAATTTTATCTGGCATTATCACATGATTTGCACCAGCCAAAGCCAATTTTGATTGGTTTCGTTCTTCTGAAACCCGACTCACAATCACAATGTCAGAATGTAACTGTCTTGCAGATAAAACAACAAATAAATTATCCGCATCATCAGGCAAAGCACAGATTAAGTTTTTTGCACGTTTAATCCCAACAGCTTCTAAAATCTGATCGGAAAGGGCATTGCCCTTGAAGAATAATATTTCTTTTTCGTTTTCAGCAATGAGTACTTCATCGATTTCAATGACTACATAGGGTTGTTCATGTTTTTTTAATCGGGTAACTGCTTGTCTACCATTGCGACCAAAGCCGCAAACGATTGTATGTCCGTTTAAATCACTTATCATTTGTTTATTTTTTTTTGTTTCAAACCTTCTAAACTCCAGTCAATTGCTATGTATTCAACCAAAAAACGAAAAGCAATAGCAACTATCAAAAATCCCAACAAAATAAAAAGAACTGCAAAGGCTCTTCCTTGAGCTGACAACTCCCCTACCTCAGTATATCCAACTGTGCTTAGCGTAATCACTGACATATACAGTGCATCAAAAAGAGAATAGTTTGTTTCGATCAAATAAAAACCGATCACTCCAAATAAAAGTATTAAGAGTAAAAGAAGAAGTGCACGGGTAAGAGGGGATTTGATGAGGTGCATTCTATAGGTCGAAAACGGAACTTCTCTTTGTGTGAATCATATCTTTAAGTTTTATCCAGAAGGCCAGTGTAAGATAAAGTACAAAACCACCAACTAGGGTCGTAAAGGACGCGTAAATGAAAAATAATCGAACACTTTTGACCTTCATCCCAAGTAAATCAGCCATTCGGGTACAAACAGCAAAACCGTTTCTTTCAAAAAAAAGGCGAATTTTGTTAGATCTCTTCATTACACCAAAGTTACTTTTTTTCATTTAATTGTTTGTAGGCTCACCAGAGGACTTCATTAAATTGAATCCCACATTACAGGAGAGGCATTTTTTTTGAGTACAATAATTTTTATAAAGATGAAGCAGAGATTGACTCGCAACTGCATTTACCTGTGGGATTTTGAGTTTTTTGAACTTATTCAGAATACTGTTTTTTTCAGATGGTACTGCTTCTGCCCAATCAAAAAGCGAAGTTTCGCCAGAACTACCTGTATATTTAGCGTAAGCAAAACGCAACGGGATCAATGTATTTATCAATAGTAAATCAAAAAAATCGCGGCTAATTTTCTTTGGTTTTGGCTTACTCTCTACATCAAAATTATAATGAGTTGTCCAATACTGACTTGCTGTTGTAGAAAAAAGGGAATAACATTGAATGGGCGAAGTCTGTTTGACTACAGCATCGAATAAAGCACCGTTTTTTGAATAAATCTGAGCTAATTGAGCCATACGAATCGTAGGAAAGTTTGCTGGTCTGAGTCTCGCAAAATTAATCTTAAGCGCCAAGGGACGTATCAGTTTGTATTTTGTTTTAAAATAGGAATACTGGGTAAATAGTTCTTCTTGATAGCTTCCTCTAAAAGGAGGATCTAATAAACCCAACTGTCCAAGGAAAAGTGCTTCCAACTGTATTGGATCCTCCCTTAACTGAAGAATCCTCTTAAAAGGAGTGTGCATTGCCATCTCATAAAAAGCAGGACCGTTAACATTTAAACCAAAACCCTTGGCGAAGAACACAAAAAAAACAGCTTCCCAATCATTATTTAATTGTTTTAATAAATGCTGTACCTCAGAAACCCGCTGTTCCATCCGCTCTACAAATAGACGATCTTGATACGACATCCAAAGGGCTGGTGAAAATTGAAAAACCTCTTGTTCGCAAGAAATAAATTTAGGTTGCTGTAAAAAGGTATTCTGATAATGATTTAAGGTTTTTGCATTAACGTAACGACTCAAATTCAAGGTAGGAATAGAGTGCCCGCTGGGGTAACAAACATCCAAATCAAAATCCCAAACCACATGAAGGATTACATTGTCATAAGCAGCATCTAGCTGATGGCCATGACGAAACCAATCCGAAGAATGCAAATGCACCTCTACTGGACCCGTCCAACATAAATCGTCTAAATATATTTTAGCCTCCAAAAAATCGGGACCGCCAAAATCATTCAAAACGCCAGGATTAAGGACTTGTATCGCCTGACCTTTTGTAGTCCGCAATTCCGATTTAGAAAATTTCTGAAATCGCCATATATAATGGAGTAGGGATTCTTTCATAAGTAAGCTTGGGGAAGCTAATAAAATTAAATAGTTACATCGCTAATTCTCCTTGCCACTCTAAAATACCACCCAAAAGATTATAACAATCTTCAATTCCTTGTTGTTTAAAAAGTTCACAAGCTTGAGCACTTCGAGCTCCTGAACGACAATATACAAAGTAGGTTTTTGATTTGTCTAATGTTTCCATTCCTGACATAAAAGATTGAGGATCACGTATGTCTAGTAATTTTGAGTTGATTAGGTGTCCAGCCTCGTATTCTTCGCTTGTCCGAACATCTAAAATAATACTTTCTGGGTGTTGAGCTTGTTTTGTAGCCCACTCTTCTTGAGATAAATCCATTGTTTTTTTAGCTAAGGTACAACAGCAGAATTATTCAAACAAATCAAAAAAAAACTTGCAGGTAAAAATAGTTTGTTTATATTTGTACATACAATTGTTGTAGATACAATACCATGAATTCAAAAGAGCTTATTATTACATTCATAAAAACCAGTTGCGCAGTCAATGACATGCTAGCGCAAAATTTAAAACCTTTTGGAATTTCATTGCAGCAATTCAACGTCCTCCGAATTTTAAGAGGGCAAAATGGTGTCCCCGCAAACTTATCTACTGTACAAGAACTCATGGTAAACAAAATGAGTAATACCACTCGAATAATCGATAAACTCATTGACAAAAATTTTGTAGCCCGAGACATCTGTAAAGAAAATAGAAGAAAAATTGAATTATTTATCACAAAAGATGGTCTTTCAATTTTAAAAGAAATTGACCCGATCGTTGATCTCACAGAAGATAAAATGGTAGGTCATTTATCAGCCACTGATAAAGAAAAATTTGTTTCGTACATGAAACAATTGAAAGTTAACTAAAAAAAAAACAAAAATGAAAATGAAAATGATTACCCTTGCCCTATTCATTACGGCAGCAACAGCATGGAGCCAGTCTAACATAACTAAAATAGACATTGAGCAGAGTGAAATCCAATGGTTAGCAAAAAAAGTAACTGGCCAACATAACGGAACCATCAATCTTAGTGACGGGAGCTTAGAAATGAACATGGATCAAATCACTGGAGGAAGTTTTACAGTTGATATGTCTAGTATTGTTTGCAAAGATCTTACGGGAGAGTATAAAGGAAAATTAGAAGGGCATTTAAAATCAGACGATTTCTTTGGAGTTGAAAAATTTCCAAAAGCACTTCTAACAATCACAAAAAGTGAAATGAAAATGAAAAATCATTACATGATGGAAGGTGATTTAACCATCAAAGGAATTACTAACCCGATAAGCTTTGAAATGCATGTTGAGGGAAATTCAGCTACCACAAAATTAATTGTTGACCGCTCTAAATTCGATGTTCGATATGGCTCTAACAGCTTTTTCGATAACCTTGGAGACAAAGCAATTTATGATGATTTCGAATTAGATGTAAATTTAAAATTTTAAAAAATGAAAATAGTAAGACCTAAATGTGCCTGTGGGAACACACAAAATTCAGAAGGCTATTGTGATGGATCACATGCGAAGAAATAATTATTGTTCGGGGATTGGGGTTACAAAAAATATACTATATTTGATTTAATGAACCGAACAATAATTTTTTTAAACGGATGGTGGTACGCTTTTCAACAATGAAATCGTGAACCAACCCGTACATATAATTCTAAGGCTTGTCATCACGACAAGCCTTTTTTAATTTAAATAACATGAGGCGTTTTACTCTTCAATCAAAACATAAAAAAATATTGGCAGATACGCTCACTCCAGTGAGTGTATACTTAAAAATAAGAGATGTATTTCCGCACAGTCTTTTATTAGAAAGCAGTGATTACCACGCCAACAATAACGATTTTTCTTACATTTGTTGTAATCCCATTGCCTCTATTAAGCTAAAAGACGGCCAACTCACTACTAAACTCCCTGACGGTAGTGAAGAAACTATACAAGCAGATGAACATACCGATATACCTGAAAAAATACACACTTTTTCACAACAATTTGAAACCAAAAAATTCCCATACAAATTCATCAGCAATGGTATTTTTGGTTACATCGCTCATGATGCTGTTCGTTACTTTGAACAACTAAAACTCGACCAAAACAAACCTGGTCAGGGTATTCCTGATATTTACTATGCTGTTTACCAAAACATCATTGCCATAAGTCTTTTCAATCACGAGGCTCATTTGTTTTCACATAGCTTGGATGGGGAGCATAATATCGAGCACATAGAACAGCTAATAAATGGTAAAAAACAACCCAATTTTGGATTTAAAAAAACCGGGGATAAACGTTCGAACTTAACCGACGACCAATTTTTAGAATTTGTTCATAAAGGAAAGCAACACTGTCACCGAGGTGACGTTTTTCAGCTCGTTTTATCTCGTCGTTTCAGTCAGCGTTTTAAAGGAGATGAATTTAATGTTTACAGAACACTTCGCTCCATTAATCCTTCCCCATATTTATTTTATTTTGACTACGGTGATTTTAAAATTTTTGGAAGTTCTCCTGAAGCACAGCTTATTGTCCAGGAGGGTAAAGCCGAAATTCATCCGATTGCGGGAACTTTTAAAAGAACTGGGGATGATGAACAGGATGCTGCCGCTGCCCTAGCCCTATCTAAAGACCCGAAAGAGAATAGCGAACATGTCATGTTGGTTGATTTAGCCCGAAATGATTTGAGTAGAAACGGCTCTGAGGTCGTGGTTGAAAAAAATCGCGAAATACAATTTTATTCTCATGTCATTCATCTCGTTTCTAAAGTTAGTTGTAAAATGAAAAAAGCCGCAAAAACCTTTCGTGTTGTTGCAGACACCTTTCCAGCTGGAACTTTAAGCGGCGCTCCCAAACACAAGGCATTACAACTCATCGATCAATACGAGAACAGCAAACGAAATTTTTATGGGGGTGCCATTGGCTATTTAGATTTCGATGGAAATTTTAATCATGCGATCATCATCCGCTCATTTTTAAGTAAAAACAACCAATTACACTATCAAGCTGGTGCGGGAATTGTATCCGATTCTGTCCCTGAAAATGAATTGCAAGAAGTATATAATAAATTAGGCGCCTTAGACAAGGCCTTAACCTTAGCTGAAACTGTAGAATGAAAAAAGTATTTGTTATTGATAATTACGATTCTTTCACATATAACCTTGTGCATTACTTGGAAGAATTAAACTGTGAAGTTATTGTAAAACGCAACGATCAATTTGAGTTAGACGAATTGGAAAACTATTCCAATATTCTCCTCTCTCCTGGTCCGGGTATTCCAGATGAATCTGGACTATTAAAAGCAGCCATAGAACGCTATGCTCCCTCTAAAAAAATATTGGGAATTTGCCTGGGACAGCAAGCCATTGGAGAAGTGTTTGGTGGTTCATTAATCAATCTTGACAAAGTTTACCACGGAGTTGCAACACCAATAAGCATCATCAAGGATGATCTGCTTTTTAAAGGCCTCCCCCAAACTTTTGAAGTCGGACGTTACCATTCATGGGTAGTCGCAATGCCCTTGCCGGAGGTGCTAGAAGCTACCTCCCTAGATGATCAAGGACAGCTTATGTCCTTGCGCCACAAAACTTTCGATGTCAGAGCAGTTCAATACCACCCGGAGTCTATTTTGACTCCTTTCGGAAAAAAAATATTGGAAAACTGGATCAATAGCTAAAGAGTCATGAAAGCAATTATCAATCAACTTATCCAACACCAACTGCTCTCAAAAGAGCAGGCCAAACAAGTTATTATCAATATGGCGGATGGTCAATACACGCCAAGTCAAATGGCGGCATTCCTCACCGTATTTATGATGCGAAGTATCAGTCTCGAAGAGCTTGAAGGCTTTAGAGAAGCATTACTCGAACTTTGTATCCAGGTAGATCTCAGCGAATTCGAAGCCATTGATCTATGCGGTACTGGTGGAGATGAAAAAAATACCTTTAACATTTCAACACTCTCCGCTTTTGTTACTGCAGGGGCTGGAGTCAAAGTAACCAAACACGGAAACTACGGCGTCTCCTCTGGTTGTGGTTCGAGCAATGTACTCGAGGCCTTAGGCATTCGTTTTTCAAACGATTCTGACTTCTTAAAACGTTGTTTGGACGGTGCAGGGATTTGTATTTTACATGCTCCCCTCTTCCATCCGGCAATGAAAAATGTAGCTCCAGTAAGACGAGAACTGGGTGTCAAAACATTCTTTAATATGTTAGGACCCCTTGTTAATCCTGCCTTTCCAAAATACCAACTAACCGGTGTATTCAATTTAGAATTGGCACGACTGTATTACTATCTCTTTCAAAAAACGGAAACCCAATTCACCATACTTTATGCACTTGATGGCTACGACGAAATATCACTCACAGGAGGAACCAAAGCATTCAGTAACCATGGAGAACTTCTTCTAAACCCTGAAGATTTTGGGGTGACCCCGCATGATGCTTCCACAATTTCTGGAGGAGAAACGGTCGAATCATCAGCGGCTATTTTTATGGATATTTTACAAAATAAAGGCAGCAAAGAACAACAAAATGTAGTCTGTGCCAATGCTGGTATGGCTCTTGCCACAGCTTTAGACCTCTCCCCTTTAGAAGGTTTTGAAAAAGCCAAAATAGCTTTGGAATCTGGTAAGGCATTAACTGCATTTAAAACCCTTCAACAATTCAGCCAATCATGAGTATTCTAGAACGTATCGTTAGCGATAAAAAAATTGAAGTTGAACACAGAAAATCGCTTTTTCCAATTTCTTTTTGGGAAGCATCTCCATTATTTGACCGAAAACTCAATTCACTAAGTGCGCGCCTCAAAGAGAGTCGTTCCGGGATCATCGCTGAACACAAAAGACGCTCTCCCTCCAAACAAAACATCAATAACAGTTTGTCTGTAAATGAGGTTGCCAAAGGTTATGAAAACGCTGGAGTTTGCGGAATGTCAGTGCTTACTGACGGTAAATATTTCGGAGGTTCGCTAGACGACCTAAACCATGCCCGGGCAGTAACAAATTTTCCCCTTCTCAGAAAAGAATTCATAGTAAACGAATACCAACTGATCGAAGCCAAAGCACATGGCGCAGATTTGATCTTATTAATCGCAGCCGTTTTAACCCGTGAAGAAATTAAGCAATTATCTACAGTAGCAAAACAACTGGATTTGGAAGTTCTTTTGGAGGTTCACAACCAAGAAGAACTTGAAAAATCATTAATGCCCACCATAGATATGTTGGGCGTTAACAACCGAAACCTCAAAACTTTTGAGGTGTCTTTAGAGATCAGCAAACAGCTAGCGGAACAAATTCCTAATGATTTTGTCAAGGTTTCCGAAAGTGGCATCTCTGACATTGAAGCAATAAAAGACTTACAAACCTATGGTTATCAGGGGTTTTTAGTTGGAGAGAATTTTATGAAAACCAATGATCCCGGTTTTGCAGCTCAACAATTCATTAAACAATTGGAAGGATGAAATTAAAAGTATGCGGTATGCGAGACCCTGAAAACATAAGTGCTTTGGTTTCTTTACAACCGGACTATATGGGTTTTATCTTCTGGTCGTCTTCCAGTCGCTATGTGGATCGGGAGACACCCAAACTCCCTGAATCGATAAAGAAAACAGGCGTATTTGTAAACGCTTCCCTAGATTATATTCAATCTACCATCGAAGATCATGAACTGAAGGCGGTTCAACTTCACGGAGAAGAAAGCCCTGCCTACTGTTCAATTGTTAGTGAATTTGATGTTGAAGTCATCAAAGCTTTTTCAATCCAAAAACAATTTGATTTCAACAGTCTCCATCCCTATGAAAACAGTTGTGATTACTACCTGTTTGATACCAAAGGCCCACTCCCTGGAGGCAATGGCTATACTTTTGATTGGACCGTACTTAAGGAATACACTGAAAGAAAACCTTTTTTCCTCAGTGGAGGAATTGGTCCGGACCAGCTAGATGAGATCTGCGGTCTAATAAATACGAAACTGCCACTGCATGCTATTGATGTAAATAGTAAATTTGAACGTTCTCCAGGACTTAAAAATATTGAACTCTTAGAACCATTTAAAAACCAATTAGATGAATTATAATGTAAATGAAAAAGGATATTACGGCAATTTTGGAGGAGCATACATCCCCGAAATGCTTTATCCTAATGTAGAAGAATTACGTCAAAACTACCTCAGCATTACTGCTGAACCCGGTTTTAAAAAAGAATTTGATGCCTTGTTGAAGGACTATGTAGGACGTCCTACCCCACTTTATTTCGCAAAGCGACTGTCTGAAAAATACAACACCAAGATTTATTTAAAAAGAGAAGATCTCTGTCATACAGGAGCGCATAAAGTCAATAATACGATTGGGCAAATACTCTTAGCACAAAGACTTGGAAAAAAACGCATCATTGCTGAAACAGGAGCTGGCCAACACGGGGTGGCTACTGCAACAGTTTGTGCCCTCATGGGAATGGAATGTATCGTATATATGGGTGCTTTGGACATCAAACGTCAAGCCCCTAACGTAGCGAGAATGAAAATGCTTGGCGCCGAAGTTCGCCCTGCACAATCGGGAAGTAAAACACTAAAAGATGCAACGAACGAAGCCATTCGAGATTGGATCAATAATCCTGTGGATACCCATTACATTATCGGTTCGGTTGTAGGTCCACATCCTTATCCGGACATGGTTGCGCGTTTTCAATCAGTGATTAGCGAGGAAACCAAATGGCAATTACAAGAAACGGAAGGTCGTGACTATCCCGACCATGTGATCGCCTGTGTCGGAGGAGGAAGCAATGCTGCTGGACTCTACTACCATTATTTGAATGATGACCGTGTTAACATCATTGCTGTAGAAGCTGCAGGAAAAGGAATAGATTCTGGAGAAAGTGCTGCGACATCCGCCTTAGGAAAAGAAGGGATCATTCACGGAAGTAAAACCCTGTTGATGCAAACAGCTGACGGACAGATCACGGAACCCTACTCCATCTCTGCCGGACTAGACTATCCAGGTGTAGGGCCTATGCATGCTCATTTATTCCGAAGCAAAAGGGCTGAATTTATTTCCATCCCTGACGAAGAAGCAATGGACTGGGGTTTGACTTTATCTCAGATGGAAGGGATTATTCCTGCCATCGAAACTGCCCATGCCTTTGCTGCGCTTGATGTTCGAAAATTTGGACCAGAAGAAATTATAGTGTTTAACTGTTCAGGTCGTGGAGATAAAGACTTGGATACCTATATTGAATATTTTAAATTGTAATGAATAGAATTGATCAAAAATTTAAAGAGGATAAAAAATTATTATCCATTTACTTTTCAGCTGGGCATCCAAATCTAGAAGATACGGTCCCAATTTTAAAACAATTGCAAGCCTCGGGGGTTGACATGGTCGAAATTGGATTGCCATTTTCAGATCCTCTTGCAGATGGACCTACTATTCAAGAAAGCTCTACCAAAGCACTACAAAATGGGATGACCACCGAAAAACTCTTTGACCAACTCAAAGGAATTCGTGAAGAAATCGAAATTCCTTTGATACTGATGGGCTATTTCAACCCTATGATGCAGTTTGGTATTGAAAAGTTTTGTCAGCATTGTGAAGCTGTGGGTATTGATGGACTCATTATACCCGATCTTCCCGTAGATGTGTATCACGAAGAATACAAATCCCTATTTGATAAACACGGATTGTACAATATGTTTTTGATTACACCTCAAACACCCGAAGCACGAATACGTTACATTGACGAGGTTTCTAACGGATTTATCTACATGGTAAGTAGTGCCAGCGTCACTGGAGCTCAAAATACTTTTGGAAATACTCAAACGGATTACTTCCAACGCATTCAACAAATGGGATTAAATACTCCAACCATAGTTGGCTTTGGAATCAGTAATGCAGAAACCTATTTGGCCGCTACAAAATATACCAAAGGAGCTATTATCGGTTCCGCTTTTATAAAGTTTTTGGAGGAGCAGCAAGTAGCACAAATTCCTGAATTTATTCAGAGCATTCGGAAATAGGCATCAAACAACAGCTCCCTGACAGCTACTCCCTGCCCCTGCTGTACAGCCATAGCAATGTTGCGAAATGCAAACGGCTCTACTTTGCAACTGTTTTAAATCAAAGTCATTCAAATGCTGTACTGGACTGGCTACTTTTAAATCCAACATCTGATTGAAATCACAATCGTACAAAAAACCATCCCAACGGACTGAGAGTGTATTGGTACACATCACATTGGCTACGGCAGCAGGATTAAATGCTTCTACCAAACGTTGCATATAGTCTTCGTAATTCTCTGAAGCGATCAGGTATTCTAAAAATCGACTGATCGGGAGATTTGTAATGGTAAACAACTGATTGAATTCAATGTCAAAATCCTTTTTTAGTGCTTTTTTAAAATCCTGTTCCAAAGCCTGCTGATTTCCAGCTAAAAAAGCACCTGCGGGGTTGTAGACCAAATCCAATTGCAATCCACTTCCCGATAGTCCATACCCTACTTTGTTGAGCGCCTTCAAGGCTTCGATGGACTGTGAAAAAACACCCTCACCCCGTTGCCGGTCCGTTTTTTCTTTTTTATAAAAAGGCAAGGAAGACACCACATGGATGTTATGAACTTTAAAAAACTCGGGGAGGTCATAATACTTTTTATTGGCTCTTAAAATCGTAAGGTTGGAGCGGACTATAAAATCCTTTACACCTATCTTGGAAGCCTCCGTTACAAACCATCGGAAATCAGGATGCATTTCTGGTGCGCCTCCCGTTAGGTCTAGGGTATTTACGGAGGTCTGTTGTAAAATCTGCAAACATTTTTTTAAGGTTACGCGACTCATCATTTCCTTCCGATCTGGCCCGGCATCTACATGACAATGTGCACAAACCTGGTTACACATATAACCCAAGTTTAATTGTAAAATTTCAAGTTTTTTTGGACGTATAGGTCCTGTTTGGGTTTCCTTCAATTTGTCCTCAAACTTGGGAAGTTCCCCTCCGGCAGCAAAAATACCGCTATTGAGAATTTCCAATTGTTGCGCTGTATTTGAGAGCTGGTGTTCTCTTTTCTTTAGAGATTTGACTCCCATTACATTGTGCGTTTTTCGTAAACTTCCATCATTTGCACACCATGAACCAAAGAGGCTCCGCCTCGGATAGCAGCTGCAACATGAAGCGCTTCCATCATCTCTCCTTTTTCGATTCCGCGTTCTAAACCATCTTGGGTGTAAGCATCGATACAATAGGGACATTGTACGGTATGTGCTACTGCTAAGGCAATCAATGATTTTTCTCGTGCAGAAAGATTACCCTCTTCAAAAACGCTATTGTAATAATCAAAAAACTTTTTTCCGAGATCGGGAGACCAATCTGATATATTTTTAAATTTTTTTAAATCTTGGCTTTGATAATAGGATTTGTTCATTGACTTTTTTTGGCAAGTTCAAAAAAACTAACCCAATAAAAAAAACAAAATGCAAATTCTTTCAAAAGGGAGTCAAAATGTTTTTTAACGATTATTTTAATCCTTTCAAGGAGTAACGGACCTTTTTAAAAAAAATGAATTAGTTTCGTTATAGTTGTATAACCCAAATTTCTGCCTATCTGTCTATTCATTTAACCTAAAAAGTATTGTTTTAACTCCAAATGTATGCCCCTCACATTTGATTTCCCCCTTATTGCAATAAATGTCTTTGAAGACTATTTCCCTCTCATAGCCTCTAACTTATTGGTGATTTTATTTTTCCTCTTTTTTCAAAACAACCGAAAAAAAACGGATATCGCTTATCGAAATCAAATTGCACTTCTTGAAGGACGATCTCTTCGCTCCCAGATGAATCCACATTTTATTTCAATAGAAAAATTGAATTAATCAAGACTGAATAGATTTTCCATACCGGTAAGGATTTTTTTTAAAAAAGATCGTGTGGGTTGTCGTCCGATATTCTTAATTTTAAGAATCAAAATAATCCATTGAGTACACTCATCCTTGTATTTGCAAAAACGCCTGTTCTAGGGACAGTAAAAACCAGATTGGCGAAAAGTCTGGGAAGCGAAAAAACACTGTGGGTCTATAAAGCACTTTTGAAACAAACAGATAATGTCTTACAAAAGGCATGGTCTGATGTGGTTGTATTTTACACTGGAGACTCCCCTAGCGCTTTTGAAACTTGTTTTCAAAATTTTCAGAAAAGAAAGCAAGAAGGAAAAGACTTGGGTGAACGAATGGAATCTGCTTTCAATTGGGGGTTTTCTCAGGGTTACGCCAAAATTGTTCTAATCGGAACAGACCTGTGGAATCTTCACCTGGGGCTTCTGGAAGGAGCCTTTAGCGCACTGGATGCCACCGAAGTTGTTTTTGGTCCTGCAAAGGATGGTGGTTATTACCTGTTAGGACTAAAAGAACCTCATCCAGAACTTTTTAAAAATAAAATTTGGAGTGGTCCAAAAGTCTTAAAAGACAGTATTCTGGATCTAAAAACAAAGTCAATAGCGCTTTTAGAAGAAAAGTCAGATATTGATCTTTATAAAGATCTAGTTCTCCACCTGGATTTATTAACCCAATTAAACGAGCATTTCGATGAAAGAGAAAATTAAAGAAAGTGTGCGCTTTTTAAATGAACTAGGAATTAAAAAAGCTGAACTTGGAATCGTTTTAGGCACAGGCTTGGATGGACTAATTGAAGATATCGAAATTATTTTAGAAGCTGACTACAATGAAATTCCTCATTTTCCTACCTCTTCTCAATCCTATCAGAAGGGAAAACTAATTTACGGTAAACTGGAAGGGCAAACGATTCTAGCATTTCAAGGGAGGTTTCATCTTTACGAAGGTTATGATTTTTTTGAAATTACCTTTTGGGTCAGAGTGTTTGCAGCCCTTGGAGGGATCCAATTACTAATCAGCAATGCAGCGGGTGCAGTCAATCTTGATTTTAATAAAGGGGAACTAATGCTTATAACCGATCACCTCAATCTCCAAGGGGGCTCTCCCCTAGCCCTCAAAGGAATGGAAAAGTTAGGAGAACGTTTTGTAGATATGAGCGCACCATATTCAGAAACACTTCAACAAAAAGCCAAAAAGATTGCTCAAATGGAAGGAATTAAATTGCATTCTGGAGTCTATGCTGCTGTAGTAGGTCCCCAATTAGAGACTGCTGCTGAATACCGCTATTTAAAAATTATTGGAGCAGATGCTGTGGGAATGTCTACAGTTCCCGAGGTAATTGTTGCCCGGCAGCTCAGTATTGAAGTTGTCGCTTTTTCTGTCCTCACCGATGTATGTGACCCTCAAAATCTCAAACCCATAGACATACCAGACATTCTAGCAATGGCTAAAAAAGGAGAACATCACTTGATAAAAATCGTTAAAGGTCTGGTTGCGCTTAACTAATTCTTTTATTTTTAAGAAAAAATAGCTCATGGGATATCTTGAAACAACTCAATCCGTTTACAAAGACGCTGCACTTACTCCAGACATAGGGCTTTGTTGTACGACTACTCCAATATGGCAATTTCCAGGCCTTTCGATCCCAACTAAAATGCAGGAGATGAATTACGGTTGTGGAAGTACCGTTCACCCTCGAGATTTGGTGAACAATCCTAAAATCCTTTATGTTGGTGTTGGTGGTGGAATGGAATTACTTCAGTTTAGTTATTTTTCAAGGCAAAAAGAAGGTGTTATCGGAGTAGATATCGTAGAAGAAATGTTAGAAGCTTGTCAAGCTAATTTTGAAGAAGCAGAACAACAAAACGGATGGTTTCAAAAAGAATTTGTTCGCCTAGAAAAAGGAGATGCATTACAATTGCCTGTGGCAGATTCCAGTATCGACGTAGCAGCTCAAAATTGTCTGTTCAATATCTTTAAACAAGATGAATTAAAGCAGGCTCTAAAAGAAATGTATCGCGTTTTAAAACCCAATGGTCGTCTAGTAATGAGTGATCCCATTTGTGAACAGCCTATGAATGCAGCACTTCGAGACGATGAACGCCTGCGGGCATTGTGTTTGTCAGGTTCCATTCCATTAAACGACTATTTAAAAATGCTCACCGATGTTGGTTTCGGAACGTTAGAAATCCGTGCTAAAAGACCCTACCGCATCTTGGATTCCAAGCATTATCCTACAGATGAGACAATTTATATAGAAAGCGTAGAAGTATGTGCCATTAAAGACCCTATGCCAGAAGACGGCCCCTGTATATTTACTGGTAAAGCAGCCATTTATTTCGGTGAAGAAGCCTTTTTTGATGATGAAAAAGGACATATCCTTTTGCAAAATCAACCTTTATCTATTTGTGATAAAACTGCAGCAGCGTTAGCTTTACTAAACAGAACCGATCTTTTTATCTCACCATCCACTCATCATTATGATGGTGGAGGCTGTTGTTAACCCTCAAATTTATCCCCATGAAAAATCTGGTTTTCTTTCTTTTAATTTTGAGTGCCTTTCAGCTGACCGCTCAGAAAAACAAACATTTTCGATGGAATCAGATGTTGCAAAAATTCGTGAACGAAAATGGTCAAGTAGATTATTCAAACTGGTTAGCGGATAAAGACAATTTGGATGCCTACATCCACACCCTAGAAAAGCTCCCTCCTTTAGAGATTTCTTCAAAAGAAGCGGTACTTGCATATTGGATCAATGCCTACAATGCCTTGACTGTCCAACTCATTTTAAAACATTATCCACTTAAAAGTATCAAGGAGGTCAATGATCCATGGGATACCGAAGTTTTTGAGGTGAATGAACAAAAATATACCTTGGGAAATATTGAACATGATATATTACGTAAACTAAATGAACCACGGATTCATTTTGCGATCAATTGTGCATCAGCCTCATGTCCCAAATTACGCAACACCGCTTTTAAGGAAAAACAATTGGAAGCACAACTGAACCAGGTAACACGAGATTTTTTGTTAGACTCCACTAAAAACAAACTCCTCCCAAATCAGCTCCAATTATCCCGAATATTTTTGTGGTTTGGAAAAGATTTTGGATCTAAATCTGAACGCCTGGAATTCATAAAAACCCATAGCGGAATTCTACTTGACAATCCAAAAATTGACTATTTACCCTATGACTGGAGTCTCAACAAATAGCATTCAGTTTACTGTAATTGTCCCAATTCTAAATGAAATCAGTTTACTGCCTCAATTTGTTTTACATATTAATAACCAGTGGTATAGCCCTCAAGAATTAATTATTGTTGACGGAGGAAGCACTGATGGAAGCTGGGAATGGTTACAAAACAATCCAAGTATTCGAAGTTATCAAAGTAGACCCGGACGAGCATGTCAAATGAATTATGGTGCAGAAAAGGCTGGAAACGCGTGGTTATATTTTGTACATGTGGATAGTAAATTGCCCGAAAATTTTGATTTACTACTTACACAGGCTATAAAAAAAGGAGCCCAGGCTGGATGTTTTCAGTTGAAGTTTGATCGAGCAAATTGGATTCTCCGATGTGCTGCAAATGGAAGCCGTTGGAATCATATTCTTTGTCGTGGTGGAGACCAATCCCTTTTTATCGACAAAAATACTTTTGAACAGCTCGGAGGCTATGACTCAAGATATTTAGTTTGTGAGGATATTCATTTCATCAGAAAGCTCTACCGTAAAGGAGGGTTTCATGTACTTCCTCAAAAAATTCAAACGTCCTCCCGTCGATTTTATGAAAACGGAGTATTTCGATTGCTTTTCCATTTTGGAGCACTTCATCTTAGCCATTGGCTGGGAGCCGGTCCGAAATTCCTTCAGCAGTATTATGTCAAATATATCAGCTGATAAAACTAGACATCGGTTATAGAATAATAAATCCCAAAAATAAATAACCAAACAAGCGAACAGGAAACTAAATATATCACCAAATAAAGCACTCCGGAAAAATAATCAAATCCGGTTTCGAATTCTTTTAAGATTCTCTTAAAAATCAATACACAGCAAACAAAAAATACTAAATATAAAAAGTAGGTCATAGGTTAAAAATTTAGGTTAAGATTATAGGGGTATTCATACATTGGCTATTGGGTTTCATTTCTAAAGGTAGCATTACAAGTTTTGATCAATTGCGGCATAACATACTCCCAACCTTTTTGACACTGGGCTCGTAATGAAGCTCCGTCTGCTATAGTTTCAAAATCACCTTGTTTTATGGTCAATCTAATTCCATCACCTTCTTGCTCTAGTAAATAATGTAATTCAGACTGGGTAGCAGAGTGGGTCTCCGTAGCTTGATGAAAAATGGTAAACGCCAAATGACTATAAGGCCGATAAAAAAGTACTTCTGCAACGACATGATCATTCAAACTTCCATCGGCATTCTTTGCTTTCCAAACGGCTTTCTGTCCAACTTCCCATATGGCATGGAGTTGGCAATTATACATGTAACGTTCTGTTAGCAGCGGATCTGTTAAAAGCTGCCACACTTGCTTCTCAGTTGCAGTAAGAACAGCTGTTACTATAGCCCACGAATTGGAAGGAATCGTTGTCATTTATTTGGGGGAGTTAATTATAAATAAGAATAATTACACTTTAAATTCTGTCATTAAATATACGCATAATATTATGAAACAAAAGCTGTACATTAGTGGTATGATCCTAGGAGCTACCAAAAAATCAATCGTTATTTTAGGCAATGGCATCTCTGGCATCACGACCGCTCGCCACCTAAGAAAAAAAACAGATTATTCTATTACTGTGATTTCAGAGGAGGCACCCTTTTTTTTCTCAAGAACGGCTTTAATGTATGTTTATATGGGGCATATGCAATTTGAGCATACCCAACCTTACGAAGCTGACTTCTGGGAGAAAAATAAAATCCAATTGATACAAAAACGCGTAATTCAATTGGATTCTGAAAACCAACAACTTCTATTTGATGACAAATCATCCCTGAGTTATGATAACTTGGTTTTAGCTTGCGGATCTATTCCCAACCGTTTTGGCTGGCCAGGACAAGATTTGAAGGCTGTACAGGGACTTTATCATAAACAAGACTTGGACAATCTTGAAAAATGGTCAGATTCTATTCATGAAGCCACCGTAATCGGAGGTGGTTTAATCGGAATCGAATTGGTAGAAATGCTCCACAGTAGGGGTAAAAAAGTCCATTTTTTAATCCGTGAATCTAGTTTCTGGAATACGGTATTGCCTCCAGAAGAATCGGAACTTGTAAACCAACATATTCGTGCACATGGTATAGATCTCCTTCTTTTATCAGAATTAAAATCCATCAAAGGAGATACCGATGGGCGTGTATGCGCAGTTAAAACAAAAGACGGCAAAGAACTTCCCTCAGAATTTGTGGGTTTGACTGTGGGTGTTTCACCTAATGTGGCCTTTTTAAAAGAAAGTGGACTCGCTATAGGCAAAGGAATTTTGGTAAACCGTTTTTTAGAAACAAACCTCCCAAACATTTACGCTATAGGAGACTGTGCTGAACAGCAAGAACCACTCCCTGGCAGAAGTGCCATTGAGTCCGTGTGGTATACCGGCCGAATGATGGGAGAAACTTTGGCTCAAACCCTAGCAGGAAAAAAAACCGCATACCAACCAGGACCTTGGTTTAATTCTGCTAAATTTTTTGACATTGAATACCAAACCTATGGTCAGATAAGTCCTTCTCCTGATAAGAAAAAAGAAAACCAAATATATTGGCAACATCCGAATAAAAATTGTGCCATTCGTCTGAGTTTTGATCCTAACAGCATGAAGATATTGGGTGGTCTTAGTCTAGGAATCCGAATGCGTCATGCTACATTTGATCAATGGCTCACTCAGAATTATCAAATAGAAGAAGTGATCAAGAATCTGGATGCCGCCTTTTTTGACCAGGAGTTTTCCCTAAACTACTTGAAAGAATTTCAGAACGAATGGGAATTGAAAAAATCAGAATTTGCCTTTAGGCTTTAAAAACGAAAGGATGTTTAGTATAAAAAGACAAGGGAGTATAGGATTAGGGTTGTTGGGTTTAACCCTTCTTTTCTTTGCACTTATTATTCCTATCGAAAATAAAACAGCTTACTTAGGAATTAGTTTTCTGCTCCTAACTTTGGGTGGGTTGTTCTATTTCAATGCAATTTATGGAAACACGTTAGCAGGGATTAAAAACGATGGTGTCTGGTTTAATGCCCTCTCTACAAGAGGAATTTCAGGTTGGATATTGGGGATGTTCCTTACCGCTTTTTATATTGCCATATACTGGTTCCCAGAAGTGCTGGGATATAATGAGCAAGGAGTAAGCACTGGATTGGTCGCTCTTTTTGATCCTTTGAGTTACCTCTTAAATGGTAATGCAGCCACCCAATGGTTTCTTTACGGTACACTATACACCTTTGCGATCATCTTGTTTGGGATAAAGTTTATATGGAAATACTGGGGAAACCGGTACCAACTTTTTCGAACCTTATCAGTCATCTTTTTTCAATTTTGTTTTGCATTTTTTATTCCTGAAATTTTATCAAAACTAAATCCAGATACCCCTTATTTTGCAAAAGATTTGAAAAATATGTGGCCATTAAACTACTATTTTCTAGATCAATGGCATTTAAAAAATATGCTCAACGGAGGAAACTTAGGACTGTTTTTTTTAGTCTTTGGTCTAGTCATGATTTTTATAATATCTCCTATACTTACATATCGCTATGGAAAACGATGGTATTGTTCTTGGGTTTGCGGTTGTGGTGCTTTGGCAGAAACTGCTGGAGATCCTTTCCGACAGTTATCCAGCAAAAAATTAAGTGTTTGGAAATTTGAACGATGGATGATCCATGCTGTTTTGGTTTTTGTAGTAGTTACTACCATAGCTGCTATGTGGTCTTTTTTAACAGACAATCCTGAACTAAGTTTTATGACAAGAGGACAATTTATCAGCGGCGTTGTAATTGTTTTAATTATTCTTATGCTTACACTCTTTTTCTGGAACAAGAATGGTCTTGAAAAAGATGCTAAATATACCCTCATCAGTTTGGGTACTATTCTGACTTTAATCCTCAGTATTCAATCATTTTCAGGACAATACACTATTCTTTTTATTGATGCTTACAGTTTTCAAAAATGGTATGGCTTTGGTATTGGAGCTGCTTTTTCAGGAGTACTTGGTGTGGGCTTTTATCCTTTTTTAGGAAGTCGGGTATGGTGTCGTTTTGGATGTCCAATGGCTGCAATTCTTGGACTTCAACAACGTTTGTTTTCTCGCTTCCGTATCACAACCAATGGAGGTCAATGTATCTCCTGCGGTAATTGTTCTACCTATTGTGAAATGGGTATTGATGTAAGAGCTTATGCTCAACGTGGTGAAAACATTGTCCGCTCCTCTTGTGTGGGTTGTGGTATCTGTGCTTCTGTGTGTCCTCGTGGAGTACTCAAATTGGAAAACGGAGAGCTGGAAGGTCGAATTAACACAACTGCTTACCCACTAGGCAATAATATGGAAGTAAATCCTTAAGGTACTCAATAGGCTTTCTGTATCTTTGTAAACAATGACACGAATTGCAGTCCTTATTCCTGCCTTTAATGAAGCGCTTTCTATCGGACAAGTAATTGCAGCCATTCCCAAGAGCGTTGAAGAGGTCATTGTGATTGATAATAATTCTTCAGACGAAACCGCAACTGAAGCCAGAAAAAAACATGCCACTGTACTTCATGAATCCCGAAAAGGGTACGGATATGCTTGTCTTAAAGGAATGGCCTACTTGGAAAAAAAACCTCCCGAAATCATTGTTTTTTTAGACGGAGATTATTCTGATTTTCCAGAAGAATTAGACAAAATTGTCTCACCAATACTGGAAGGAAAAGTTAATTTCACTCTTGGTTCTCGTGTTAAATCATTAAGAGAAATTGGTTCCCTTACCCCCCAACAAATATTTGGAAATGCCTTGGCTTGCTTCCTTATGCGACTGCTTTATCAAAGTCGATTTACAGATTTAGGACCTTTTCGTGCCATTCGGTGGGAAACTCTTCAAAGCCTTGAAATGCAAGACAAAACTTACGGCTGGACAGTCGAAATGCAGTTGAAGATTTTAAGACGAAAAATTGCTTATGAAGAAATCCCTGTACGTTACAGAAAACGTATCGGGGTCTCCAAAGTCTCCGGGACAGTCAAAGGAACAGTCATGGCAGGATATAAAATTTTAATGTGGATCGGTACTTTTTATTTTTCAGGATGGAAATAACAGCAGCCCATTTCTATACGTTTTTTATTTATCTGATTCTCGGACTGTACACCTTGAGTCTTATTTTGATTTTGATTTATAGTTTGACCCAACTGAATATGCTACGTTACTTTTTACGTTATCAGAAAAAGAACAAAGCAGCTGTAACTTTATTCGCTGAGGATCAATTGCCTAAAGTAACCATCCAATTGCCGCTATACAATGAATTATATGTAGTGGAACGTTTATTGAAATGTATTACTGCCTTAAACTATCCATTAGAAAAACTACAAATCCAGGTCCTAGACGATTCTACAGACGAATCTTTAACACTTACCCAAAAACTCGTAAAAAGCTACAAGGCTAAAAATATTACAATTGAACACCTTCACCGAACAAAACGGGAGGGATTTAAAGCTGGTGCCTTAAAAGAAGGTTTGAAATCTGCAACAGGAGAATTTATTGCCATTTTTGATGCTGACTTTTTACCAGAGTCGGATTGGTTATTAAAGACAGTTCCCCATTTTAGCGATGCAAAAGTGGGTGTAGTGCAAACTCGTTGGGGGCACCTCAATAAAGACTACTCCGTATGGACAAGGGTTCAAGCTTTTGCATTAGATGCCCATTTTTTATTGGAACAGATAGGGAGAAATCAACAACAGCATTTTATCAATTTTAACGGAACTGCAGGAATATGGAGAAAATCCTGCATTATTGATGCTGGAAATTGGGAGGGAGATACCTTAACAGAGGATTTGGATTTAAGCTATCGCGCTCAGCTGAAACAGTGGAAGTTTGTTTATTTGGATGATGTGGTTACTCCTGCAGAACTCCCCGTTACCTTAGAGGCGATTCGATCACAACAATTTCGATGGAACAAAGGAGGTGCTGAAAATTTTCGGAAAATGATTCAACGTGTTTTATTTTCAAAACAACTCTCAACAGGGGTAAAATTCAATGCCTCTGTCCATTTGCTTAACAGCAGTATGTTCCTTTGTGTAATGCTTGTTGCGATATTAAGTATCCCTATTTTGTTCATTAAAGTTCAAATCCCTGAACTGTCTTTGTTTTTTAATTTGGGGAGTCTTTTTATTCTCAGCACATTAATTTTTTTTATTTGTTATTGGTTTGTACATCAGCACATTTACGGAAAAGGTCTCTCCTCTTTTTTTAACTATACAAAGCACTTTTTTTTATTCTATACGCTTGTCATGGGATTTTCAATTCATAATGCCATAGCTGTTTTAGAAGGCCATTTTGGAAAAAAGAGTCCCTTTATACGGACACCTAAATACAATATCAACGCCACCAATACGGATTTAAATAAAACCAAATACCAACCTAAAAAAAGATCTCGATTTACCTATCTAGAAATGGGCTTTGCCGTCTATTTTCTTTTTGGAATATATGCTGCTTTTTTTGGAGCTACCTCTGGTGATTTTGGATTATTTCCTTTTCATATCCTACTGTTTATAGGTTTTTGTAGTATTTCTATCTTTGGAATGAAACAAAAGTATTAAATGCAAAGACAATTAGCTCGTTTTGCAAGTGCCGTATTGATCATTTTAGGATGCTACACCTTATCGAATTTGGTGAATCGTTCAGATACTTTTTTGCTGCTAAGCATCTATTCTAGCCTATTTGTAATTCTTTGGTTTTGGATCAGGCATTACAGTAGTTTAGGAAACATATTCCTTTTAGGTGTTTTATGTAGACTCGTTTTTTTTGATCATATTCCTGAACTTTCTCAGGATTTTTATCGGTTTTTATGGGATGGGCAGCTACAACAACTTGGTATCAATCCCTACCTTCACACTCCCAATCAGCTTATCAATATTGTTGGTTTTCCAGACTCTAATTTACTTTATGAAAAAATGGGGAGTTTGAGTAATGGAAATTTTTCAAACTATCCTCCTGCAAGTCAATACCTTTTCAAACTTGCAGCCTTATTCCATCAGGAAAGTATTATGGATGGAATTTTGACGATCAGAATAATTTACTTTTTGGGAGATATAGCGCTCTTTTTTGTAGGATGCCAATTGCTAAAAACATTGTCATTTGAACCCAACCAGATTGCTTGGTATTTTTTAAATCCCTTAGTGATCATCGAAGGAATTGGAAATCTTCACGGAGAAAGTTTAATGTTTTGTTTTACACTAATTGGATTGACGTACCTCATACAAAAACGGAGTTTTTTGGGTGGGATTTTTATGGGAATTGCCATTGCCATCAAACTCATTCCCTTGCTTCTCATACCCGTTTTTTTCAAGTACTTAGGATTCAAACGATTTATTTATTGTTGCTGCTCAATCCTTTTGGTCTCCTTACTCTTTTGGGTTCCCTTTTGGGAAGGGGACATGGTAGAACACTACAATGAAACTGTTCGATTATGGTTTACTACTTTTGAGTTTAATGGGAGTATTTATAATATCATCCGAGCTGTTGGATACAAAGTGAAAGGCTATAATATCATTCGTAAATTGGGAGAAGTGACCCCTTTTATCATAGTGGGTTTTATTTTTATTATAAGTTTTCTTCGTTCAAACCGCACTACAGTATCCTTATTAAAAAGTATGCTTTTATTATTGAGCGTTTACTTTTTCATCGCGACTACCGTACATCCTTGGTATATCATCAATCTTATCTTTTTGGGAATCCTAAGTGGTTATGTTTATCCTTTGGTATGGAGTCTAGTCGTGTTTTGGAGTTATAGTGCCTACGGTACGGAGGTATTTGAAGAACAAACTGTGATCCAAATTACGGCTTATAGCATGGTCTATGGAATTTTCCTTTGGGAATTGATCAAAGGTCCATTAGGGGAGCATTTTCAAAAACCCCACTTCTTTAATACTGAGCTTTCTCCAGGTACCTCGAGGTAAATCTTTTTTTGTTAAACCCCCAAAAGTCACACGATCCAATTGAACTACTTTTAGTCCTACTGCTTCAAATAATTTGATCAGCACACCTGGGCCAAGTGAATGTACTTCAATTCCTATTTCATTTTTTGATTTACCATCTAAATGACTTATTGAACTAATTTTAACATGCTTCTCAAAAACCAACTGTCCTTCTTTAAGCTGGGCAATCATTTCCTTTGTTACATTTTGATCCAAAATGACTTGATACACCATGGGTATGGAATTTGAATGACTTAATTTTTTGTGCAAGGCTTCGTCATTAGTAAACAAGAGTAAGCCTGTCATGGGTCTTCCCATAGCACCAATCGGAGGAAGCTGAATTTTCGAAGCTGTACGAATTAATTCTTGAACTGACTTTTTAGTCACATTTCCGTGTGCAGTAGCAACAAAACCTTTAGGTTTATTAAGTAATACATACACAGGAGGAACTTTCTGAATTCGAGATCCATCGTATTTTACATCATCTTTGGGTCCTACTTGATACCCCATTTCTGTGACTACTTTGCCATTAACCTGAACCAGCCCCATTTTAATATTTTCATCAGCTTCACGTCTGGAACAAATCCCAGCATTAGACAAAAATTTATTGAGTCTAACGTGATCAGGAGATTTAATTTTTTTAGGAATGGAATTTTCCATTGGAGCATTGCTTTTAGGTTTCATTTTCATTTTGTACTAACGATAGATCAAGGCAATACTAAGTAAACCTATCAAAATCCATATTTTAATAAAATTATGTGACCAAAGGTACGCCTTTTCGTTTTGAGCAATCCAAAGATGAATCAAAACAAAACCTAAAAAAGGAATACTCGCCCAAAAATAGTAATTCATCAACCCTAGAGGTTGTCTAATCAGATAGTAGGTCGGGAGTATTGAACATAAAATACATGCGGAAATAATGATTTTTGCTACACCATGACCAAAAACAATAGGCAGGGTTTTGTATCTGTGAACCCAATCACCTCTAAAATTTTCCAAATCTTTTATGATATCTCTTGCTAATATTAGGAAAAACAAATAGGCAGCATGGAAAAAAATAACTAATTCAAAATTCTTAAAATACAGTGTAATCGCCCAAAAAGGAAGAATCATTAAAAGTGCTGAAAACAGATTGCTTAACCAAAATAATCGTTTAATCGTATTGCTATAAAACCAAATCAGTATCATGTAAAACATAAAAAACATGACTACACGGATGGAGATTACACTCGCAAAAACAATAGCTAACATGTTTAGTAACAGATATAGTATAAGTTGATTTTGCTGCGAAATTAGGTGCTCTAAAATGAATTTTTTAGGGCGGTTAATCTGGTCTTTCGCTGAATCGTAAAAATTATTGATGATATACCCTGCTGAAGTAGTCAGTGCAGAAGCTAAAATAATTGCAAAAAAATTGAAATCTAATAGTAAATCTGAAAAGGCTATCTGGGGTGCAAGAATAAAATGTGCTGTTAAATACTGAGCGACTACCAATACGATAATATTATACCCTCTCACCAAACTGAACAAACTCAATATTTTAAGAAAGCTACGCCGGTTTATATCCGAGAGAGGCATAAAATATATTAGAAATGATAGACCACTTCAAGTGGATATTTCTCTAAAGCCTTTTTGGCTTTGTCAAAGTCTTGTGCAAAACCTAATATAAAACCACCACCACCAGAACCACACAATTTGAGATAGTAGTCATTTGTTTCTATACCCTGCTGCCAAAGTTGATGAAATGCATCGGGAATCATGGGCTGAAAATTATTCAGTACCAAAGCAGATAGAGATTTTATATTTTTAAACAAGGAACCTATATTTCCTTTCAAAAAGTCCTCAACACAAGCATCTGAGCGTTTAATAAATTGATCCCGCATCATATTACTAAAGGCTTCCTTTTTCATGTTTTCCATAAACATGGACACCATAGGAGCTGTTTCTCCTGTCTTTCCACTATCCAATAAAAATACAGCACCTTTACCCATACTGTGCTGAGACGGAATACCTGTAGTTTGAATGTTTTCTTTAGAATGAATCAGAATAGGAAGGCTTAAATAACTATTTAACGGATCTAGACCTGAGGATTTTCCGTGAAAAAAAGATTCCATAAGACTGAATACCTTTTTGAGGTATCCCAGCTTTTCTTTGGTCAAATTTTCTAAGACCGTAATTTTACAAGACGCATACTGATCGTAAATTGCGGCTACCAAAGCACCACTACTCCCTACTCCATATCCCTGAGGAATACTGCTGTCAAAATACATGTTTTTTGCCAAATCACTCTCTAATTTTACCCAATCAAAATCAATGACTTTAGAGTCAAGGGTTTTAAGATAGACAGCAAAATCTTTCAGTTTTTGATTTGATTCTTGATCAAAATCAACACCTTCAGTAGGTATTTTAAGCGCTCCCCGATAAAAATTATACGGTATAGAAAGACCTTTGGAATCTTTTATAATTCCATATTCTCCGAATAATAAGATTTTTGCAAAAAAAAGGGGTCCTTTCATACTGGAGTTATTTTCTTGATTCAAAATTACATTTTTTTGGCACCGGTTCCAACTGAGTCTGTGAGGTATTGTCTATTTTGACAAAACCCGGCTAAAACATCATCGATGAAAGAATGAACTTTCGGTTTAGTATTCATAGGGTACAGCAAATGGACATTAGCTCCGGCATCCAAGGTAAAACAAATTGGAATCTGAGTTTCTTTTCTAAATTGCCAGATCTTTTGAATAATTTCCAAGGTCTGAGGCTGCATCAGTATAAAATAGGGATTGGAGGTCATCATCATAGCGTGTAAAGACAATGCCTCACTTTCTACAATCTTGATAAAACCATCCAAATCACCCGTTTCCATAATGGATGCCAGTGTATTCAGATTTTGTTCTGCTTGAATAAAACGACTAGTTGCATAGGGATGATCAAACATCAATTGGTGTCCTTGAGTACTCGAAACGGGCTTACTTCCCTTATCTACAAGGAGAATTGTATCCTGATAGTCCTTAAATACATTGTGCAAATTTTGACCAAAAGGAGTGGCAAATAAATCGCTACTCTCTTTTCTGCTGGAATTTTTTCCCCAAAAAGTAACAGGTCCCTCTATGCTTCTTGAGGCACTTCCAGAACCAAGTCGGGCAAGGAAGGAGGCTTTTTTGATAAATAATTCACTTTCAAATTCTGGAAAAAGCTCCTTTTCCATATCCATAATGCATAAGCTTAAGGCTGCCATTGCGGATGCTGAGGAGGCGATTCCACTACTGTGAGGAAATGAATTACTACTATCTATCTTAAGAGAATACGAATCAAGCCAAGGACTGTATTGCTTAATTCGCTCAAAAAAAGTATTCAATTTCGGATGAAAATCTGGCTTTAAAACCCCTTCAAAAGAAAATTCAAAATCAAAACTAGCTTCTGATTTTGGAGTAAAGATAACTTCCGTTTTGGTCACACTTGAAGACAAGGTAAAACTCAAAGAAGGATTTTTAGGTATTTGTGGTTCTGTCTTTCCCCAATACTTAATTAATGCAATGTTACTTGGAGCCTCCCATCTTGTTTGAAAGGCAATAGGCGAATTTGAATTTTTAGAAATAAAGTGGTTAATTTCCATCGAATACAAAGATACATTTTCAACTGTAATGAAATGGAATAGAATTCTTGTAAATCGTATATTTCCATTAGATTTACAATTATGAAGAAAATAACAGCTTCTTATTTTATTTCAATTCTGGGTGGAGTGACTCTCTCACTTGCAGTAGGGTTTCTTTCGAGTATTGTAACCCAGCAAGCGATTCCTAACTGGTATGCAGCACTTGTGAAACCATTTTTTTCTCCTCCAAATTGGCTTTTTGCACCAGTATGGACTTTACTTTACATACTCATGGGTTGGGCTGTTGGTAGTGTTTGGCATTATGGAAAGAGACATCGTTGGGGGAAAACAGCTTTATATCATTTTGGAGCGCAACTCATTTTTAATGGTCTTTGGTCTTTAGTGTTTTTTGGATTGAAAAACCCCCTTTTAGGACTCCTTGTCATCATCACTTTACTGATCCTAATTGAACGGACAATTTATTGGTTTCGTTTGGTAGATAAAAAAGCTGCTTACCTACTTTATCCTTATTTTTTGTGGGTTTGTTTTGCCACTTTACTCAACGGAGCAATCTGGTATTTAAATTAATAGAACTAAACTGTCTCAATTTCTGGGAACCCGCTCTGGAAAATCGGTTATGATCCCATCAACACCCAATGCAATCAACGCATTAATTTCTTCAGGTTTATTTACTGTCCAAGGATAAACTTTAAACCCTGCTTTTTGAATTTTTGAAATATTTTCTTTATTCAAAGCGATATGTTCGGGATTGATGGCTTTTGCTTTCAGCTTTGTTGCAATAGGGATAGCATCTAAAGGATCGTCTTCAGTTAGAACAGCGATAGGAACTTCCTGATTAGCTTCATAAAACAATTTTAGCTCTTCCCAATTAAAACTCGAAATCAAGATCTTTTCAGGAGACCAAGACTGTTGTTCAAAAAAAGTTTGAAGCATCGCATTTGTTGGTAAAGCTGTTTGAGATCCTTTCAATTCAATATTTAAAACTACCCGTCCATCAATTAAATTCATGACCTCCTCCAAAGTAGGAATCGCAAATCCATTCAATACCTCAATATTGCGAATGGAATCCAAATCCAATTGCTCAATATATCCTGTAGCATTTGTAAGTTTCTCCAAAGTTCTATCATGAAAAACAACTAATTCTCCACTAGCACAACGAAAAACATCAATCTCAATACCATCAACACCGAGCTCCAATGCTTTGGCAATAGACGGCAAAGTGTTTTCTGCTATATGTCCTCTAGCTCCTCTATGTCCTATTACTAAAGGATTTTTTGAAGAAGTACAGGAAGAAAGAATCAGACTTATCACGAATACTATTACAATTGGTTTTTGAATCATTAGATTGAATTTACTAAATTAAGGTGTATGGAGTGATTTAATTTCATTCTTTGATCAGAATCCAAAATTCCCAAGGTTTCATAACATATTCATAAGGCGAAGAAAGACGCTTGGATTTAAAATCAGTAAACCGCTTGAATTCACCATCATAAGGCATTGTAAACTGAGCATATTCCTTACTTAAATTTGCCAATACAACTAAGGTGTCTCCATTTTTACCTCGTTCAAAAGTAAAAATCTGCTGTGGTTTAGAGGTCGTAAGCATATTGAATGACCCTCCATCAGCTCCACTTTCCAAAGCGGAATGGTTATTTTTTAACGCCCCTAATTGCTGAAGAAGATCCATTGTTTTTCCTTTAGTTTTTGGAAAGCTATCTTTTTCAAAAAAGAGCAAACGTTTGTTTAAGTCATATTCTTGACCAGAATAAATCAAGGGCATCCCTGGGATTGTGTAGTTCAGCGCCATAAAGGCATGTGCGGCATCGCCATAACTTTCTTCTATCGTACCGTTCCATGAATTTTCATCATGGTTAGAAACAAAATTGACTAGAATATTTTCAGCCCCGTAATTTCGAATTGTATTCCTTAAATGTCGTGAGTAGTCTACGGCATTTTTTTGCCCCTGAGCGACTTCCTTTGATAAATGATGCCCAGACCAATCATATGAAGCATCAAATTTACTCACAAGTTCTAACCCTCCTGGATGGTAGATATCTGTTTCCGCTAAAAGGAAAACTGGCTTAACAGCTTTTAAAGCAGCGAAGGTTTTATCATAAAATTCTTGAGGAACCGCATAAGCCTGATCAATACGATAGCCATCTATATCCACTTCCTTCACCCAGTAAATCATGGCTTGTCTCAATGCTTCTCTCATTTCTAAATTATTGTAATTCAGATCTGCTACATCCGTCCAACCGAAAGATTTACCTGTTCTAAAATCAATCGGGTCGATAATTTCTCCTTTTCTGTTTTTAAGATAGAAATCACTATGTTCCTTGATCCAAACATGATCCCATCCAGTATGTCCAGGCACCCAATCCAAGATGACATACATTCCTAATTGGTGAGCTTGTTTTACGAGAGACTTGAAATCTTCTAAAGTTCCAAATTCAGGGTTTACTTTGGTGTAATCCGAAACCGCATAGTAACTTCCTAAAGGTCCTTTGTTTTTGGTTGTTGAAATCGGATTGATAGGCATCATCCAGATAATTTTAACCCCCATTTTTTTCAATAAAGGCAAATCTTTCGCGAATGCATTGAAACTACCTTCATCAGAATATTGACGAATATTGGCTTCATACAATACAGCTTTTGAAACAACCTCTGCATTAATCGGTTCAAAAGCCTCTTCTACATTAGGTTTAGCTATTGGTTTTCGTGGTGTTTCTTTTTGTTGGCATGACCAAACAAAAATGATCAACGGTAAAATAATTTTTAATTTCATAAGATTAAATAAATTAGTTTTCTTCTGGTGCTAGGATAATTTCCAAACCATCAAGCTCGGGAGTCAATAGTATTTGACATCCCAGTCTGCTATTGTCTTTAACGTGAAATGCCTCAGAGAGCATTGCTTCCTCATCTTCTGAACGTTCAGGAAGTTCGTGAGCGCTTTCCACATAACATTGGCAAGATGCACATAATGCCATACCTCCACAGGTTCCCTCTACTGGCAATTCATAAGCTTTACAAATTTCCATCAAATTCATTTGCATGTCTGTAGGCGCAATCAGCTCGTGATGTTTTCCTTGCCTGTCAGTTAAATATATACGAATATCGGCGCTCATTTATTCTATACTTTTGATCGTAGACTTTACGGCTTGTTTTTGGGTACCATCAAACCCATTTATTCCACTTACCGTAGTGTATTTGAGTACATTTCGTTTTTCTGGATAAATACGTGCAAAGGCACTCTGACACATCAATGTTGCCTCGTGAAAACCACAAAGAATCAATTTTAATTTTCCGGGATAGGTATTTACATCGCCGATAGCATAAATCCCTGGTATATTCGTTTGATAGTCTAAACTATTATCCACTTTAATTGCATTTTTTTCAATCTCTAATCCCCAATTTGCGATGGGTCCTAATTTTGGTGTTAACCCAAACAAGGGAATTAAATGATCGCATTCCAGTTCGATAGAATTACTTTCTTGGGTGACTCTAATTTTCTGAAGTGCTGTTTCACCATATAGGGAAGTAACCTCTGCAGGAGTAATCAATTGAATGCGTCCTTCATTTTTAAGTTCCTGTACCTTCTCTACAGAATCCAAAGCACCTCTAAATTCATTTCTACGATGAATTAAAGTTACAGAAGCAGCTACTTTTTCTAAAAATATTGTCCAGTCTAAAGCGGAGTCACCACCACCGGCAATAACTATTTTTTTGTCACGATAGCGTTCTGGGTCTCTAATAATATAATCAACTCCCTTGTTTTCAAATTGAGCTAAATTTTCTATTGGAGGTTTTCTTGGCTCGAAAGTTCCCAACCCCCCAGCTATGGCAACTACTGGAGCCTGATGTTGGGTACCTTGATCTGTGGTCACAATAAACTGTTCGTCTTTTGTCTTTTCAATAGAAACGGCACTTTCACCCAAAGTGAATCCAGGTTGAAAAGGTGCTATTTGTTGTTCCAAATTTTTAACTAGATCACCAGCCATTATTTCTGGATGGGAAGGGATGTCGTAAATGGGTTTTTTTGGATATATTTCAGCGCATTGACCTCCGGGCATAGGGAGTGAATCAATGAGGTGACACTTCAGTTTTAAAAGTCCTGCTTCAAAAACAGCAAAAAGGCCTGTAGGCCCAGCACCTATTATTAAGATGTCTGTTTTAATCATTTTATTGGGGTTCTATACTGGTTACCGATTCTATTTCTGGCAAATACTTTTTGATGGTCATTTCTACACCTGATTTCAGTGTCATTTGATTAACACTACACCCAACGCAAGCACCGTGAAGTTGAACTTTTACGTGCATATCATCATCAATAGAGACAAAAGATATGTCTCCACCGTCTGAATTCAGAAAAGGGCGAATCTCATCTAAGGCGAGATGAATTTTTGATATAATTTCCTCTTTGCTTTTACTCATGATTTTACGGCTTCACAACCAACTAGATTAGTTATTTCTACAGCTTTTGTAGGTGGTAAATTCTGGTTTCTATGCAATATTTGGGAAACTAATTTTTTGGTAATTTCATTAAAATGAGCTGCAAGATTTCCTTCATCTTGGAGTACTGCTGGTCTTCCTACATCGGCAGCTTCTCTGATGCTTTGAATTAAAGGTAAGGCTCCTAAAAAAGGCACCTCTTTGTCTTTTGCCAGATACTCTGCCCCTTTTTTACCAAAAATAAAATATTTATTATCTGGAAGTTCTGCAGGGGTAAAGTAGCTCATGTTTTCAATAATTCCCAAGACAGGAACATTAATACTTTCCTGTTGGAACATCGCAATCCCCTTTTTAGCATCTGCTAGTGCAATATTTTGAGGAGTACTCACGACTACAGCACCGTTAAGAGGCAAGGATTGTACAATACTCAAATGAATGTCACCTGTACCAGGAGGAAGGTCTATTAAGAGAAAGTCTAGATTTCCCCAGGCCGCATCGAAAATCATTTGGTTTAATGCTTTTGCTGCCATAGGACCTCTCCAAACAACTGCCTGATCTGGTTTGGTGAAAAAACCAATTGATAAAACTTTAACTCCATAATTTTCTATGGGTTCCATTTTTGACTTACCATCAATCTGAACAGACAAGGGTCTCGCTCCTTCCATATCAAACATTGTAGGAATAGATGGTCCATAAATATCGGCATCTAAAATCCCTACCTTGCATCCCATTTGCGACAGAGTTACTGCCAGATTAGCTGTTATCGTAGATTTTCCTACACCCCCTTTTCCTGAGGAAACTGCAATCACATTCTCAATACCTGCTATGGGTCTTCCCTTAATTGATTCTTCTGGTTTTGGAGGGGAAAGCACTTTGGTGTTTAACTTTATTTTTGCTTTCTCATATACCTGCTCATGTAGTGTTTTTAAAATGGTAACCTCTAATTTTTTTCGTGCCTGTAAGCTTGGGTTTTGTAATTGTAAATCAATATCAATCTGATCTCCAAAAATCATAATATTAGAAACCACACCTTGATCTACTATATTTCCTCCCTCTCCAGGAAGGCTGATTGTTTTAAGTGATTGAATTACTGCTTGTTTTGTAATCTTCATGGGCTTTTTTGGTATGTCACAAATATACTGCTAAGGATTTCAATATCAAAAGTTAAATTATTTTAAAAGTCCTTCAAATGTTCAATCGGATCCCAAAAATAGTCTTCAAAGTTTTGGATTTGATCCTGAATAACTTTGATGCCTTCATTTTCCAAAAGTTGCTTCATGATATTCCCACCACCGAAGTGGTGTTTGCCAGTAAGTAATCCTTTTCTATTTACAACCCTATGGGCTGGGACATCAGGATGTGAATGTGCTGCATTCATTGCCCAACCTACCATACGAGAACTTTGAGGACTCCCCAAGTATTTTGCAATAGCGCCGTAGGTGGTCACTTTTCCTTCCGGAACTAACTGAACCACAGTGTACACTTTTGAAAAAAATGAGCTTTCAGTCACCATCTTTCAAGATAAACTGCATGTAAGTAATCGCTTTATTAGCTTCTAAAAATTGTTTTTCATAAAATGTTTGAACTGCTGTAGCTTCTTTTGGAGAATTACCGTTATTGTAGATATCATGATGGGCGTATAAAATTTCACCATGATTTACAGCAGTCGCCAAGGTATATCCAAATAAAAACTCACTATCCGTTTTTAAATGAATAATTCCCTGAGGTTTGAGTACTTTTTGGTAGCTTTTTAAAAATTCGGGATTCGTCAATCGATGTTTAGTTCTTTTGTATTTGATCTGTGGATCAGGAAAAGTAATCCAAATTTCATCGACCTCATTTTCAGCAAAACAAGAAGCGATCAACTCGATTTGAGTCCTCATAAAAGCAACATTTTTCAGTTCTGATTCTAAAGCTGTCTTGGCGCCCCTCCAAAAACGAGCTCCTTTGATATCAAGTCCTACATAATTGATCTGTGGATTATTTTGAGCTAGATGAACAGAATATTCTCCTTTTCCACAACCCAATTCCAAAACGATTGGATTTTGATTTTTAAAAAACTTATTCCTCCAATTTCCTTTCATTGGAAACTGATCTTTCTCTAGAATATCTCGTTCTGGTTGCAGAACGTTACTAAAGGTTTCATTTTCCCTAAACCGCTTTAATTTATTTTTACTCCCCAATTCTTGATTTTTTTATAAAAATAGGGAATTTAGATATTCTTACAGAGAAGAATTCTGATCTAATGTGAGGGAGAAAGAGAATTCTGAACCTACTTTTGCTTCGCTCTCAACAAAGATTTTTTCTTGATGCGCTTCAATAATATGCTTGACAATGGCAAGTCCTAAACCAGAACCACCTTGGCTTCTATTTCTTGTTTTATCTATCCTGTAAAAACGTTCAAAAAGCCGGGGTAAATGTTCTTCATCTATTCCATCTCCATTGTCTGCAATACGTACTAGAATCTTGTTCTCTACCAGAATTTCAATACTAACCTCTGTGACTCCTTGTTCAATACCATATTTTAAAGAATTGACAATTAGATTAGTGAGTACCTGATGAATGCGTTCTTCATCAGCTTTGACTACGATTGGAGTTTTATATGGTTTATCCATTTTCAAAACAATCTTGTTCTCTTTCGCTTGCATCTCTAGTAACTCAAATACATTTTCAATGGTCTCAAGTATATTGAATGAAGTTAAATTCAATTTAGTCATACCCGATTCAAATTGGGTAATTAAATCCAAATCTTTGATCACAAAATTCAGTCGATCTATCCCCTTGACAGTCTGTTTCAAATACTTTTTAACCGTTTTTTTATCATTAACCCCATCCAAAAGAGTAAGAATATAACCTTCGATCATAAAAATTGGAGTTTTCAATTCATGGGCAATATTCCCAATAAACTCTCGCCGATAATCCTGCTCTTTCTTTAATAACTCGATTTCAATATTCTTCTCCGAGTTAATTTTTTTTAGATTGGAGGTGATCAAATCAAAATCGGATGATTGACTTATCATGCTTTGATAAGATGTTGTAGGAATTATAGAAGCGTAAAGCTCTTTTACTCGTGAAATCAAAAACTGTTCTAAAATGAACGAAAGAAATATGTAAACAAATATCCAGAACCCAAAAAATTCAAGTATCAGCAATAAGAAATAGGATGAAAACGGAAGCTCATAAACAAAATTCAAAATCAAAAACTGAACTATGACTGCAACAATTGAAACAAAAAATGCAGAAATAAAACTTGCTTTATTTAATTTATTAAGACCAAAGGGATTAATTCTCATTTTTAACGAAAGTATAACCAACTCCTTTAATGGTTTTAAAGTATTGATCGCCTATTTTTTCTCGAAGCTTTCTGATGTGTACGTCAATGGTTCTATCCCCTACAACTACATCCGAACCCCATATTTTTTCCATTATTTTTTCCCGCTTAAAAACCTTCCCAGGTTTAGATGCTAGCAAAAAAAATAATTCAAATTCTTTACGGGGTATAGCAAACTCTTTGTCGTGAAAGATGATTTTGTATTCATCACGATCGATGATTAAATTTTTAAATTCGAGTTTTGTTTGATCCGTTTCTTTATCCTTGAATCTTCTTAATAACCCCTTTACTTTTGAAACTAAAACTTTTGGTTTTACAGGTTTTGTTGTGTAATCATCTGCACCAGCATCGAAAGCTGCGACATAAGAATAATCCTCACCCCTTGCAGTTAAAAACATGATTACTGTATCACTAAATTTGGGATTCCGACGCAATCGTTCACAGGCTTCAATCCCATCTAAAACGGGCATCATTATGTCCAAAATTATTAAATGAGGGTTTACTTTTTCTGCTACGTCAATTGCCTCTTGACCATTGCATGCTGTGCTGACTTGATAGCCCTCTTTCTCTAAGTTGAAACGTATGATTTCTACGATATCTGGCTCATCATCAACCAAAAGAATTTTTGTGTTTTCCTTTTTCATTACTGATTTAAAGACTAAAAATAACATTTTATTGATGTTATTCATGTTATGTAATTATTAAAATCCAAATAAAGATTTAAATTTGTAGAACCATTGCGGTTCCCAAATGAAGTATTTAACCATAGTTTTCTTTTCTTTTTTATCCATTGCTCTTTCTGATATTGAGATGAGGGCAGGGGTTCTCAACACTATTCCCCATTTTGAAATTCAAGAAGATCGTTTGAAATTTTCAATTTTTCCTAACCCTTTGAAAGATCAAATACTTTTCATTAACAGCTCTAGTACTGCTGAAAAACACATTGAGATATATAATGTCCTTGGGGAAAAAAAATTTGAAATAGTAACTACTAACGAAAGTATTTTCTTAGGGGATCTTCCCTCTGGTATTTATATTTTCAAATTAAACCAAAATGGAATGAATGGGCTGAAGCGTCTTGTTATTCCATAAATAATCGAAGTTTTTAGTTAATTTTACCGGATATGAGGTCTTCGTTTATTGACTTTGAGAAAATATCTGACCCGGTAGTATTCCAAGCTCATGCTTTGAAGCTTTTCGAATACCAATTCGAACATAATTCAGTCTATCGTTCCTATTGTGATCTGATTAATCGTAATCCGTCTGATGTAAACACAATTGAAGATATTCCTTTCTTACCCATTCAATTTTTTAAGTCTCACAAAATTTGTTCTTTACCAAAGGCACCCAAACGATTTTTTGAATCAAGTGGAACTACTGGTCAAATAAGATCAAAGCATTATGTCTATGAACTTGAACTTTATGAAAAAAGTTTTGAACTTGGTTTTAAGCGTTTTTATGGAGACCCCAAAGAGTATGCTATAATAGCTCTTCTTCCTTCATATTTAGAAAGAGAAAATGCCTCCTTAGTTTATATGACAGAACGTTTGATTCAGAGAACGAATCATCCCTCTAGTGGTTTTTATTTGAATGAATGGAAACAACTTGAAAAAGTGCTAATTGATTTAGAAAAAAAACAACAGAAAACACTTCTAATTGGAGTAACCTTTGCGCTGCTTGATGCTATTGATCGGTTTTCTTTTGACATGAAACATACCATTATTATGGAAACGGGGGGAATGAAAGGTATGCGTAAAGAATGGATCAGAAGTGCACTTCACGACCATTTAAAAAAAGGATTTGGAGTAGATTATATTCATGCAGAATATGGTATGACAGAACTTCTAAGCCAAGCCTACTCCAAAGGAGATGGTCTTTTTTATTCTCCTCCTTGGATGCACGTTTTATCTAGAGCTCCTGAAGATCCTTTTGAAATTCTACCGTATGGAAAGTCCGGAGGTTTGAATATTATTGATTTAGCAAATATTGATTCCTGTGCCTTCATAGCCACACAAGATTTAGGTGTGGTATATTCAGATGGTGGATTCGAAGTTATGGGTAGATTTGACCAAGCTGAAGTTAGAGGGTGTAACCTGATGGTCATTTAGTCCACTATTTTCAGTATAAAATAATTTTTCTTACCCCGCTGCAAAAGCACGTATTGGTTTGCGATCAAGTCTTCAGAAGTAATTTGATATTCTGATGAAATTTTTTGCTTATTTACGGCAATAGCATTTTCTTTTAATGCCCGACGTGCCTCTCCATTAGACTGTAAAAATCCAGTATCAGATGAAAGCGCCGCAACAATATCTAACCCATTCTCTACAGACACCCTTTTAATTTCTGCTTGTGGAACCCCCTCAAATAATTCTAGAAAGGTGGCTTGATCCAATTTTTGAATCGTTTCACGGGTTGATTTTCCAAATAAAATTTGAGAAGCTTCTTGAGCTTTGGTTAATTCTTCTTCACCATGAACTAGGCGAGTTACTTCTTCGGCTATCGTTTTCTGTAAAACTCTTAAATGTGGAGCTGTTTGGTGCGCTTCATTTAGTTTTAAAACTTCATCTTCACTTAAAAAAGTAAAAATCTTAATGTAATTCTCTGCATCTTCATCGGAGGTATTCAACCAAAACTGGTAAAACTTATAGGGAGAGGTTCGCGTTTTATCTAACCACACATTTCCTCCTTCAGTTTTTCCGAACTTAGTCCCGTCTGCTTTTTTGATCAAAGGGCATGTAATAGCGTAAGCTTTTCCTCCTTCTTTTCTTCTTATCAGTTCAGTACCTGTTGTAATATTTCCCCATTGGTCACTCCCTCCCATTTGAATCTTACATCCCAGCGTTTTGTAGAGGTGTAAAAAGTCAAAACCTTGAAGTAATTGATAAGTAAACTCAGTAAATGACATCCCTACCTTAGCTTCAGAACTCAATCTTTTTTTAACAGACTCTTTAGCCATCATGTAATTTACTGTAATGTGCTTCCCAATGTCTCTTGAAAAATCAATCAAGCTATACGATTTCATCCAATCGTAATTATTTACCAAAAGGGCTGCATTAGGAGAACTTTTATCAAAGTCCAAAAATTGTTCTAATTGAGTTTGAATTCCCTTACAATTCTTTTCTAGAGTTTCTTGATCCAAAAGATTTCGTTCATCAGACTTTCCGGAGGGATCACCAATCATTCCCGTAGCGCCACCGACCAAAACAATCGGTGTATGTCCAGCTTTTTGAAAATGCATCAAAATTATAATCTGAACTAAACTCCCAATATGAAGAGAATCTGCTGTAGGATCAAAGCCGATATATCCCTTAGAAGTTTCTTCTATCAGGAATGATTCGGTATCGGGCATAATATCGTGAAGTAAGCCTCTCCATCGAAGTTCTTGTACAAAATTAGTTGGCATTTATTTTTTGAGTAAAGATAGATTTCTCTGGGGGAATCCAAAAATCAAAATCAAAAAAGTGTATTTTCGTTCTTATGATTTTGGTAAGTGGAGCTACAGGAATGGTCGGGTCTCATGTGTTATTTGCATGTGCACAAAAAAACCTTCCCCTAATTGCCCTATACAGAAGAGAAGAAAGTGTTCAAAAAATTGAACAACTATTCAAAACGCTTGCACCCAAGCATCCAGAATATTTTTCTAGAATTCGATGGGAGCAAGTTGAACTGAACGATATCATTGGACTGGATTCCCTATTTAAACATGTAAAACAAGTCTACCATTGTGCTGCAAAAATTTCTTTTGCTCAATTTCAACAAGAAAAACTGAACAAAACTAATATTGAAGGTACTGCCAACATGGTAAACTTAGCCCTAAAATATCAAGTTGATAAATTTGCCTATGTAAGTTCAATAGCTGCTCTAGGAGTGGAACAAACCATTCCACTTGTTAATGAAGATCACCATTGGAATTCTGATCAAAATCATACTACTTATGCACATTCAAAATACGGTGCAGAACTTGAAGTTTGGAGAGCTTCACAAGAGGGTTTAAATGTAGTTATCGTGAATCCAGGACTCATTCTGGGAAGTCATTTTTGGGAACGAAGCAGTGGAACATTAATCCGTAGAATCGCTAAAGGACTTCGATTTTATCCAATTGGCAGTGTAGGCATTGTCGCTTTAGAGGATGTTGTAAATCCTTTGATTCTTCTTATGGAATCCAATATCAAAAATGAACGCTTTATTTTAGTCTCTGAAAATTTAAAATACAAAGATTTACTAGGTAAAATTGCTAAGAGTCTGGATAAAAAACCCCCCAAATTTCCTTTGACAAAAGGACTTCTTTATACACTCTATGTTCTTGACAAAATACTATACGCTTTAGGAATCAAGAAATCATTTTTGAGTCAAGCATTCGTCCAAAGTCTCTGTAGTGACCAAAAATATGACGGATCAAAAATTGAAAAAAAACTAGCTTTTTCCTATCAGGATACCAAAATAACACTAGAAAAAATTAGCAAGGACTACAAGGCTTAGTCTTGACGAGTTTTATCGCTTTTTGTATCGTTAGTAATACTGTCCTGTGTTTTATTTAAACGATCTAAAACATTACTATACATTCTGTAATAAGTTCTTGGAAACTTGGCATAATAACGTTCACTTTCGATGAGTTGAAGAGAGTCAATTTCGTATTTGATGTAGAGATAAGATTTTCCCAAAACATTTTCGAAGTCTGGATTTTTAGGTTTATATGACATCATCGTTTTCATTAATGTGGCATCATATAAGATCTTTTCCATGACGGACTCTTTTATCAGATTATCTGGTTTTTCTACAGCACCCGTACTACTACAACGCTGCAATAGAATTACTGAAAAAAACATCAAAATGTAGTACTGTATTTTCATTCTCTATCAAATGTTAGGGCTTCAGCAGCTGAAATTGGATTAACTTTTCCGTTAGCATAAGCCCAATGACCGTTTAACATAGTGCGTTCTACAGCGCCTTTAAAAAGTGTTCCCTCAAAGGGAGACCATCCGCATTGATAAAGTAGTTCATCTTTATTTACGATGAATTCTTTTTCAATATCCAATACAACTAGGTCTGCAAAATACCCTTCACGGATATAGCCCCTTTGTTTTACATCGAAAAGGATTGCGGGATTATGACAGGCTTTTTCTACAAGTTTTTCAAGACTTAATTTTCCTTTATGGTATGAGGTGAGCAAAGCAGGTAGAGCATGTTGTACCAGAGGCCCCCCAGAAGGTGCCTTCAAATAAGTTTGATTTTTTTCTTCTAAGGTATGTGGTGCATGGTCTGTTGCCAATACATCCAACAAATCAGAATTTAATCCTTCCCAAAGAGCTGCTCTATCTTCTTTTGTTTTAACGGCTGGATTCCATTTGATATGAGTTCCTTTTTCAGTATAATCTTCTGAAGAAAACCATAAATGATGTGTACAAACCTCTGCTGTAATTTTTTTATCTTTTAAAGGAATATCATTTCTAAAAAGTGCTAACTCTTTTGCGGTAGAAACATGAAAAACATGAAGTCTTGCTCCTGTCTCCTTTGCCAAGGCTACAGCTTGAGAAGATGAGAGATAACACGCTTCTTCACTTCGAATAAAAGGATGCTCAGAGATAGGGATCTGATCGCCATATTTTTCTTGGGCAGTCTTAGTATTTTCTCTGATAGTCTGTTCATCTTCACAATGAACTGCAATAACCAATGAGGTACTACTAAAAATAGATTTTAACACCTCCGGATTATCTACCAACATATTTCCAGTAGAGGAACCTAAAAAAAGTTTTAATGCCGGCACACGTTTGTTATCCAGAGCAAGGATTTCATCCAAATTATCATTTGTGCCACCAAACATAAAAGCATAATTTGCAAAAGAAGTCTCTTCTGCACGTTTATTTTTTTGATCCCATTCAGATTGGGTGGTCGTCTGTGGTTGTGTATTGGGCATCTCAATAAAAGATGTTATTCCGCCTGCTAATGCTGCCTTAGACTCAGTCTCTATACAGGCTTTATGGGTGAGGCCTGGTTCTCTAAAATGTACTTGATCGTCTATAAGACCTGGGATAATGTATTTCCCTTCTGCGTCATATACTTGATCGGCGGAAGTGCTGGAAATTCCTTTACCTATTTTTGTGATGTATTTTCCTTGAATTAATAAATCGGTTTCAACAATTTGTTGTTCGTTGACTATTCGTGCATTTTTTATGACCAATTTAGAAGTCGTATTCATCGGAATCTATTTTTAAATATGCGTAAAAATAAAACACCAAATAACGCTTCCCAAATTATACTGCCATTCATTTTAGACTTCCCTTTGGCACGATTTAAAAAAACGATTGGATGCTCTTCCAGCCTAAACTTTTTGAGCCAAGCTTTGTATTTTAATTCTATTTGAAAAGCATACCCTACAAACTTTATTTTTTCTAAATCAATAGATTCCAAAACCGTTCTTCTATATCCTACAAAACCTGCGGTTGAGTCTTTAACGGGCATTCCGGTAATAAGTCTCACATAAAGAGAGGCAAAGTAAGACAACAATATCCTGCTTAAAGGCCAATTAACTACGTTAACCCCTTTAACATATCGAGATCCCACAACTAGATCCGAGCGGTTTTTTAGAATAGTTAACATGGACCTCAGTTCGTTTGGATCGTGGGAAAAGTCGGCATCCATTTCAAAAATATAATCGTAATTTCTTCGCAAAGCCCACAAAAAACCGTGCACGTAGGCCGTTCCTAGTCCTTTTTTATCCGCTCTTGATTCAATAAATAGTTGCTCTGGGAATTGACTCATCATCTCCATTACCTGTGCTGCAGTTCCATCCGGCGATTGATCGTCTACTATCAAAATATTTAATGCCAATTTTGTTTCAAATACCGCCTCAATTATTGATTTGATATTTTCAATTTCGTTGTAGGTTGGAATGATGATTAAAACTTTTTCCATAGTCCAACGGTAAAAGTAGCAAATGTATGCACAACATATCACACCAAACACTACAATAATTTTTTAGAAAACCATTAATTTTAGAGCATGGGAGAATGGATTTACAGAACCGATCTACATGCGGATTGGATGAGTCTGATGTTTTTCTTGAATTTGCTTTTTATTCTAGCGCTATTCAAGATTGACCCTAATCGATTTAAAAGTTTAATCAATATTCTTGGTTCAATAGTCTATTTCGGAAAGTACAGTAATGATAGAGAACTTAATTATTTCTCATTCTTCAACATGTTCAGTTTTTTCATTATCACAAACTCTTTAGCTCTAGGATATTTTTCACTCTCCATATACAATATCCAATCTATGGAGCTTGGTTTTGAGTTTTTTTATTTGCTATTAGGTTTGGTTTTTGTCTTGTCTATCAGATATCTCATTGTACATGCTTTTTGCAAAGAATTAAATATTAAACACAAAATCAAAATCCTTTTTTTTAAGAATTTTACATACGCAACTCAATATTCCATAGTGCTCTTGGGACTACTTTTTCTCTGGAATTATAGCACTATCCCATTACTGTTTATTGAATCCATAATAGGTGTCCTTTTAATTCTGTGGGTAGTAAATCAATTTCGATTATTTTTTTCTTTTATTAAATCACATACGAATGATGTAATATATATATTTCTTTATCTTTGCACATTCAAAATAGCACCTTGGTTTTGGGTGTATTATGTTTTTATTGAAACAAATTGAATGGAATTATGAAAGTGAAAACTATTTTGGTTTCTCAACCAGAACCCTCCTCAGACAAATCTCCCTATAGCAGACTTCAAGAAAAACATAAGTTGACTGTTAATTTTCGTCCGTTTATCCATGTCGAAGGTTTGACAGGCAAAGAAGTAAGGCAACAAAAAATAGATTTCAATAATTTTCAGAATATTGTTTTAACAAGTCGGAATGCAGTAGATCATTTTTTCCGCCTTTGTAAAGAAATGCGTTTTACTGTTCCCGATACTACTAAATATTTTTGCCAATCAGAGGCTGTTGCCTTTTATCTACAAAAGTATGTTGTGTACAGAAAAAGAAAAATCTATGTAGGTGAGCGAAGTATCACTGACCTTGAGAGTGTGTTTAAAAAATTTCAGAAAGAAACTTTTCTTTTTCCAACGTCTGATTTGCTAAAACAAGATATCCCAGATTTTTTAGACAAGCTTAAAGTCAAATGGCAACGTGCTATTCTATACAAAACAGTAGTGAGTGATTTATCCGATCTGAGAGATGTTTACTACGATGTTCTTGTATTCTTTAGTCCTTCGGGTATAGAGTCTTTATTCAAAAATTTTCCTGACTTCAAACAAAATGACACTCGGATTGCTGTTTATGGAAATTCAACAGTTAAAGCTGCTGAAGAATCTAAACTAAGAATTGATATTAAGGCTCCGACACCTGAAACTCCGTCCATGACTATGGCGATCGAAAAGTACATCGAAAAGATCAATAAATAAATTCACTTTTTTGCAAAAGAAAAAGCAGTAGCAACCCATGCTGCTATAAGCAAACCCCCGCCAACTGGTGTAAGAGGACCAATCCATCTTATATTAAAGGGAATGAGACTCTTAAAAGATAAGATAACTATACTCCCTGAAAAAAGAAGTATGCCAAGAAGAATCATATAAAAAACAGTTTTTTTTCTTTTCTGAGTACCAAATCTCATTCTAGAGAGCAATAGCAGTGCCAATGCATGATAAATCAAATATTGAATTCCAATATCAAAACTTTCCATGGCTGAAGGAGGCAATTTTTCTTTGAGATAATGACTTCCCATTGCACCCAAAATTACACCCAAGACCATCAATAGACTTCCTGCAATCCGCATCTCTTTTTTCATTGAACTCTAATTAATTTGATATTTTTGTTTTAAATATAAAACAGAAAATGTCTTAACACTATATATTTTAAATCAAAAATAGATAATCTATTAAAAATGAAAATATCAGAACAAACTATAATGATCGATGGAATTGATAAAATCATCCTTAAGTTATTGACGAAAGATGCTCGTACACCCATCATGTCCATCGCAAAAGAAACTGGAATATCTGGCGCTGCAGTTCATCAGAGATTGAAAAAACTTGAAAAAGCAGAAGTCATTTCTGGATCTCAAATTATTCTAAATCCAAAAATTTTAGGCTTTAAAACGATGGCATTTATCGGAATCTATTTAGATAAAGCCATACGTAATCCAGAAGCAGTAAAACAATTGGAACAAATTGATGAAGTTATTGAATGTCACTATACTACAGGAAATTGGAGCATTTTCGTGAAATTACTTTGCAGAGATAATGAACATTTAATGGAATTGCTCAACAAAAAAATTCAATCTGTAGAAGGTGTTTCAAGAACAGAGACCTTCATCTCACTCCAACAACAACTGAACAGACAAATTAGCATTTAATCTCTTCTTCCCCCGAAGACTTGAAATGCAAAATAAGCAAGAGTAGCCAATGAGCCTAAAGCTGCCACCACATAGGTTCTTGCAGCCCATTTTAAAGCGTCTTGTGCTCCTTCAAGTTCCTCTTTGGAAACCATATTTTTTCTCTGCAGCCAACCTAAAGCACGATCAGAGGCGTCATACTCCACAGGTAAGGTGATGAAACTAAACAGAGTTCCCAGACCAAAAAGTCCCACGCCCAATACAGCAATATTAAAACCAAAAGGGATAATTTGCATCAATACCAATCCCCCAATGATTACGATCATGGAAAGATTAGAGGCCACACTTACCATAGGGACTAAAGTGGATCTAATTTGTAGCCATTGATAACCTTTGGCATGCTGAACGGCATGGCCACATTCATGCGCTGCAACAGCAGCAGCAGCAGCATTACGCTCACTGTACACTGATTCACTTAGATTCACTGTTTTCTTTCTAGGGTCGTAATGATCCGTTAATGATCCTCGAACGGAAACGACCTTTACATCTCTAATACCATGATCCGACAACATTTTCTCGGCAATCTCTTTACCTGACATACCGTTGCGAAGCTGCTTTTGTGAATACAATTTAAATTTTCTCTTAAGGGTATTGCTTACCCACATACTGGCAAGAGAAATGACAATAATAATTAAGTAATATGTTCCCATGTTTTTTAGGTAAAATTATAAAAATTCACGTTCTTAAAATTGTTTAAATGAAATTTAATCTATCGTAAACAATTCAATTTTTAGTAAACAATATTGATGATTTTATTAGGTACTATTATCCATTTTTTTGGTGTTTTCCCTTCTAAATATTCCGCAGTTCTGTCATCTTGTAACACAGCTTTTTGAACACCCTCTTGATCCAACTCTAATGAAAGTTCTAAAGTAAACCGCATTTTACCATTAAACGAAACTGGATAATTTTTAGTGTCCTCAACTAAATATGCTTCATCGTAAATTGGAAAATCTACATGAACAATATTGGACTTGTTACCTAATCGCTCCCAAAGCTCTTCTGACAAATGGGGCGCGAAAGGAGAAAGCAATAGGGTTAAGGGACTCAAAATTTGGCTACTATGGCTTTTTAAACTAGTTAATTCGTTTACACAAATCATCAATGCACTGATACATGTGTTGAATGAAAAATGCTCAATGTCATACGTGATCTTCTTGATGGTTTCGTGTAAAATTTTTAATTCTTTTTTAGAGGGCTCCTCCTCCTTAACGAGCCACTTTTGGTCATCATAAAAAAGACGCCAATATTTTTTAAGAAAATTATGTACACCAGAAATTCCAGCTGTATTCCATGGTTTTGCTTGCTCTATTGGGCCTAAAAACATTTCATACATCCTCAAAGTATCTGCTCCATATTGCTCACAAATTTCATCGGGATTGACAACGTTGTATTTTGATTTTGACATTTTCTCAACCTCTCTCCCTACTTTATAAACACCATTTTTCAATTCAAATTCGGCGTTTTCAAACTGAGGCAACCATTTTCTAACTCCTTCAATATTTAATTCATCAGAGCTGTTTACTAAACTTACGTCTACGCGGATAGGTTCAAGATTTTCTCCCTCTCTGATAGCATCTTTAGAAACAAAGGTTTGTGTACCTGGCTTTCGGTAAAGAAACGCTGAGGTTCCTAAAATCATTCCTTGATTTATTAATTTTTTAGCGTATTCTTCAACAGGTAATAAATCCAAATCAAATAGGAATTTTTGCCAAAAACGAGAATAAAGTAAATGGCCTGTTGCGTGTTCACTTCCTCCCAAATAGAGGTCTACTTCCTTCCAGTATTCCATCGCTTCTTTTCCTACAAAAGAATCTTTATTACTGGCATCCATGTAACGATAAAAGTACCAGGAACTTCCTGCCCATCCTGGCATAGTGTTTAGTTCTAAAGGAAATACGGTTTTATTGTCTATTAATTTGTTTTCAACTACCTCCTCTTTTTCAGTATCCCATGCCCAAGTTTGAGCATTACCCAATGGTGGTGCCCCTTCTGGTGTAGGTAAATATTTTTCTACCTCAGGAAGTTCCAATGGCAAATGCTTTAACTGAAGTGGCTGAGGCAACTTATCCTTATAATACATTGGAATCGGTTCTCCCCAATAACGCTGTCTGCTAAAAATTGCATCTCGAAGTCTGTAATTTATAGTCCCTTCTCCGCAACCCTGTTCTTCCATAGCATTTATAACAGTATGCATCGCCTCTTTGTAATGGAGTCCTGTTAAAAAATCAGAGTTATCTATAATGCTTGCCCCTTTGTCTTCAAAAGCTTCGGTTTCAATCGAGACTCCTTTAAAAATATTCTTAATGGGTAGATCAAACTCTTTAGCAAAATCATAATCACGTTGATCACCACAAGGTACAGCCATAACAGCACCTGTACCATAATCTGCTAAGACATAATCTCCTATCCAAATCGGAATTCGTTCTTTAGTAAAGGGATGTAAAACATAGCTTCCTGTAAACACTCCTGTACAGTTCTTCACGTCAGCCATTCGTTCACGCTGAGTGCGCTTTTGTGTTTCTTCAATGTATGCCTCTACAGCCTCTTTTTGAGCCGGTTGTGTAATTTCTTGAACCAAATCTAATTCAGGAGCAAGTGTCATAAAAGTCACTCCAAAAATAGTGTCGGGTCTGGTAGTGAACACTTCAATTTTTTTATCGTACCCTTCGATTTGAAAAAACACCTTGGCTCCAATAGACTTTCCAATCCAATTTCTCTGCATTTCTTTCAAAGATTCTGGCCAATCTATCTGATTCAAACCTTGAAGTAAACGTTCAGCATACGCACCTATACGCATACTCCACTGCTTCATTTTTTTCTTAGTTACAGGATATCCCCCTCGTTCAGAAACCCCATTAATGATTTCGTCATTTGCCAAAACAGTTCCTAGTTCCGAACACCAGTTTACTTCTGTTTCAGATAAATATGCCAAGCGATACGACAATAGAATTTCCTGCATTTCTTGATCGGACATACTTCCCCATTCTTTTGCTGAAAAAGAGGCTACAGAACTATCACAAACTGCATTCACTGAACGATTTCCTTCCTTTTCAAATAGAGAAATAAGTGATGATATGGGCTGTGCTTTATCGGTTTCTTTACAATAATAATGATCAAATAAAAGTAGAAAAATCCACTGAGTCCATTTGTAAAAATCAGCTTCTGAGGTACGTACTTCCCTACTCCAATCAAAGGAAAAACCCATTTGATCCAATTGCTTACGATAACGTTTGATATTTTCTTGGGTAGTCTTTGCTGGATGTTGTCCAGTTTGAATTGCATACTGTTCTGCTGGTAATCCAAAAGAATCGTATCCTTGAGGATGTAGTACATTAAAACCTTTATGCCTTTTATAACGTGCATAAATATCACTGGCGATATACCCTAGAGGATGTCCAACGTGCAAACCAGCTCCCGAGGGATAAGGAAACATATCCAAAATATAGAATTTTGGTTTTTCTGAATTATTGCTTGCTTTAAAAGTTTGGTTTTTAGCCCAATAAGCTTGCCATTTGTTTTCAATAGTTTTGAAGTCGTATCCCACTTTTTTTGGTATTGGATGATGAAGAAAGCCACAAAAATACGCTTATTGATTGAATGGCAAAAAGGGAAAAGAATAATTTATCTGAGTTGCCATCTTCTAATTCTTTCCTATTTTTACAGAAAGATTAACTGTGTCCAAAAGCTTTCATGATAAATTTCAAAAAAGAAGGGTCTTAACCGGATACCTTTCTGTGGTTGTCAGCATCAGCCTAGTCTTGTTTTTTGTTGGTGTATTAGGATTATTTTTATTGAATACCCGAAATGTGGCTTCGTACTTCAAAGAACAAATTGTAATGACAGTTTACTTGAAGGATAGTGCAAAAGATATAGAAATTACACAATTGCAAAAAAAGATCCAATTGGATCCAGCCACCAAAAAAGTAAACTACATTTCTAAAGAAGAAGCTGCAGCTCAATACGCAAGAGATATCGGAGAAGACTTTTTAGAATTTTTAGGTTATAATCCTCTGCTTAATGCTGTTGATATTTATTTTAATGCTGCATATGTAAACACACTAAGTCTGACACAAACTAAACGAGAACTAGAAACTGCAGATTTTATAGATGAAGTTGTTTATGACCAACCTCTTGTAACTCTTCTAGATGAAAATATTCTTCGTATTTCCTATGTCCTTTTAATCACAACGATACTTTTTATTGGAATTGCATTATTACTTATCAATAGCTCGATAAGACTTTCTATTTATTCCAAACGATTTATTATCAAAACCATGCAACTGGTAGGTGCAACAAAATCATTTATTCGCAGACCTTTCATCTGGACTCATATGCGTTTGGGAATATTGAGCTCACTCTTTGCCATAAGTGGTTTAGCTATTGTGTTTATAAAAATAAATCAGCGTTTTCCTGAGCTTAAAATGTTAGACCAACCCCTTGAACTAGGAATTGTTTTTGGTGGTGTTCTAGTTTTAGGAATCGGAATTACTGGCTTAAGTACTTTTTTTGCTACCCAACGCTACCTCAACCTAAAATCTGACGCTATTTACTAAAATCACCATTATGATTCAAAAGTCTCCCAATAAAAAATTCTTGTTCGGAAAACGAAATTATCGTTTTTTATTTCTTGCCTTTTTTGTTATTGCACTCGGTTTTATTTTGATGACAGGCGGAGGAAGTGATGACCCAAATTACTTTAATGAAGAAATCTTTAATTTTCGCCGTATTCGTTTAGCACCCACTTTAGTTCTGATCGGATTCGGAATTGCAATGTATTCAATCCTTACGAATGAAAAGCAAAATAAATGAATACCATTGAAGCTCTCGTTTTAGGAATTATTCAAGGACTAACAGAGTTTTTACCTATCTCATCAAGTGGACATCTCGAAATAGGAAAAGCACTATTTGGGTCAAATACAATTGGTCAGGAAAGCTTGTTTATTACTATTGCACTCCATGTAGGTACTGCGCTCAGCACAATACTTGTTTTTCGCAAAGACATTCTGAGCTTGATAAAAGGCTTGTTTGCCTCTAAAAAAAATGAAAACCACACTTTTGCACTTAAAATTATAATATCGATGGTTCCTGCTGTGCTGGTAGGATTGTTTTTAGAAAAACAAATTGCCATTTTATTTGATCAAAATTTACTTCTGGTAGGTGCTATGCTTTTACTCACAGGAATAATTCTGTTTTGGGGAGAAAAAGCTCCCAAAGCCTCTGGAGTTGTTTCCACTCAAAAAGCACTTTATTTGGGAATAGTCCAGGCCATCGCCATTCTGCCTGGTATTTCTCGAAGTGGATCAACAATTGCCACTGCCGTAATTTTAGGAATTGATCGTGAAAAAGCAGCACGCTTTTCTTTTTTAATGGTTCTCCCTCTTATTTTTGGAAGTATCGCAAAATCACTACTCGATTTTGAAGGAATCCCCCAACAACTGAATCTATTCCCTCTACTGGTTGGTTTTTTCGCTTCCTTTGTTACGGGTGTATTTGCTTGTCAATGGATGATTAGTTTAGTTAAAAATAGTCAACTCATTTATTTCAGTATATATTGTTTTCTAGTGGGCGGAATAACCTTGATGTATGGACTTCTTTAAGCAAACATTTAGCACTGAATCTATAGTTGAAGGGCAATTTTTCCTCATCGACAAACCTCTGGGGTGGACTTCTTTTCAAGTAGTAAACAAGATTCGGTGGCACCTAAAAAACCAAACCGGACTAAAAAAATTAAAGGTTGGGCATGCAGGTACTTTAGATCCATTAGCTACAGGATTGCTGATTATTTGTACCGGAAAAAAAACCAAATCTATAGAAAGCTATCAGAATCAAATCAAAGAATATACAGGCACTTTTACTCTTGGTGCAACCACACCCTCTTACGATTTAGAAACTGAAATAGACCAACACTTTCCAATTGAACATATTACATCGGAACAAATTCAACAAACGTTAAAACAATTCATTGGAGAAATTGAACAATATCCCCCTGTATTTTCTGCCCTAAAGCAAAACGGAAAGCGTTTATACGAATACGCAAGAGATGGGCTACAACCTGAGATAAAACCCAGAAATGTAATTGTTTCAAAATTTAAAGTCCTTCAACTGAATCTTCCTGAGATACATTTTTTAGTAGAGTGTAGTAAGGGAACTTATGTGAGGAGTCTGGCGTATGACTTCGGAAAATCACTCAAGTCAGGGGCTCATTTAACAAATCTTAGAAGAACAAAAATTGGTGATTTTTCTGTAGAAAAAGCCTTTAATATGAATAGTATTTTAGATGAGAACTCATCTAAAAATAGTAGCTTGAAAATTAATTAAAAAGTTAAGATGAAAAAAGAAATTGATCTAATCCAAAACCAACTTAAAAACCTAGGATATGTTTCTTCGTCAATTGACAAAAATTTGAATCTTCCAGATGCTATTCAACATCTGAAGAAGGAAAAAAACGCTGTGCTTCTTGCTCATTATTACCAAGAACCTGATATTCAGGAATTGGCAGATTATTTAGGAGATAGTCTTTATTTAGCCCAACAAGCAGCCAAGGTAGAGGCTGATATTATTGTTTTTGCTGGTGTTCATTTTATGGCTGAGACTGCAAAAATTATAAACCCTACAAAAAAAGTATTATTACCTGATCTCAAAGCCGGGTGCTCTCTTGCAGACTCTTGCCCTCCAAATGATTTTGCTAAATTTAAAGCCCAGCATCCCAATGCAGTTGTAGTAACCTACATCAATTGTTCTGCCGAAATAAAAGCACTAAGTGATATCGTATGCACCTCTAGTAATGCTGTAAAAGTCATAGAAAGTATCCCAAGAGATCAAGAAATTATTTTTGCCCCAGACAAAAACTTAGGGCGATACTTAATCAAAGAAACTGGAAGGGATATGATTTTATGGGATGGTGCTTGCATTGTTCACGAAGCATTTTCTTTTGAAAAGATTGTTGCACTTGCAAAACAATATCCCAAAGCAAAATTTATTGCGCATCCTGAAAGTGAATCTCCTGTTTTAGAAATTGCTCAATATGTAGGAAGTACAGCAGGATTACTTCGATATGTTCAAGAAGATGCATCTTCTTCTTACATTGTAGCAACAGAAGCAGGGATTCTCCATGAAATGCAAAAACGTTGTCCTCAAAAAACATTTATTCCTGCTCCTGTAGAAGACGATACTTGCGCCTGCAGCGAATGTGCTTTTATGAAACTCAATACGTTAGAAAAACTATACAATTGCATGCTTTATGAACTCCCAGAAATTACTTTAGATTCAAAATTAATGGAACAAGCAAGACGTCCAATAGAACGAATGCTTAAACTGAGTTAAAGATGGTCAAAGATATACTCGTAATTGGAACAGGTATTTCTGGATTGACTTTTGCCATTCATTTAGCAGAGGAGAATCCTGAAATTTCAATGGTTCTCATATCTAAGAGTGACCTAAATGAGGGAAATACTCGTTATGCTCAAGGGGGTATTGCAGTAGTTTCCAATTTTAAAAAAGATTCATTCGAAAAGCATATTAAAGATACTATTATTGCTGGTGACGGAGCATGTGATCCTGAGGTGGTCAAGTATGTTGTCGAGGAAGGACACTATCGTTTAAAAGAGCTCATTTCATGGGGGACAGAATTTGACACTAAAAAACAGAAATTGGATCTTGCTCGTGAGGCAGGACATTCTGAAAAACGGATTGTGCATTACAAGGACCAAACTGGGCTGAAGATTCAAGAAGCTTTGATTGCTAAAATCAAGACATTCCCCAACATCCAATTACTTGAACGGCACACTCTGGTTGATTTAATAACTGATCACCATTCAAAAGCAAAAGCAAATCGCTGTTATGGTGCCTATGTAATTTCCCAGGAAGAGGAAAAAATTATCACCATAACTGCTAAAGTAACGATACTCTCTACAGGTGGTGCAGGTAGTTTATATTCCCATACTACCAATCCGGATATTGCGACTGGAGATGGACTTGGCGCAGCATACCGTGCTCGTGTTCACATGGAAAGATTGCCTTATGTACAATTTCACCCTACGGCACTCAAACCTAAAATAAACGACCATACTTTTTTAATTACTGAAGCAGTAAGAGGAGCTGGAGGGAAATTATTGAATTCTGAAGGAGAGCGTTTTATGCTCAAAAATGATCCTAGAGCAGAATTAGCTCCCAGGGATATCGTTGCTCGGGGGATTCAATTAGAATTGGAAAAACAAAAAGAAGATTTCGTTTGGTTGGATGGTTCTGAAATTGAACTTAAACAATGGAAAAGTCATTTTCCTACAATTTTAGAAACTTGCAAAAGTATTGGAATAAATCTCCCCGAAGACCCTATTCCTGTTGTACCAGCAGCGCATTATTTCTGTGGAGGTATTAAAGTTAATTCTTCAAGTGAGTCAAGCCTAAAAGGACTTTACGCCATTGGAGAATGTAGTGCAACAGGTTTACATGGCGCTAACCGATTGGCTTCAAATTCTCTTTTAGAATCCTTAGTTTTTTCATTTAGAGCTGCACAAGATGTAAAAATAGCCTTAAAACAAAAACTTCCTGATACTGATTTTTATGCTTCAATCCCAGAGTGGAATGGTGACTCTTACTCAAATAGCAAAGAAATTGACTCCATCCAGCTACTCAGAGGAGAGTTGCAACAATTGATGACACAGTACGTCGGAATATTCAAAACCAATGAAGGTCTTCAGATCGCAGAAAATAAGATTGATACGATCTATAGAAAAGTGAACGAAATCTACAATAGTCACAAGCTAACTTATGGACTTTGTGAACTCCGTAATATGGTAAGTATCGCTTATCTTATAACAAAACAGTCTCAAGAAATTTCTGAAAACAAAGGGGTCTTTTACAATAATGATTATGCCTAATAGCTATTACACTCAATTTCAAAGTCAATTTGAACACTTTATAGATGAAGCTCTTAAAGAGGATATAGGAACTGGAGATCACAGCTCACTCTCCTGCATCGACAAGGAAGACAAAAGCAGTGCCGTCCTATTGGTAAAGGAAGCAGGAATCATTGCCGGTATTCACTTAGCAAAAGAAATTTTTAATAGATATGATCCCTCTCTAATTTTCAAGCCTATTAAAAAAGATGGGGAATCAGTAAAATCAGGTGATCATGTTTTTACTGTGCATGGCTCCACACAAGCTATCTTAGCAACAGAACGAATTGTTCTCAATACACTTCAAAGAATGAGTGGTATTGCTAGTATGACCCATGAACTAAAAAAACTAATTCAACACACCTCTTGCCAACTTTTAGATACTCGTAAAACCACACCTAATTTTAGGTATGCAGAAAAATGGGCAGTGAAAATCGGAGGAGGTAATAACCACCGCATGGGTTTATTTGATGCACTTATGATTAAAGATAATCATGTTGATTTTTGTGGAAGTATGACTAAGGCTCTTCAAAAAACAGAACTCTATTTAGAGCAACAAAATAGCCCACTAGAAGTTGTTGTGGAATGCAGAAATAAAGATGAAATTGAACAAGCGATTGCATTTCCTTTTGTCAGTAGAATTCTTTTAGATAATCATAATTTAGAAGAAATAAATCGTGCGTTAAAACAAATTGACTCTAAAAAACCTACTGAAGCATCTGGAAATATCACTAAAAAAAACATTGTTGCAATAGCAGAAACTGGGGTAAATTTTATTTCGATGGGAGCTCTAACATACGATTCCAAAAGTATAGATTTGAGCTTAAAAGCTATTTAGAACTCAATCAGCCTTTTTTTTCTTACTTTACACTGAGAATGTTCCTTTAGAGCCTAACTAATTCTGCTTTAATTTTTATATTTGTTAATACTTTTTTCTCAATGAAATACCGAAGAATTCTTTTGAAATTGAGTGGTGAAGCACTCATGGGTGATCAAACCCACGGCATAGATCCCATTAAAATTGACACTTACGCAAAAGAGATTAAAAAAGTGTTTGACAAAGGCATTGAGATTGCCATAGTTATAGGAGGAGGGAACATATTCAGAGGAATATCAGGTGCAAGCAAAGGCATGGATCGTGTTCAAGCTGACTATATGGGTATGCTTGCTACCGTAATCAATGGACTAGCGTTACAAGGAGCGCTTGAAAACAATAATGTGCCTACACGACTTCAAACCGCAATTAAAATAGAAGCAATCGCCGAACCTTTTATCAAAAGAAAAGCAACTCGGCATCTTGAAAAAGGAAGGGTTGTGATTTTCGGGAGTGGTACTGGAAATCCCTATTTCACTACAGATTCCGCAGCAGTCCTTCGTGCTATTGAAATTAATGCAGATGTGATCCTAAAAGGAACTCGCGTAGATGGAATTTATACGGAAGATCCTGAGAAAAATGCCAAGGCCACTAAATTCGATAATCTTTCGTTTGATGAAGTTCTTAAGAAAGGGCTTAAAATAATGGACACCACTGCCTTTACCTTAAGTCAAGAGAATAAATTACCAATTATCGTTTTTGATATGAATACGCCAAATAACTTGGACAATGTATTACAAGGGAAAAATATAGGAACACGAGTTGATCTTTAAAACTTATATGTATGGAAGATGAAATGAACTTTATTGTTGATAGCGCTAAAGAGAGCATGGATCAAGCTATAACGCATTTGGAAAAAGAAATGCTAAATATAAGAGCTGGAAAAGCGAATCCCATCATGCTTTCTGGAGTTAAAGTAGACTATTACGGGACACTTACTCCACTATCTCAAGTAGCAAATATTAGCACCCCAGATGCTAGAACTTTAACTGTACAGCCCTGGGAAAAAAATATCATCGGGGATATCGAAAAAGCAATATTGATAGCCAACTTAGGCTTAAATCCTATGAATAACGGTGAGTCAATCATAATTAATATTCCCGCATTAACAGAAGAACGCCGTAGAGATTTAGCAAAACTTGCAAAATCTGAGGCAGAAAATGCGAAAATTGGTATTCGTTCTGCTAGAAAAGATGCAAATGATGAAATTAAAAAATCTGAAGCCTCTGAGGACATCCAAAAAAACTACGAAATTGACATCCAAAACTTGACAGACCAATACATTAAAAATGTCGATGAAATTTTTAGCATAAAAGAAAAAGAAATTTTAACAGTTTGATGTTTCAAAAAGTCAACCAAAGTTGACAAGGCTTCATGAAGAAGAATAAAGAATCGAACATATGGGGTCTCGTAGCACGACTTATTTTAAGAAATAGGTTTATCCTTCTTTTAGGTATTCTAGGACTCACTTTCTTTTGGGCAACCCAATGGAAGTACATGCAGTTCACTTTTACAGAAGCCAATCTTTTACCTGATGATCATCCAGAAAATGTCCTCTATCAATCTTTTACCAACACTTTCGGTGAAGAAGGCAATGTCATTGTAATCGCTCTACAGGACAGTCTTTTTTTTACAACTGAAAAAAGGAATGCTTGGCGTGAATTAAATAATCAAATTAAAGCTTTTCAAGAGATTGATTTAGTGCTTTCCACGGATAATTTACAAGAATTAGTCAAAGATGATAAAAAGCAAGAATTACGTCTCCAAGAAGTAGAACTGAGTGCAGCAAAGGATTCAGCTGCAATTTTAAAATTCAAAGAAAAGCTTTTTCTGGAACTACCCTTTTACAACAATTTGATTTTTGATGCTGAGAGTAATACTGTGCGATCAGTTGTTTATATGAATCCTGATATCGTAAATACAGCTAAACGCAAGGATTTTATCTTCGAAAAATTCATTCCTCTTATAGAATCCTTTGAAAAAAAGAGTTCTACAGATGTTCACGTATCTGGAATGCCATACATCCGAACATTAAATGCTCAAAACATTGTGGATGAAATTGGCCTTTTTGTACTAGGAGCAACATTAATTACATCACTAATTTTCTTTTTATTTTTCAGATCTTTCCGCGCCACCTTTATCTCCCTTTTTGTCGTTACAATAGGGGTTATGTGGGCCTTTGGTATACTTGGTTGGTTGGGTTATGAAATTACTGTCTTGACCGCATTGATTCCTCCGCTCATAATTGTAATCGGGGTGCCAAACTGTATTTTTCTAATAAATAAATATCAACAAGAAATTGCAAAACACAATAATCAGGCAAAATCGTTACAACGTGTCATTGTAAAAGTGGGAAATGCAACCCTTATGACAAATCTTACAACAGCATCAGGTTTTGCTACCTTCATCTTGACTAACAGTAAAATACTTAAAGAGTTTGGGGTGGTTGCATCTATCAATATTATTGCCATTTTTCTTTTATCACTTCTTATTATTCCCATTTCTTATAGTTTAATGTCACTCCCTAAGAAAAAACACCTCAAACATTTAAAAAATAAATCGATAGACTTCTTCGTAAGTTGGATGGAAGAAAAAGTAAGGAAAAAAAGAGTGAATGTTTTTATTGTATCTCTTATAGGACTCATTATTGGAATAACAGGTATCTATCAAATAAAAATCTCGGGCAGTATGATAGAAGACATGCCCAAATCTGCCGGATTCTTCAAAGACATTCGCTTTTTTGATCAGAGTTTTAACGGCATTGTGCCTGTCGAAATTTGGATAGATAGCAAGCGTGAAAATGGCATTGTAAAACCTGCAACTTTACAACGTATGGATCAACTCCAAGAAGTTATTGAAGAAATCCCAGAGTTGGCCCCTCCACTATCTGTTGTAAATGCAATCAAATTTGCAAAGCAAGCATATTACAATGGGAACCCAAATTATTACTCCCTTCCCACCTCGCAAGAAAATAGTTTTATCTACCCTTATTTAAATAATGCGAAAGGAAATAATCAATTAATTAATGGCTATGTAGATACTACAGGACAATTCGGGCGAATCACAACCTATATGAAAGATATAGAAACCGAGCGAATGGAAACCATCGAAGAAGACCTTCGAGAGGCAATGAAAAAAATATTTCCTGAAAATCGATATGGTGCAGAAATTACTGGAAAAGCACTACTCTTTTTAAAAGGAACGAAGTACTTAATCAATAACTTAATCATCTCTTTGAGCCTAGCCATTTTATTAATCGCACTATTTATGGCCTTTTTGTTTCGATCATTTAAAATGATTGTTATTTCTCTGATCCCCAATATATTGCCTCTTATAATTACTGCTGGAGTAATGGGTTTTACCGGCATTCCACTTAAGCCCTCTACTATTTTAGTTTTCAGTATTGCCTTTGGTATTTCAGTAGACGACACCATTCACTTCTTAGCAAAATACCGACAGGAATTAATTGCCAATGGGTGGAAGATTAATAAAGCAGTTTTTGCAGCACTCAGGGAGACAGGAATCAGTATGTTTTATACTTCAATTGTATTGTTTTTTGGCTTCTCAGTCTTTATGTCCTCAAATTTCGGAGGTACCCAAGCCCTTGGAGGTCTTGTTGCTGTGACTCTTTTAATGGCAATGTTAGCGAACCTCGTACTACTCCCCTCACTTCTCATTTCACTTCAAGACACAATAAGCAATGATAAAGTTTTGAAAAAACCTAAAATTAAAATCCTTGATGCCTAAGTGCTGTAGGGTAAAATGACAATTTTTCTGAAATAAACTTATCTTTGCACTGTTAAAAATATACAATAGCATTCCGATAAATTTGAAACCAATTTAGGCTGAAGTAGAAAGATAATATTCATAGCTGAGTCGGGCCATAAAAGAAAATGATGAACATAAAAAAAATAAAGTCTGTACTTGAGTTGAATCCTGAGAGTCAAACTTGCATTATACAAGGTTGGGTAAGAACCTTTCGCGCTAATAGATTTATTGCCTTAAATGACGGATCCACTATAGAAAACCTTCAATGCGTTGTAGACTTTGAAAAAATTGAAGAAACTATTTTAAAACAAATTACAACAGGAGCTGCGCTCCGTCTGAAGGGAAATATTGTAGAAAGTCAAGGTAGTGGACAAAAAGTAGAACTTCAAGTTGAAGAGTTAATACTAGTAGGTGCCTGTGACCCAGAGACCTATCCTATTCAACCAAAAAAACACAGCTTGGAATTTTTACGAGAAAAAGCCCATCTTAGAGTCAGAACAGCCACCTTTTCTGCGATAATGAGAGTTAGATCCGCTTTGTCTTTTGCTGTACATCAATTTTTTCAGAATGAAGGATTTGTATACGTAAATACACCGATCATTACCGGAAGTGATGCTGAAGGAGCTGGAGAAATGTTTAGAGTATCCACCTTAGATCCAAAGAACCCCAAATTGAATGAGAATGGTGATCCTGATTTTAAAGAAGATTTCTTTGGAAAAGAAACCAACCTTACCGTATCTGGACAATTAGAAGCCGAATCCTACGCACTTGGACTAGGAGAAGTTTACACATTTGGACCTACATTTAGAGCTGAAAACTCGAATACTACCAGACATTTAGCTGAATTTTGGATGATTGAACCTGAGATGGCTTTTTATGATCTGAATGATAATATGGATCTTGCAGAAAAATTTATTACTAGCGTTCTAAAACATGTGCTTGAAACTTGTGAAAAAGATCTTGAATTTTTGGACGAACGATTTAATAAGGAAGAAAGTTCTAAGCCTCAACAACTCAGAAGTGAGTTGGGTCTTTTGGAAAAAATAAAATTTGTAGTAGATAACAACTTTAAAAGAATCAGTTACACCGAAGCCATAGAGATTTTAAGAAACTCCAAACCCAATAAAAAGAAAAAATTTCAATATCCAATCAATGAATGGGGTGTTGATTTACAAAGTGAGCACGAGCGTTTTTTGGTAGAAAAACACTTTAAATGTCCTGTCATACTTTTTGATTATCCTGCCAAAATCAAAGCATTTTATATGCGGCAAAATGACGATGGAAAGACCGTAAGAGCAATGGACATCCTTTTTCCTGGAATTGGGGAAATTGTAGGTGGATCACAACGTGAAGAACGTTTAGATGTTCTTGAAAAAAGAATTCAAGAAATGAATATTGATGCTGAGGAATTATGGTGGTACTTAGATCTAAGACGATTCGGAAGTGTACCACACAGTGGCTTTGGGCTTGGATTTGAACGCCTTGTTCAGTTTACAACGGGCATGGGAAATATTCGAGACGTCATTCCTTTTCCTCGAACTCCGCAAAACGCTGCATTTTAAATGCGAAAAAAGTAAAATTTCTATCTTTATAAGGTAAATTTATTCCATGCTCAAACAACAGCTCCAAATAAAGCTTTCACAGAAACTATCTCCTCAGCAGATCAAGTTGATGAAATTGATTCAGCTTTCAACGCTCGATTTGGAACAGAAGATTGAATCAGAGATAGGAGAAAATCCTGCTTTAGAGAGTGGAATTGAAATAGTCAAAAATGAAAATTCAGAGAATGACTACGACGAAAACACAAAAATTGAAACTGATGAAATTGATATTGATCAGTATTTGAGTGACGATGAAGTTCCTGCTTACAGATTATACACTAACAATTTTAGCAGTGATGACGAAGATCGAACAGTCCCGTTAAGTGGAGGAATCAGTTTCCATCAATACCTTCACCAACAAATGGGAAACCTCATCTTAAACGATGATGAAATGCAAATTGCTGAATTCATAATTGGAAGTATAGACGACAGTGGGTACCTCAGAAGAACAGAAGATCAGCTCATAGACGATTTGGCTTTTACCCAGAATATCTTTGTGGAAAAAAAACAATTAGAAAAAATTATTCGATCTGTTCAATCTCTTGATCCACCAGGTGTTGGAGCACGTGACTTAAGAGAATGTTTACAATTACAACTTGAAAAAAAGAAAAAAGATCGTCCCGAATTGATTCATGCGCTTAAAATAATCAAAGACGAGTTTGAACATTTTAGTCACAAACATTATTCTAAACTACAAGATCGAATTGGAATCACTGAAGAAGAATTAAAAAAAGTATTGGATATCATCAGTAGGCTAAACCCCAAGCCTGGAGGAGCCTTGTCCTCTACTATCCAAAATACACATGTAGTACCTGATTTTATTATGACATTAGAAGATGGAGAAATTGATGTACAATTAAATCGTAGAAATGCACCACAGCTAAAAATTTCTAATGCCTATAAAGAAATGCTTATGGGCTACCAGGAAAGTCAAAAAAAGTCTAAAACTCAACAAGAAGCTGTACAGTTTATCAAGCAAAAGCTGGATTCAGCAAAATGGTTCATTGAGGCCATTCAACAGCGTCATATGACTCTTACTCTCACCATAAATGCAATTGTAGAACACCAGAAAGAATATTTTTTGACCGGTGATGAGCGAAAACTAAAACCAATGATCCTTAAAGATATTGCTGACAAGGTCCAAATGGATATTTCTACTATTTCAAGGGTAGCTAACAGTAAGTATATCGACTCACCGTATGGCGTAAAACTTTTGAAAACATTTTTTTCTGAAGGTCTTAAAAATGAGGAAGGGGAAGATGTTTCTTCTATTGAAATAAAAAACTTCCTAAGCCAACTTATAGCAGAAGAAAATAAACAAAAGCCCCTAACGGATGACTTCCTTTCTAAACTCATGAAAGAAAAGGGATATATCGTTGCTAGAAGGACAATTGCTAAATACCGAGAACAACTTGATATTCCTGTAGCTCGATTACGAAAAGAACTGTAATTATAAAATATAAAAAATTAAACCAATTTTAATTGGATTAAGTTCAAAAGGGATTGAACCGGTAGAAATTGAATCTGTATTAAAAAAGGGACTAAGATGATAAGCAATGTAAAAATTCCAGGTGTTGTATCCAAAACTCAAATGTGCAACTGTTCCAAAAGGATTTAGGTCTTCGATATTTCTTATTTGTTCTTTATCCTGCATAAGTTTATTGTAATAATTCCAACGTAAAGAGACACCTCCATAGACTCTCCAGAAGGCAAAACTTTCTGGAGTTGCATTCCTCCATCGGATACTCAATGGAAGTTCAAGGGAATGAACTGAAAAAAACAAAGGAGATGATGTAGCGCTATTAAACGAATAGGAGGCTTTATTAAATTCATCTAAACTACGCTCTAAATTTGTATTGTATCGTTCGAAACTCATTCCTAGACCAACGGCTGAAGCCAATTTCCCAGAATCATTTAAGGGGATATCGCGTACAAAACCCCACTGAAAATGTCGAGACAACCCAAGAGGATCAAATTGATCTTGATTTGTTTGCAATAACATAAAAGACACTCCCACATAAAATTGATCCTCACGAAAAAGTGGCTTTGTTTGCTCCGATACATCCTGTCCCCATAAAGACAACAACGGGATTAGAAACAAAATAAAGGTCCAAAACCTTGTTGTGTTTTGATAAGCGAAAGCAGGTCTATACATCACTAGTGAAAATAAAAAAAAGTGCCTTAATAGGCACTTTTTTATCACATTAATATTTAAAAAACTAATTTATGTTTTGGGTATAATCACCTAAACGAGTTGTATAGTTAATTTTAAGTGCACTTACTTTACGAAGTTCTTGCTTTATATCTTGAACTAACCCCATTTTAGTATCACTATCTACCTTGAGAGCAGTTGTTAATACATTTTGAAGTTCCTGACGCTTTGCAGCACGCTCGGCTAAAATAAAAGCTCCAACCTCAGAAACAGTTGCAAACTTATCATTTAGCTGAATCTTTGCACTTGTTCCATATTTATCTTGATATCTATTGGAAGGCTTACCGGCATATATATACATTACACGGTCTTTTTTATCCAGTTTTTGAACTTGATCAGCTGCAGGTAACTTATTGACAACCATTAAAGTACTGTCACGCATTACTGTTGCAACCATGAAAAAGAACAATAACATAAAAACAATGTCGGGTAATGATGCGGTAGAAATAGCAGGTAATTCGCCTCCTTTTTTCTTTTTAAATTTTGACATAACTGTTTTTTTTAGTTTGTTTTACTTGGTTCTGCCTCAGAAAGCTTTTGTGGATACATTGCTTTTACCACATCTAACTTTGGTTTTAATTGATCACTTAAATCAACTGAAGTACGCGGGTCATCATATTTCTTTTGAGCATCTACAAAATTGAGCCCTACAGAAGGATAAAGTCGCAAAAATTCACGATTTCTCAAATCATTATACGCCGCAACCAACTCATTCTGAATCGCTATATATACCTTGTAAGATGTTTCTCGGTTGTTTTTCAAAGAAATGATCGCTTTGTCAGGATTATCAGAAGAAGACTCATCGCGTTCCCCTTGACAATAATCACAAGCCTCATCTCCTACACCACCTCCATTATCTAAGAAAGCTACCGCCAGTGATCTAAGATCTTTAATGTCGGTTAATTCCTCTTCGACTAGAAGCTGATCATTTTTATTTACAACCACCGTAAATATATTCTTTTGACGTATAATTGGAGGATCTACTTGGTCTTCCATTGGAGGTAGTTTTCGATTTAATCCACTATCTGTCTCAATGGTTGTAGTAACCAAAAAGAAAATTAATAATAGAAACGCTATATCCGCCATTGATCCAGCGTTTACCTCTGGTGCTGCTCTTTTAGCCATAGTTTATCGGTTAAAAATTTTCTTAGCCCCAGATAAAACCATTGAAAGGATAGCTAAAGCTGCAAGTATGTAAAACATACGCAGTCCAGTTCCAACCCATCTTGATCCACTTGCAGAAAGTATTTCTCCGTCTTTAAGCGGTGTTTCAACTCCTTCAGAGGCAGCGAAAGCAATCCCTAGAACGACGGCAAAACATCCGATGAAGATTAATGATTTTTTAAGTTTCTGTGCGCTTGAGGCTAAATTGAGTAATGAAAATAACAGGGTTACAACCACTGCTACTAATAAAATAGCAATAGATAGTGAAACTAGAGGAGAAACAACTCCAAAGTCTCCCATACTAGCAGCCATTTTGATTTCTTCATCCCCTACTCCTATTATTCTAAATAGGAATATAACTCCTAACAAACCAAAAACAGCACTGATAATTTTGACAATTGTTTGAATATTCATGTGAATTGCTGTTAAGGGTTAATTATTTTTTTTGTGCAACAAGGATGTCGATCAATGTGATTGATGCGTCTTCCATATCGTTTACAATACTATCAATTTTAGCAACAATATAATTGTAAAATACTTGTAAAATGATCGCTACGATCAAACCAAATACAGTAGTTAAAAGAGCTACTTTAATACCTCCTGCTACAAGTGAAGGCTGCATATCACCAGCTGCTTCAATTTTATCAAATGCCTGAATCATCCCGATTACAGTTCCCATGAATCCAAGCATGGGTGCAAGTGCAATAAAGAGTGAAATCCATGATACGTTTTTCTCAAGTTGCCCCATCTGAACACCTCCGTAAGCAACTACAGCTTTTTCAGCACTTTCAACACCTTCATTAGCGCGATCTAGTCCTTGATAAAAAATTGATGCTACAGGTCCTTTAGTGTTTCTACAAAACTCCTTTGCAGCTTCAACACCACCAGAAGAAAGCGCTTCTTCAACACCTTCAGTTAATTTTTTAGTATTTGTTGTAGCTAAATTCAAGAAAATGATACGCTCAATAGCAATTGCAAGACCTAAAATTAAACAGATCAATACAATCCCCATAAATCCAGGACCTCCCTCGATAAAACGTTTCTTTAATTCTTGTGTAAAAGTTGCAGACTCGGCAGTAGCTTCGTCTTCCATATCTTGAACACTAGTAACAGCAACGGTTGCAGTTGTGTTAGGTACTACAGTTGATGCATTGGCAGTAGCCATAAAACCTAAAAAAGTAAGGGCAATAAATAGTTTTTTCATTTTAAATAATGTTTGTTCTTTTTAATTAAATGCGTTTAAAGATAAAAAAAAATATGTACCATATTCATTTTTGCAGAGAGGAAGGGATTCGAACCCTCGATTCCAATGCAATTGGAATACACACTTTCCAGGCGTGCGCCTTCGACCACTCGGCCACCTCTCTAATTCTTCATACCAAATAAAGGGAAAAAAATCTTTTTAAAAAAAAATAAATTACTTTTTAGTATCAATTTTTTATTTTTTAAAAACATCCAGTGCGTTCTGGTTTGTAATAAGGCTAATCTGTTGGGGTGGTAAGCCATAAACTGATGCTACTTTATCTCGGATTAGAGACAAAAAACCACTCTCATTTCTTTTACCTCTATAAGGAGTCGGGGCTAAATAAGGCGCATCTGTTTCTAAAACAATCGAATGCAAAGGAATTTGATTTAAAAACTGATCTATTTTTCCGTTTTTAAATGTAACCACTCCTCCGATTCCTAATTTAAAATTCAATTCTATAGCACGATTTGCCTGAGCCAATGTTCCAGTAAAACAATGGAAAATTCCATAGAGGGATTCATCTTTATGTTGATCGAGTACTTCAAATACCTCATCAAATGCATCGCGACAATGAATTACAATAGGAAGTCCATGAATTTTTGCCCATTCAATTTGAATGCCAAAAGCTTCTTGTTGCTGTTTCTTAAAACTTTTATCCCAATACAAATCCATCCCAATCTCTCCTATGGCTGAAAATTTTCGTTGCTCAAGCTGAGTCTCTACTAGTGAAAGTTCATCAAGAAAATTCTCTTTGACATGTGTTGGATGTAAGCCCATCATCAAATGGACATTTTCAGGATAGGATTTTTCCAATTCAAACATCCGTTCATGATATGCACTATCTATTGCAGGAATATAAAAATGTGACACCCCTTTTTCAATGGCATCTTTAATAACAATATCTCTATCTTCATCGAAAGCTTCTACGTATAAATGAGCATGGGTATCAATCATATGGATATTAAATGATAGCAAAAATAGCAAATCTAGTCATGAGGAATTTACTTTGAACAGGATAATGTATTTTTGGCACTTATGAACAGATCTTATATTGTCAGTTTAAAATTTTCCAAAACAAAACACATTCTGTGTAGCGCAAGAATTAATGGAATACATGCTAATCTACTTGTTGATACTGGAGCATCTAGTAGTTGTATTCATTCTGCTCTACAGGAGCATTTTAAACTTCAAGTAAAAGGATCACCTTTTGATGCCGCAGGGGCAAATCAAGGTAAAATGAAGGCTACAATGACAAAAAAAGGTCCCTTTCATCTTGGACGATATAAAATGGGGAAGCACGGCTTTGTGCTTCTTGATCTAACTCATGTAAATGAAACACTTCTTTCTCAAGGAGCTAAACCAATAGACGGTATACTTGGTGCTGATTTTTTAATTAAAAAGAAAGTATTGATTGACTATAGAAATAGAAAACTGATATTATAATTCCAAAGCCTTTTTCGCGTCACCATCCATTAGAATAGTCAACGGATCTTCCAATGCTTCTTTTATAGCTACCAAAAATCCAACCGATTCTCTTCCATCAATAATTCGATGATCGTAAGACAGAGCTAAATACATCATAGGTCGGATAACTACTTTACCATCCAAAGCAATAGGGCGTTCAATAATATTGTGCATCCCTAAAATTCCAGACTGAGGAGGGTTAATAATAGGAGTAGAAAGCATGGAACCAAATACACCACCATTAGAAATAGTAAATGTTCCTCCAGTCATATCATCTACTGTAATTTTTCCGTCTCTAGCTTTAACAGCCAATCGTCCAATCTCTTTTTCAACTCCTGCAAAACTTAATGACTCTGCATTACGAACTACAGGAACCATCAATCCTTTAGGTCCTGAAACTGCAACACTAATGTCACAATAATCGTAGGCTATTTTATAATCTCCATCCATCATCGAGTTCACGTCTGGATAAAGCCCTAAAGCACGAACAACGGCTCTAGTGAAGAAACTCATAAAACCAAGTTTTACTCCGTGCTTTTCTAAAAAAGCATCCTTGTATTGATTTCTAAGTTCAAAAATTGGAGCCATATCTGCTTCGTTAAAAGTTGTCAGCATGGCTGTTTCATTTTTCGCTGCGACCAAACGTTCTGCAACCTTTCTTCTGAGCATGGAAAGTTTGGATCGGTCTTGACCCCGATCACCATAGTCTGGCTGAGTACCCATGGAAGGAACCGCTTTTACAGCGTCTTCTTTTGTGATTCGTCCTCCTCTTCCAGAGCCTTTAATATCGGCAGCATCCATCCCTTTTTCAGTAATAATTTTTCGAGCTGCAGGAGAAGGTGTTTGAGATGCATAATTACTCGTTTGTTCTGGAGCAGGAGTTGTTGGAACTGACACTGCTGCAGCTGGTGTTTCTGAACTTACTGAGGATGCTGACCCTTCGGTTGGTTTCCCATCTGTATCAATCAGACAAACTATAGCCCCCACAGCGATGGCATCCCCTTCTTCAGCCTTTAATGTTATTGTCCCACTAACTTCAGCAGGGAGCTCTAAGGTTGCTTTATCAGAATCTACTTCTGCTATCGCCTGATCTTTTTCTACATAATCCCCATCAGAGACTAACCATTGGGCAATTTCAACTTCCGTAATAGATTCTCCCGGAGAGGGAACTTTCATCTCTAAAATCATGATTTACTTCTTAAGTGTTCTTATAAAATTATCTTGTTTTGCGTCAAAAACGTAATCGATCACTTGCTGATGGCGTCTTTGAAAACGAATGGCGCTTCCAGCTGCAGGAGCTCCATAAAATCTTCTTGTAGCTGGGCGGAACTTGCGTGCATCTTCCCATTGTAATAACAAATAGCTCCAAGCTCCCATGTTTCTTGGTTCTTCTTGTGCCCACACCCAATCATCTGCATTTGGATACTTCGCTAAATTCATTTCAATTTCTTCAACAGGTAAAGGAAATAATTGCTCCAAACGAATCAAGGCGATATCCTCGCGTTGTCTTTTTTCTCTTTCTTGATCCAAGTCGAAATAAAACTTCCCAGAACATAAAACAACTGTTTTGACATTCTCTGGGGTAACTTCATTATCACCAATCACCGTTTGAAAAGCACCTTCAGTCAATTCTTTTTTAGAGGAAACCGCTTTAGGATGACGCAACAAACTTTTGGGAGTAAAAACTATTAGAGGTTTTCTAAAATTTGTTTTCATTTGACGTCTAAGTAAATGAAATAGATTCCCAGGAGTAGTGCAATTTGACACATACATATTGTCTTTTGCACATAATTGAAGATAGCGCTCCATTCTTGCAGAAGAATGCTCTGCGCCTTGCCCTTCGTATCCATGAGGCAACAATAAAACAATCCCATTTTGTAATTTCCATTTATCCTCTGCAGATGAAACATACTGGTCTAGCATTATTTGAGCTCCATTAGAAAAATCTCCAAACTGAGCTTCCCAAAGGGTCAGTGTATTTGGACTTGCCATAGCATAGCCGTAATCAAATCCTAAGACACCATATTCTGATAGCAATGAATTGTAGATACTAAAATGTCCTTGTTTTTCTGAATTAATCTGATTTAACAAGACCACTTCTTCTTCCGCACTTTCCGTTTTGATCACAGCATGACGATGAGAAAAAGTTCCTCGTTCTACATCCTGTCCTGACATACGAACATTGTATCCTTCCTGAAGTAAAGTCCCATAGGCTAGTAATTCACCCATAGCCCAATCCAATGTGTCTTTTTCATAATACATTGCTTTGCGATCTCCAACTAGACGTTCAATCTTTCGGAGAAATTTTTGTCCTTGAGGAAGTACTGTTATTGCCGCTGCTACCTGATCCAATTCTTTTTCTGAGACTGCAGTCACAACAGCTTTCATCATTTCAGCTTCATCTACTCGCTCAAATGATCCCCATTCGTCCTGCATGAAGGGAGTAATTACTGTGGTCTCTATTTTTCTAGAATCTTGAAGGTCGTCTTCTAAAATACTTTTGTACTGCTTCTCTAATTCTTTAACATATCCCTCTTCTATGAATCCACTTTGAAGTAAACTAGCAGCATAGATATCTCTTGGATTAGGATGTCTAGCAATTGCTTTATAAAGTTCTGGCTGGGTAAATCGTGGTTCGTCCCCTTCATTGTGACCATATTTTCGGTAACCCAACAGGTCTATAAAAACATCTTGACCAAAACGCATTCGGTAATCTAGCGCAAAAAGTGTTGCGTGAACTACAGCTTCTGCATCGTCTGCATTTACATGCATCACAGGCGAAAGGGTTACTTTGGCTACGTCTGTGCAGTAAGTGCTGGAGCGAGCATCTAAATAATTTGTAGTGAATCCAATCTGATTGTTTACCACTATATGTACTGTTCCGCCTGTCCCGTAACCTTTGAGCTTTGCCATTTGAACAATCTCATACGGCAGTCCTTGTCCTGCAATAGCCGCATCTCCATGCACTATAATAGGAAGTACTTTGTTGGTGTTTCCATTAAACTTGTTTTCCAGTTTGGCACGTGTAATTCCCTCCACCACTGCTCCAACTGTCTCTAAGTGAGAAGGGTTAGGAGCGATATTCATGTTGATTTTCTTACCGCTATCTGTAATACGTTGGGAAGTCCACCCCAAATGGTATTTTACATCACCATCAAAAATAATTTCTTCGTAATCCTTACCATCAAATTCACTAAAAATATCTTTTGTTGATTTTCCAAAGATATTGGTTAAGGCATTTAAGCGTCCCCGGTGAGCCATCCCCATTACAAACTCTTCTACACCTTGGTTTGCTGCAGCTTCTACCACTGCATCTAAAGCAGGAATCAAAGATTCTCCTCCTTCCAATGAGAATCGTTTTTGTCCTACATATTTGGTGTGTAAAAAGTTTTCAAAACTTACTGCTTCATTTAATTTTTTAAGAATATGTTTTTTCTGTTCTACAGTAAACTTTGGATGATTGTCGTTGATATTTAACCGCTGCTGAATCCAATTGAGTTTCTCTGGATTTCGAATATACATATATTCCATCCCAATTGAATCGCAGTAGATTCGTTGTAAGTGAGCAATAATAGTCTCCAAACTACTGGGGCCTATCCCCATAATTTCACCCGCATTGAATACGGTTTTTAAATCTTGTGTAGACAATCCAAAGTTCTCAATATCGAGAGTTGGGCTGTATTTTCTCCGCTCTCTTACTGGATTTGTTTTGGTAAACAAATGTCCTCGGCTACGATAGCCGTCTATTAGCTTAACGACCTTAAATTCGTTTTGTAAATCTTCAGGAATTTCAATCGTATCGGCCTCTACCGAACCATTGTTTTCCATGCCAAAATCAAAGCCTTGAAAAAAAGCCCTCCAACTGGGCTCTACACTATCGGGTTGTTGTAAATACTGATCATAAAGCGCTGCAAAGTGAGCGGTATGGGCAGCATTTAAAAACGAATAATTATCCATGCAAAAAAGCGCTACTAAAATCCATAAACAAAATTACAACTTTTGATTGAAGTGTTTCTTTATTTTTAGAAAAATACAGCTGTCACTTCACAAAAGTTATTTTTTAAAACAGAAGTCAAAAAAAACCTCTTTTTTTCAAAAAAATCCTATCAAAAAAATAGAACATTTTAACTACCTTTTGACCATGTTTGCACTGGTAGATTGTAACAATTTTTACGCCTCTTGTGAGCGCGTTTTTCAGCCGCAATGGGAGGGCAAACCTATCGTTATCCTCTCCAATAACGATGGCTGTGTTATCGCGCGGAGTAACGAAGCCAAAGCCTTGGGGATCCCTATGGGTGCACCTGCCTTTCAATACCGCTCTTTTTTTAATCAAAAAGGTGTTCAAGTCTTTTCTTCGAACTATCCCCTCTACGGCGATATGAGTAGCCGGGTAATGTCCATCTTAGAACTGTACACCCCCAATATCGAAATTTACAGTATAGACGAGGCTTTCTTGCAATTCAAAGGTTTTGATTTATTTGATCTGGAAATAGAGGGACACCGAATGCGAAAGCAAGTACGTCGTTGGACAGGTATTCCTGTTTCTGTAGGTATAGCTCCCAGCAAAGCCTTAGCTAAAATTGCAAATAAAATTGCTAAAAAATACGATGCAAAAACCAAGGGAGTGTATTGCATTGATACGGAGGACAAAAGAATTAAAGCGTTAAAATGGACTGCTATTGGAGAGGTTTGGGGAATCGGCAGACAACATCGTAAACGACTCGAAACTATAGGTGTCACTAACGCTTGGGAATTTACTTTACTCCCCGATGATTGGGTTCGAAAAAATATGAGCGTCTTAGGTCTCCGGCTTAAAAAAGACCTACAAGGACTCCCTTCCATTCAACTGGAAGAAATCCAACCTCCTAAAAAAGGTATTGCGACTACCCGTAGTTTTGAAGGGACACTCACCACCTTTTCAGATTTAGAAGAACGTCTCTCTACTTTTGCCAGTAGTTGTGCTGAAAAGATGCGAAAGCAAGGAAGCAGTTGTACGGCTTTACTCATTTTTCTTCGTAGCGATCCTCATAAAAAAGGAGCAACTCCCTACCGAAATAGCTGTGTACTAACCCTACCCTATGCAACTAACTCGAGTATTCTCTTGAGCAAATACGCCGTAATAGGGCTGCATAAAATTTTTAAAGAGGGTGTACATTACAAAAAAGCAGGAGTCATGATTATGGGCTTGATCCCGACAGCCTCACGTCAGCTTCCTCTGTTTGAAGGAAAAGAAACAAAACATCTGGCCGTTATGCAAGCTATGGATCGGATTCACAAACGCTTTGGTCCTCACCAAATGAAACTAGGCAATCAAGATTTGAAACGTACCTGGAAAATGAAACAAGAACACCTCTCACAACGCTTTACAACTGAAATAAGCGAAATCATTACAGTAAAATAAAATATGACATCACAAAAGCTTACCTTTTTTCATCCCGATCAAGACCAGCATAAATCATTGCATTTGGTCAATGAAGGAATCTCAGCAGGTTTCCCTTCCCCTGCAGATGATTTTAAAGAACTGCGGATCAGCATCGATCAAGAAGTAGTCCGTAATGAAGAAGCAACTTTCTATGCGCGAGTTTCTGGACAATCTATGCAGGGCGCAGGACTAGACGATGGTGACCTTTTGGTTATTGACCGCAGCATGGAACCCCAACACAATAAAATTGCCGTCTGTTATATCGATGGTGAATTTACAGTAAAGCGTTTGAAAGTTACTCCGGGAGGAATTTTTTTAATGCCTGAAAATCCAAACTACCAACCCATAGAAGTAAGCGAAGATAATGAACTCATCATTTGGGGTATCGTAACCTATGTGGTGAAAAAATTATGAAAGCTTTCATTCCCCTGATTCTAACAGTTCTTTTTGGTTGCAGTAAAGAAACGACTTCCACACTTCCTTCGTGCATCCAATCTAAAATAGAACTAATTGAAAAAGAAGCCGTTTGGAATCCAGCTGCAAAAATATACCGCTACAGCTATCAAGGAAAAACAGTGTATTTTTTCCCACAGCGATGTTGCGATATCTTTAGTGAATTATACGATGAAAATTGCACTCTTCTTTGCCATCCAGACGGAGGTATCACTGGACAAGGAGATGGTCAATGCCCCGATTTTTTTAAAATAAGAAGCGGAGAAGTATTGGTTTGGGAGGATGAACGAAGAGAATAGGATCTCCGAAAATTATTCCATCAAAACTTTATAAAAAAGTTTGGCTAAAAAAGTGGACAACTGCTCACTTGTCAGATTAATGTCTGTGGTATGGGTAGCTAAAAAGAGTTCAGGGGGGGCGCCTACTAACATATAGCTAAGAAGTAAAAATTCGTATTTTTCATTAAAGGACTTTACTTTTAAATCCGATTTAAGATCTCGATTTAAATTCTTAACAATACTCTTGATGATATCACTCTGATAGGAACTCTGACGGATATGGGCCTGATTCACAATATGAAATTGAATCATCTGATCTGTCCCGATCAAATCAAAATAGTTTTTAAAGGTTCCGTGAAGGTAGTCGTATAGATTTGTACTTTGTTTTCGTGTGAGTTGGATAGATTCTACAACTTGCCGATTGAGCTGGTCTATCAAGGCATCAAAAAGTGCATTCATGTCAGAAAAATAGTTGTAAAACGTACCCCGAGCGATACCGCTTTTTTCAACTATGTCAGCCACTGTAGTTTTCTCAAGCCCTCTTTCAGAAAAAAGGATTAAACCCTCCGCAAGAATACGTTCTCGAATTTGTTGCTTTTGAATTTCTCTTTTCCCTAAAACTACCATGGCTTTTTCCATACTTATAGGCGTTCAAAAATACCTGCAATACCTTGACCTCCTCCTACACAGGCAGTAACCATTCCGTAACGTTGGTTTCGCAATTTCATTTCTTCCAAGAGTTGGATGCTTAATTTGGCTCCAGTACATCCCAAAGGATGTCCTAACGCCAAAGCTCCTCCATTTACATTTACAGTATCGGGATTCAGTCCTGCTTCTTGAATTACTGCTAGGGCTTGCGCAGCAAAAGCTTCGTTAAGCTCTGTTTGTTCTATGTCTGAGAGACTAAGTCCCGCTTGCTTCAATGCTTTTGGAATAGCTAAACAAGGACCAATACCCATGTATAAAGGATCTACTCCTGCTACGGCACAGGAAGCTAATCGTGCAATCGGCTCTAAATTCATTGCCTTGACAACAGCTTCACTTACAACTAATGTAAAAGCGGCACCGTCAGAAGTTTGAGAGGCATTCCCTGCTGTGACAACTCCACCCTGTTTAAATACAGGTCTCAGTTTTGATAATCCTTCTACAGAAGTATCCCTTCGCACTCCTTCATCCATTGCTACCAAATGACTAGTAGTAACCTTCTTTCCGTCTTTTACAAAAACATCTTCTACCTCTATAGGGACAATTTGACTAGTGAATTTCCCACCATCTATTGCTGCTGCAGCTTTTTGATGTGATTCATAAGCAAATTGATCTGCTGCTTCTCTAGAAATTCCATATTTAGATGAAACAGCTTCAGCGGTATGTCCCATGCTAACATGATAATTTAAATTTTCCAAATTGGCTTTATAGCTTGGAGAAAGTTTGTATCCAGTCATTGGAATCATACTCATGCTTTCTATCCCACCTGCTACATAAATCTGCCCAAATCCTGCTTTGATTTTTGCTACTGCCTGAGAGATGGCTTCCAATCCAGAAGCACAATAACGGTTAATTGTCAAGCCTGGAACTTCTTTACCTAAAGCACGTGCAGAAATAAGACGTCCAATTTGCAAACCTTGTTCACCCTCTGGATTTGCACAACCCACAATAACATCATCGACAGTCTTAGGATCAATTTCCGGAACTTGGGTCATTAAATGTTTGATAATGTCTACTGCTAAATCATCAGAACGGTAATTTCTAAACCCTCCTTTTTTGGCTTTTCCAATGGCAGAACGATAGCCTTTTATAATGTATGCCTCCATAATTTAATTTCTTAGGGGTTTGTTATTCATTAGTAAGTATTGAATTCGATCGAGTGTTTTTTGATTTCCCAATAGACTCATAAAACCTTCTCTTTCAATATCCAAAAGGTACTGCTCACTGACTTGTTGGGGGGCTGTCAAATCACCTCCACACATCACATAAGCAATTTTTCGAGCAATTTCGACATCGTAATCCGACATATACTCTCCCATTCTAAATTCATTAATCGCAGAATACAACACACCCATTCCAGCTCTTCCCAGTACATTGATATCTTCTCTGGCGGTAGGAGGAATATAGTTTTTAGCCAATTCTAAAACTTTATCTTTTGCCAGACCAATATTCATGGGTGTATTAACGCAGACTAGGTCTCTTTCTTTTTTGAGATATTTTAAATCATATGCTTCGTATGCTGAGGTAGAAACGGCAGCAGTAGCGATAGATTTGAAATAATTAATTAAGGTAGGTGATTGTACATCCCCTTCAAAGAAATCGTCTGAAGCTCTGAGGGCAAATTCTTTTGTTCCTCCTCCTCCCGGTAATAGACCAACGCCTACCTCGACCAAACCAATATAAGATTCAGCTGCATAAACACCAGCATCACAATGCATCGCAATCTCACAACCCCCACCGAATACATAGCCTTGAGTAGCAACTACTACGGGAATTTTTGAGGTCCTAATTTTCATGTTGATTTGTTGAAAATCATCAACAAAACGCTCTAAAACATCAAATTGTTTTTGCATGGCTACCATCCCGATATTCATCAGGTTTGCGCCTACAGAAAACTGTTTGGCATTATTCCCTATGACTAACCCCTTCCAGTTTTCATTTTCAGCCAATTCAATTACTTTCAACAGTGCTTTCCCAATACCTTCACCAATAGAGTTGCTTTTACTTGTAAACTCAATGCAAAGGACACCGTCACCAATATCGTGAACAACGCATTCACTATTTTTAATAACAGGAGCTTGTTCTCTATAGCTGTCTAGTATTATAAAGGATTCTGTTCCGGGAACAGGCTCGTATTTTTTGGAATTTATATTGTAATATTTTTTTTGTCCTCCTTCAAATTTATAAAATGTCGTATCCCCAGCGGCTTTCATCTGCTTTACCCAATCAGCTAGGGTTGCTCCAGCCTTTTCAATCAATTGTATTCCTAATTCAAAACCAATTAAATCCCAATATTCAAAAGGTCCATAATCCCAAAAATATCCAGTTCGCATGGCATCATCTACTGGATAGTATTGATCTGAAATCTCAGGAACTCGTGCTGCAGCATAGCCAAAAAGTTGTCCAAAATAGGAACTAAAAAATTGCTGTTCTTTGGTGTCTCCCTCTACAAGATATTGTAATCTTTTATTCATCAATTCCATCCCCTTAGCGGTTTTTACCACTTCCATTTTAGGACGAATTGCAGGTTCATAAGTTAACGTCTGAAGGTTTAGAGCGTTGATAATGGTTTTCCCATTTTCATCTTTCTGTTTTGTTTTTTCATAAAACCCTTTACCCGTTTTATTCCCCAAAAACTTTTGTTCTAAAAGAAACTTCATAAACTTGGGTTCTGGACGGTCTTTGAGCTTTTCGATATAGGTATCCCCTTCCACGTTTTCCATTACAAAACGACTGACATTATCTCCTGTATCTAAGCCAACTAAATCTTGTAATCTAAAAGTAGCTGTATTGGGTCGTCCTATTAAAGAACCTGTCATGGCATCTACTTCTTCAATTTGGAATTCAAACTGTTCTGTGAGTAATGTCATTTCCGTTCCAGACATTACCCCAATACGATTCCCAATAAATGCTGGTGTATCCTTACATAAAACAGTTTGTTTTCCCAATGTTACTTTCCCAAACTCCATGAAAAAATCAACAACTTCCTTCTGAGTTTCAGCGATAGGGATTATTTCAAGTAAGCGTAAATATCTTGCAGGGTTAAAGAAATGGGTTCCGCAAAAACAAGATTTAAAATCCTCCGAGCGCCCATCTGCAAGCAACTGAATAGGGATACTTGAGGTATTTGAACTTACCAAACTCCCTGGTTTGCGAAATTTTTCAACTTTTTCAAAAATTTGTTTCTTGATTTTTAGGTTTTCAACTACAACCTCAATGATCCAATCGGCCTCACCGATTTTTTCAAAATCATCTTCAAAATTTCCAGTCTTAATTCTTGAGGCAAATGCTTTGTGATACAGTGGGGCTGGTTTAGATTTGATGGTTTTCTGTAGTGCCATATCCACCAATTTATTCCGTTGGGCTTTTACTTTAGATTGTGTGGCATCTAAATCAGGTGAAACGATATCTAACATTAAGACATCCATTCCCACATTTGCAAGATGACAAGCAATTCCAGATCCCATAACACCAGATCCTAGAACAGCTACTTTTTTCAATCGATAATTCATTTTATAGGTTTTGAATGCTTAAAATTAATTAAAAAAATGACACGGTGTCATTTTTTATTTTTACTTTTAGAAAAAATTTTATTTATGAGCCTAGAAAACATGGTTTCCCAATTTGAAAAAAGAGCAGCTACTGCAGCGCCCATAGGAGGATCAATCAAATTTGAAGTAGATGGTCAAGGAATAATAATTGACGGTTCCGGTGATATCAATACAGTAAAGGTTTCAGACGGTGAAGCAGATTGTACGATAAGCCTAACTGCTGAAGTACTTCAAAAACTTCGAGACGGGGACATCAATCCAATGATGGCCGTTATGGGAGGGCAAATTAAAATTTCTGGCGACATGGGACTTGCGATGAAGGTTCAGTCGTTAATGGGTTGATTTTCAATTTACATACACTCTTTTAGAGAAAATACTGAATCAGCAATGTAATCAGCACTCCTTTGAGAAACGCAATCCAGAGTGCCGTATAGAGTCCAATTCTATCAACAACTTTTTTTGCTATTTTCTTGTGCCACTCAAGAGGATTCATGTAATTTGGAATTATATTGAACAACTCATATCGACTCCACAACATTGTGGTGACTTTATTTTTCCTTCACAACTTCTGCAGATTGAAATTTGTACTACTGTCCCATCATCGAGTGTAAGGTGATCATTCTCTAGAGGTTTGTCGCATTTTGCACAGCTCGCATTAACAGCCATTCCACATGATGTACATTCGTAAGTTGCCATAATTTTTCTTTTAAATTAAGATCTAATTTACTTATTTTTTGCCAGACGAAAGAGTTCTTTTACCAAAGAATACAAAAGCCAAACCCATGGGGCTCCATGAAGAAAAAGGTCAAAGACATCCATCCCAGCCATTCCTTCTCCACCTCCCAAAACCCATTGAATTTTTCCAAATAAATGAGGTTCTGGAGTAAAGGGCGCTAAGCCTAAAGTCAAACACAAAAGAATGGCCGTAAATAAATTCGATTTAATAAAGTTTTTCATTTTTTACTACTCAATAATTGGTTGGGCCAAAGTACAATTTCATTTGAAAATTTATCTCTTGGCATTTGGGCATTTACAGATTTTAAATGTTTAGTGAGAGTATTAGCCAATAGATATGCTTCCTTCACATTTGTCTCAATCAAATTCTGATTTTCTTTGATGTCGTTTTTTAAATTGTAGAGCTCCAAAGTCTCTTTGGTGTGGAAATGGATCAATTTCCAATCACCTTGCCGAACAGCACTAAAACTACCAATTCCTGGTCCTTCTATGCCCCATTCATTGGGATAATGCCAAAATAATGGACGATCTGAAATCTCCGCATTTGTATTCTGAAGTAAGGGAACAAAACTTTTACCATCCAACGTTTGAGGTATTTTATTTGCTTCAATTTGAGCAATTTCCAAAATGGAAGGGAAAAAATCTTCAATGATTAATGGAGTTGAATTAACCACTCCCCTTTGCGTTTTTCCAGGCCAATACGCCAACATGGGGACACGAATTCCTCCTTCATATATAGATCCTTTTCCACTTTTTAAAGGAAGATTATGGGTATGTTTTTCGCCTCCACGTGCAACGGCACTCAACCCACCATTATCTGACATAAATAAAATAACAGTATTGTTCACCAAATCATTTACTTCTAAGTAGTTTATCACATTCCCTAAGGCTTCGTCCATACTCTCAATCATAGATGCATAGCGGGCTTCAGGTTCTTCAAGACCCATTTTACGATAAGAATCTACGAAACGATCATTCGCCATTAAGGGGGTATGTATTCCGTACAATGCAAAATACAAGAAAAAGGGCTGCTTATTCATAACAGGAATGTCCAGTGATTCGAGCACCTCTTTTGTGAGTGATTCTGTTAAAAAAATATCTTGCCCGTGATACTTTTCTAAACCAGGAACTGCCCAAACTTCTTTTCCTTCTTTACCATTTCCAAAGTTCTCTAAACCTAAATAACTTCCGGGTGCTCCAGCAGCATGACCAGCGATATTTATATTAAAACCCAGATTTAAGGGATTTGAAGAGGGATATCCTATTGCTCCAAAATGAGCTTTTCCGGCATGAATAGTGAAATAGCCATTATCTTTTAATATTTGAGGTAAAGGCTTTGCAAATGCAGCATTGGGTGTGGAAGGATTCAGGCCGATACCGTTGTAATTCCATTCGGGAAACTCCAAGCTAGGATGATTGAGTTCCATGGGTTGTTTTTGATCGGGCTTTAGAGTCCAGTTTGTAACCCTATGTCGAGCAGCATTCATTCCCGTCATTAAACTCACTCTCGTAGGAGAGCATACGGGTGTAGCATAAGCATTAGTAAACTTAACCCCTTTTTTTGCCAATCGCTCCATATGGGGTGTCTTGTAGATTTTATTAAACTGGGTAAGGCGATCCCAAAAGGGAACAGAGGTATCCTGCCAACCCATATCATCAACAAAAAAAAGGACAATATTTGGAGGTTTAGCTTCTTCTTTTTGATTTTGGCATCCAATAAAGAGAACTAGAAAAAAAGTGAATACAAAAAATAGCCGTTTCATTTTATTCGTTTAAATCTGGAGCTTTAAAAAGTCCCATATTCGAAAAAACAACTCGATCTTTAGCTGATGTAACCGAAAATCGAATCCCTTCAATTTTTTGAGTTTCGAATCGGATTAAACGTTTGTTTCCAATAGTTGATCCTTCATAAATCTTTTTCCATTCCCCTTCAGCTAAAACCTCAAAGGAAAAAGATTTGACGCGCTGACCCATAGGAAGATACTCTTGAATCATAAACGTATTTAATTCTTCAGCTGATTGTAGACGAAGTTCTATAGTAGGTTTCTCATCTTTCGTTTCCGAAACCCAGTAAGTATCTAAATCATTGTCGATTAGAGCATTTACATCGTACCCTTTTGTTGTGGAACTTGTTTTAATTTGCTGTTTTAGGGCATAGTTTTTAGAAAATGTTGTTTTTAAAAAAGTCGCTAAAGCATTCAAATTAGCAACTTCATTTTCATGAACCAAACCTCGTGTATCTACAGGTAGATTCAATAAAAGAGAACTATTCAATCCTACTGAATTATAATAGATATCGACCAATTTAGAAAGTGATTTTACTTGATCATCTTGTTCTGGATGATAATACCAGCCTGGTCTAATGGAGACATCTGTTTCAGTAGGCACCCAATGTGTTCCGTTTTCCTGGCCTGCAGCAAAACGCTGAAAATCAGGCATCCCAGCATAAACACTGTCACGGTAGATGGGCGACCAAGTGGTCTCATTGGCATAGCCTTTTTCATTTCCAACCCAACGAATATCTGGACCTGCATCACTAAATATAACTGCTTGTGGCTGTAATTCTCTAACCAATTTAATTGTTGTGGGCCAATCGTAATAAGATTTTTTATCTACCCTTCGTTCTTCATTAGCTCCACCATAATAGCCGTCACCACCATTTGCTCCATCAAACCAAACTTCAAATATTTCTCCGTAATTGGTCAATAATTCTCGAAGCTGATTACGGAAATAAGAAATGTATTCTGGTTTGCCATAGTCTGGATGATTCCGATCCCACGGAGAAAGATAGACGCCAAATTTCAATCCAAATTCCTTACAAGCTTCGGATAAATCACGTATGAGGTCACCTTCACCGTTTTGCCAAGGTGAATTTTTTACAGAATGCTCCGAAAATTCTGAAGGCCATAAGCAAAATCCATCATGGTGTTTTGCCGTGATAATGATGCCTTTCATTCCTGCTTCTTTTGCTACACGAGCCCATTGCCTTGTATCTAATGCAGTTGGATTAAATTGGACTGGCTTTTCATCACCATACCCCCATTCCATATTCGTGAACGTATTCATATTGAAATGAATAAAGGCGTAATATTCTAATTCTTGCCAGGCCAATTGATGTTCATTGGGTATAGGTCCCACAGGCTCTAAGGGTTCCGGAATACTGTTACAAGAAACTATAGATATTAGTAGGATCAATACAGTAAAGGGCTTGAAAAACTGTTTTTTCATTCTAATTATTATTTAAATTTTGGATCGATAAATTCCCATTCTCGAATATGTGGATGACGATGTGCTATTCGTTGAAGAGAATCTATAGTTTTTACAATATCTGGGTTTTGAGATGCGATATTATTTTTTTCTGAAGGATCATTTTTTAGGTCATATAATTCCCAAGAAGCATTGGAGTTGGTTTTCATATTGATTTTCACTCCTTTCCAATCGCCAATTCTTAAAGCTATTTGTCCGCGTTTTTCAGGATATTCAAAATAAATAAACTCGTGTTGTTCTTGCCCATCTTTTCCAAGAAGTTCAGGTAATAGTGAGATCCCATCAGGTGAAGTTTGTTCTTGACCGCTTAAAGCCGCAAAAGTATTGTACATATCCCAATGGCCAGAAACGAGATCAGAGCTGGAACCAGGGGCAATCTTTCCTTTCCAATAAGCAATGAATGGAATTCGAATTCCTCCTTCATAAACATCCATTTTTAATCCTCTAAAGCCTGCTGCACTGTCAAAATAGTTTGCATCTACGCCTCCGGCAAAAGTTGGTCCATTATCACTTGTAAATAATATTAATGTATTTTCCTCCTGTCCTCTGGCCTTTACGGCATCCCAAATTTTCCCCACTTCAGTATCTAAATGAGTAATCATGGCTGCGTATGCCGATTTAGGATATTGGTGTGCAGTATAACCCCGATCCCCGTAATACGGTGTTTCATCAAATTGGTCTCTATAGTGATCAATCAATGAGTCGGGAACCTGAAGTGATACATGCGGTATCGGTGAAGGATAGTACAAGAAAAATGGTTTTTCAACAGCGGTTGTATCTAGAAAATGTAGGGCCTTATCTATCATCCTATCAGGGGCATAGTCTCTGCCTTTAAACTGATCAAAAGCAGCCTGATCACTCCCTTCTTGAATAGGATTATGCACCAAGAAAAAGTCATTATTTAATGAAGCCACCTCATCATTTTCCCAAAGATGGGTAGGGTAATAATTGTGCGCTTGCTTTTGATCTAAATAACCGTAGTAATAATCAAAACCTTGCAACAAAGGACTCCCTGAGGTACCGTTCATTCCCAAACCCCATTTACCGACAAGAGCCGTTTGGTATCCAGCTTTTTTTAACATCTTAGCAAGGGTTGGTGTCGTTTCAGGAATAGGCATCTGCCCACCTTCATTCTCGTCTTCAAATTGACCCAATTCGTAATTACCTCTTATATAAGCATGACCTGCATGGGTTCCTGTTAAAAACATATATCGTGAAGGCGCACAAACTGGGGCTCCTGTATAATGCTGTGTAAAACGCATTCCTCCAGCGGCCAGTCGGTCAAGATTTGGTGTTTGAATTTTCTCTTGCCCATAGGCTCCAATTTCTCCATAGCCTAAATCATCCGCTAAAATGTAAATAATATTTGGTGCTTTCGATTCTCTTTGGTTCTGTTCTGAACAACCTAAAAATAAAAATCCAAACAAGAATAAAATAAAATATTTCATGTCAAATTTTTATGAAAATTTGTTTTTTATACAACCAATCACACAAAAACCAAAGCCCATAGAGTACGACAATTCCTGATACTAGATCAGCTAACCATGGAGAAAAACTACCTATTATACTATTGGAAAAAGGCCGTACAATTTTCAAGAAAAGACCTCCTCCTCCAAGTGAAGCGAAAAGATAAATAAAGAGTGGGTTTACACCTACAGTTCTGAAAACATAGGTTTTTTTAATTATTTGTTTTACATCTATGAGCCAATAACAAAGAGCAAGTGCTAAAAACGTCCAACCTGCAGAAAGTAGTACAAAAGAAGTTGTAGAAATTCTTTTTATTACAGGAGTGAAAAAAGTAGATAAATATCCTAACGCCAAAGCAATCACTCCTGAAATGATCAGTCGTTTAAGTTTATCAGCGTAAGAAGAATTTTCCATTAACCACTTCCCAGCTACAACCCCCCACAAGGTATGAGCAGCTGTAGGCAATGCATTAAATGCTGCCCAATGACCACCGTATTCATATCCAGAAATAAAAATATTAAACCAAGCTCCAAAGTTTTCTCCTGCTACAAAAGCCTGATCAAAACCAGCAACAGGAAAGAATCGATACAAAAGATCTGAAATCAGAATGCAAACGAATCCTGCAGCAATATTAAAGGTGGAAGATTTTTTCAATAAAAGGAACGAAATCAAATATGTAAAGGATAGTTGAGCTAAAACATTATCAAATTGGAAGATGATTTTTTCAGGTCCAATACAGTACAGTCCCCAGCCAAAAAGTAACAGCAGAAAAGCTCTTCGAAAGGCATGGTTCCGAATTTTTTGTTCGGAATCGCCTTTTTTCTTTCTATTTGCATAGGAAAGAGGGATAGAAACCCCAACAATAAACATAAAGAAAGGTTGAACCAAATCCCAGAAATGTAAGCCTTCCCATTTCGCGTGATGAAAAAGAAAATCCATTATCGCTGTTAGCTGCTCATTTCCTGATTCCATAAGAACTTCAAACAAGTGTGCAAATTCAGCAATGAGTAAAAACATGACTAATCCTCTAAAAAAATCCAAGGAAACTAAACGGTTATTTAATTTATTTTCTGTGCTCATCTTAATTCTATTTTAATTAGGGTATCAATATCGTCTTTAGAAATTTTAGAAACATCGATTGAAAATCCAAAAGCATCGTTTCGGTATGGTAATTTTTGATTTGACTTCATATCATATACCGCCTTAATTTTAACTGGAACTTGATCCGTATGAAGAATCTTTATTTCAGGGTTTAGTAGGTGAACAAAGACCGTTTTGTCTTTTTGGGTCGACACAAAATCATCGTTGGGTGGAATAGGACCTTTTCGAGTTCCATAAATGGTCTCCCCGTGAAGTTTTAGCCAATCACCCATCGCTCTCAAGGAGGCTTGATGTTTAGGTTGGATTTTACCGTTTGGCATTGGACCTACATTTAAAAGCATATTACTCCCATAGCCTGCGGCTTTGATTAGATAATGAATTAACTCTTTTTCAGATTTATGCTTTCTGTCTTGTAGATTAAATCCCCAGGATCCGTTAATAGTCTCACATACTTCCAAGGGCACGCTTCCTATTTGGTCTGCCGGTGTTCCCCAGCCTGTTGAGTTTTTGCCGGGCAAATCTTTTTCAAACATTTGAAAATCTTCTCCATCAATTATACCAATATGATGATTATTTCCAATTAATGCTTGAGGTTGCATTTCATGAATCATTCCATAGATTTCGTCATAGTGCCAATCTACTTTGGCTTCTCCAAACTTCTTACCATCCCATTCTTTTTGATCCCAATGACCATCAAACCATATACCACCTATTTCACCATAATTAGTCAGTAATTCTTTAAGCTGGGCTTTCATAAAAGCGATATAATCTTCCCAATTGCCCTCATTACGGCCTTGAATTCCTGTTCCTGTTCTTCCTCTTGGAAAATAATCATCCCGATTCCAATCCAGCAGGGAATAGTAGAAAAAGAGTTTGATCCCTTGTTTGCGGCATTCTTCTGCCAATAATTTGAGTACATCCTTTCCGTAGGGTGAACTGTCAACAATATCATATTCAGTAACTTTTGAATCAAACATTGAAAATCCATCGTGATGCCTACTAGTAATAGTGATGTATTTCATTCCGGCATTCTTGGCCATAGTGACCCATTCTACAGGGTCAAAATCAATTGGATTAAAAAAAGCTGGGAGTTTTTCGTACTCCTCAACACTGATGTTTTGATTATTCATTACCCATTCTCCGTCACCTAAAATGCTATAGACCCCCCAATGTACAAAAAGCCCAAAACGAGCATCTTGAAACCAGGCTCTTGCCTCAACATTTTCTTGACTGGGTGTATACTTTTGAGCATTTGTATTTGAAATCAAAAGAAAGGTAAAACAACTCAGAATAAGTTGTTTAAGGTTCGGATAATTCATGTTTTCTAGTTTTGTTTCCTAAATGTAATACTTTTAAAATTGTTATTTTAATGTTATAATTCATCACAACCTTTTTTTTTAATTTATTTTATTCATGTACCTTAAGTAATTATATTTAAAATGAAAATACGAGTAATAACAGTATTTTGTCTTTTGGGGATTTGCCTTAATAGTTGTCTAGAATCCAACGTGATTTTTGAGACCCAATTATTTAAAAATGGAGAAGGAAATTATGCCTGTTATCGAATTCCTGCCATTATTCAATCCCCACAGGGTACTTTATTTGCTTTTGCAGAAGGAAGAAAAAGAAATTGTAATGATTTTGGAAACGTAGACATTCTTGTCAGAAAGAGCAATGACGGTGGACTTCATTGGACTTCTATGGAAGTTGTTGCTGATTTTGAAGAGTTACAAGCTGGGAATCCAGCACCAGTAGTAGATGTTTTAGATCCTTTATTTCCACAGGGGAGGATTTTTTTATTCTACAACACTGGAAATGTTTCTGAACATGATATGCGCAAGGGCAAAGGAGTTCGCAAAGTGTATTTTATCACTAGCGAAGATGAGGGAAAAACTTGGTCAGAGCCAGTAAACATTACCAATCAAGTTCATTTTAATTCAACGACCACTCAAGCAGACCGAGATTGGAGAACCAATGCTACCACCCCAGGACATGCAATTCAATTCAAAAAGACACCCTATCGAGGTCGTATTTATGTTCCCGCTAATCATTCTCAAGGAGATCCGCAAGATGGCTTTAACGAATACCGTGCCTATGGTTTTTATACTGACGATCACGGAAAGAATTTCCGCGTAAGTCCAGATTTGAAAACACTTTCTTCCAATGAAGCTATTGGGGTTGAATTACCTGATGGGTCTTTAATGCTTAATGTAAGGGAACAAAATGGACTCACTAAACAAAGATTAATTGCCATAAGTAAATCTGGAGGTACACAATGGGATGCTGAATATTTCGATCGTGATTTGATTTCCCCCGTTTGTCAATCAAGCCTCTTATTATTTGAAGGAAGTCAAGACACACTTCTCTTGTACTCTGGGCCCAATAGCATCTCAAAAAGAGAAAAAATGACCCTAAAAGCAAGTCGAGATTTTGGGGATACGTGGTCTATAGAGAAAGAAATCTATCCGGGTACAGCAGCCTATTCAGATTTGGTACAAATCGACTCAAAAACCATCGGACTTTTTTATGAGAGAGACGATAATGGGATTTATTTTATTCGCTTTCCCTATTCAGAGCTCACTAAATAATCTTATTTTTAAAAAAAACATTCATATGTCATTCAATAAATACCTCGCTACACTACTTGTATGCATTACTTCTAGCGTTCAAATTCTAGCTCAAGATTGGGCCAACTTTAGCGAATTTAGAGCCGCTAATGAGGCACTTACTACCCCAAAAAGTGGAGAAAATAGGATTGTCTTTATGGGGAATTCCATCACTATTGGTTGGTTACAAACTCATCCTGAATTTTTTAAAGACAAGCCATATGTAAATCGTGGAATCAGTGGTCAAACTACACCTCAGATGCTTGTGCGTTTTCGTGCAGATGTGGTAAACATCGATGCAAAGGTTGTTGTTATTTTAGCAGGTACTAATGATATTGCTGGTAACACTGGCCCTTCTTCTTTAGAGATGATAGCTGACAACATCATTTCCATGACTGAAATTGCTCAGTCAAATGGTGTTAAAGTTATTTTATGCTCTGTGCTACCTGCTTACGACTACCCATGGAAACCTGGTTTAGAACCCAATATTAAAATCCCAAAATTAAATGCCTTAATTAAGAATTATGCAGACCAAAATGGGGTTTATTATCTAGATTATTTCAGTGCACTTAACGACGGAAATAATGGGATAAATAAAAAGAATAGTTATGATGGGGTTCATTTAACTTTGGAAGGTTATAAAATCCTAGAACCACTTTTGGAGGAGGCAATAAAAAAGGTCCTTGAATAAAATATCCAAGAACCTTTAAAGGAGAGTTTATGGTTGGTGTTTATTTTCTAAACTCCAACTTTGCTCTGAAGTATCCCCATCCTAAATGAAGATCCATACCCATATCTGCCTCTTCAAAAATCATAGAAAAGGCCTCTATAGAATCAGAACCTTCTGTTAGAGGAACCGTAACTCTAGCAACGTCTAAATCTTTACTGTAACTGTAAGCTCCCCAAACGCTGGTTGCTTTGTTGATGATGATCGTCATTTGTCCTTCTGAAGGGATGGCATACATAGTATATCTTCCAGCTTCTAATGAATTCCCTCCGACTTTCATAGGACTGTAAAGCGTTAATTCAGTAGACTCATTTGCCCCCAGTCTCCAAATTTCTCCCTGAGGCACAAGAGTTTCAATAGCTCTTCCGTTGAGCTGAGGACGACTGTAAAGTATTCTTGCCCACTGAGCTTCACCTCTAGTTCCCGGATATTCAATCTGATCCAAAGGACTTTTATCTAAGGCTTTAAATTTTTGTGCTTCCACACTTTGTACAGCTACAAATAGGAAAATTGCAATGGTAATAATTTGTTTCATAATTGATGTTTTTAGACTACGAATATAATCAGTCCAAATGATAAATTAATTTAATTTAACTTTTTAATGGAAAGATCAGTTTTAACAGGATGATGATCAGACACCCACATTCCTTCTTTTGTTTTGAGCCAAAGATGATCAGCTCGGATCACTTTAAATCCTTTTTGAAAAACATAATCGATTCTTTGGTCTCCAACCGTTTCAGTATTAAAACCAGTAAAAGTTCCATAATTTGCTGATTCTGTTGTTAAACCTTGCTGAACATCTTCAAAGGCCACTTGCAATAATTGGATAGGCTGTTGGTCTGGAGTCAAATTAAAATCGCCAGTAATTACCACTGGTAATTTTTGCTGATTAATTTCCTCTATTTTAGATAGAATCAAACGAACCGAATTTGCTCTTGCCTCTTTCCCTATGTGATCGAAATGGGTGTTGAATAACCAAAATTCTTCTTTGCTGATTTTATCTTTAAAACGAGCATAGGTACAAATTCTTTCTAAAGCTGCATCCCATCCAACTGAAATTTCATTTGGTGTTTCTGATAACCAGAATGTATTCGATTCCTTCAGTTCCAAACGCTGTCTTTTAAAGAAAATTGGGCTATATTCTCCCTTTGTTTCTCCATCTTCTCGACCTACTCCAACGTGGCTATAGTCTTTCATCCCTGAAGTTAAGTCAAGTAACTGTCGGTGAACCACCTCCTGCATTCCCATCACATCTGGCTGAATATTCAATAGAGATTCAATCATATCTCCTTTTCTTTTTTCCCAAAGATTAACACCGTCATTAGGACTTGCATATCTAATATTATATGAGATAACACTAATTTCTGGAGTTGCACAACTCAAAAAAGTGCCAAATATTGAAATTAAGAGTATTGTATTAAATCTTGAAATCTTCTTAGTAAAGATCATTATTTTTCGTTTTTGAAATCAATTAATTAAATCTGTTATTTGACTAAAATAACAAAATATGATTTTAAACTAGCTGCTTAATTCTTTCTAAATTCCAACTTGTCAATGTCCAAAATACTATGCAATAACACATTAGCTCCTTTCGTAATAGCCTCAGGGGTAGAATATTCCTGAGGTGCATGACTGATTCCATTGACACTTGGCACAAAGATCATCCCAGTAGGAGTAATAACTGCCATGTCCTGTGCGTCGTGTCCAGCACCGCTTGGCATCGTCTTTTGTGAATAGTTCAAATCAATTGCGTTTTGACGAATAATATCTTGAATTCGAATGTCTGTTAGGGCTGGTTCTGCGGTTGCGTCTATCGGTTTAAATTCAAAAGAAGTTTCAGTGGATTTCCCTATTTCATGAGCCTTTGCTTCAATCTGCTTAAACATCAAGATGATTTTTGCAGCATCCAAATCACGTATTTCCAAACTCAGAATTACCTTTCCTGGAATAACATTTGGTGCGCCTGGAAAAGCCTCAATCCTTCCTACTGTACCTACCTGAGCTCCTTCAGTTTTAGTTATTATTTCATTTACAGCTAAAACAAATTGTGCCGCTGCTATCATAGCATCCTTTCGGTCATTCATAGGAGTTGTACCTGCATGATTTGTAAGACCTGTAATTTCCACATCCCACCATTTCAAACCTACAATCCCCTCTACTACACCTATATCGAGTTTGTTTTTATGCAACACATTCCCTTGCTCTATATGCAATTCTAAAAAAGCATGAAGATCTTCAGGACTTCTTTTAACTTCCATAATCTTGTCCGGATTTCCTCCAACTCTTAAAATACCCTCTCCATTGGTATAGCCAGATGCAGTTTTTACCTCCAAAGTGGCTTGGTCAATTTTACCAGCCATAGCACGTGACCCAAAAATAGCACCTTCTTCATTTGAAAAGATGATCATTTCGAGGGGGTGTTTTGTAACGATTTCATTTTCAATCATGGTCTCCAAAACTTCTATTGCACCAATCACTCCTACATCTCCGTCATAGTGTCCACCATTTGGAACTGCATCAATATGAGAACCAAAAGTGATTGGACTCAAATTTTTTATTTTGCCTTCTCTTTTTGCAATTAAATTTCCTGCAGCATCTGTAAAAACATCAAGTCCTAAACCTTCAAGGTATTGAGTCAAATAAGCTCGAGCCTGAATATCATGATCACTGAACGCTACACGGTCATTCCCCCCATTGGAATTCATTCCAAAAGTGGAAAGTTTTTTTAATTGGGCATTCAGTCGATTTGAATTGACCTCTAAAGTCTCTTCTTGTGCACGGGCATTACTACAGTTTATAAAAATTACAATAGCGATCCAAATGATTTTGTTAATCTTCATGAGTATTTTTCTTGTTTTGAACTAAAATTAAAGTTTATTTGATACCCTACTCTCTTTTTTTGAAATTTTCAATCACATTTTAGAATCTAATCTTTTTTGTACATTTCATAAAAAATAAACTAAATGAAAAAAGGGATTTTCATAATCGCACTCATAATTGGATCTTTTAGCTTGCAAGCTCAACATGGCAAGGTAATGGATGACCTTAGCTTAAACAGTAAGATTCTTAAGGGAGAACGCAAGTTTTCTGTTTACCTCCCACCAGATTATGATTCTTCAAGTAGAAGTTATCCAGTCTTATATTTATTGCACGGATATACTGACGACCATACCGGATGGGTACAATTTGGAGAAGTACTTCATATCGCAGACAAAGCCATTCTCAGTGGAGATGCAAGTCCTATGATCATTGTAATGCCAGATGCAGATACAGGTTTGCCGGGCTACACTAACGCCATCTCTGGAAACTGGAATTACGAAGATTTTTTCTTTAAAGAATTAATGCCACATGTAGAGGATCGTTTTCGAATTAAAAAAGAAAAACGTTTTCGAGCTATTTCTGGACTCTCTATGGGCGGAGGAGGGACATTCCTCTACGCTCTTCATCGTCCTGATTTATTCTCATCTGCAGCCCCTCTTAGTGCTTGGATGGGACCCCAAAATTTAAAAGAAATGGAAGATTTCGCAAATCGTGAAAATATAAAATTTGATTCTAAAAATTTGGAGAGCTTTCTGGATCGAAACAACCCTTTGCGTCTGGTTGATAAAATGGAAGCCAAGGAATTAAACTCCGTACGTTGGTTTATTGATTGTGGAGATGATGATTTCTTATATGAAGGAAATAGTCTTATGCACATTAAAATGAGAGATAAAATGATCAATCACGAATTTAGAATACGGGATGGAGGACACACTTGGACTTATTGGAGAACCTCACTACCCACCGTCCTTTCATTTATTTCAGACCATTTTCATCAACGCTAAAAAATAGATCCATAAATTATGACTTTAAAGTGCGGGGTCACTACAGCACTACTTTTTTTGGCTGTGAGCTGTTCTAAATCGGATGTGATTTCAGAAGAAACCGAAATAATCCAGGAAATCCCAATTAATAGCAACTCCCTTCCCTTTTTCAAGATCAATACAAAAGGAAATACAATTGTTGATGAACCTAAAGTAAGTGCCAATCTTCAAATAGTTCATAAAGATTCTCTGTTAGAAAGCCATCAAATAGGAATAGAAATAAGAGGATCCAGTTCTCAAATGTTCGACAAAAAATCGTACGGTTTTGAAACTTGGGATTCAACCAATGAGGACCTAAACGCCGTAATTGGAGGATTTCCTGAGGAGGAAGATTGGATTTTATATGCCCCCTACAGTGATAAATCATTAATCCGTAATGTACTGATTTATCAACTCTCCAATGAAATGGGACAATACGCAACTAAAACAGCCTTTTATGAATTAGAAATCAATCAAACTTATCAAGGGACCTATGTTTTTATGGAAAAAATAAAACGGGATAAGAATAGAGTCGATATAAGCAAAAATAAAGAAGATGATATCAGCGGAGGTTATATCATTAAGATTGATAAGCCTACTGGAGATGGGGATTGGTACAATGAATCCTTTGCTTTTGGCTCACAATATACTGTAGAAGGTGTATTGGGTCAATTTAAAAATACCATCTTTTTGTATGAATATCCCGATGCAGATGATATCTCTGATTTGCAAAAAGACTACATACAAAAGTATATGTATGATTTTGAAACAGCTTTAGTGTCAGAGAATTTTTCATCTGAAGAAGACGGATATCAAAAGTATATCGACTTAGATAGTTTTATTGACTTTTTTATTTTGAATGAGGTCTCTAAAAATCCTGATGGATTTCGGTTAAGTACTTTTATGCATAAAGACAAGGGTGAAAAATTAAAAATGGGACCCATTTGGGATTTTAATATTGCCTTTGGAAATGTTGATTATTGTAATGGTGCCTCAACTGAGGGGTGGGCCTACAAATTTAACGACATCTGCCCAAACGATACTTGGCTTGTTCCTTTTTGGTGGGAACGTTTTATGGAGGATCCCATTTTTATAAAGGCATTGAAGGAACGTTGGACAAGCCTTCGGACTGATATTCTCTCCACCAATAAAATACTTAGAGATATAACAATGCTTCAAGAGTATTTAGAAACGAACAATGCCATTCAAAATAATTTTTCGAAATGGTTGGTTTTAGGAAAGTATATTTGGCCCAACGCTTATGTTGGAAACAATTATACCGACGAAATAAACTATTTGAAAGATTGGAGCGAGAATCGTTTGGAATGGCTTGATAATCAGATAAATTCACTTTAAAAAACCAAATGCTCAGAGCTGTTATTTTTGACATGGACGGTGTTATTGTAGATAGCGAACCGTTGCATCACAAAGCGTATCAAAAAATGTTCGATGACTTCGGAATAGAGGTTTCAAACTCCATGTATGAATCTTTTACAGGAAAAGCCACTTTGGCTATCTGTGAAAAACTCTGTACTACATTTAATCTTAAACTCACACCAGAAACACTTATCAATCGAAAACGACAGCATTTTAATATTCTCTTCGAACAGGATCAAGATTTTAATCTTATTGATGGTGTTCGCCAATTGATCGAGGAGTATTCAGAAGCTGGACTGACTTTAGTACTGGCATCTTCTGCTTCCATGCAAAACATCAATCGTATTTTTAAACGTTTTGAATTAGATCCCTATTTTAAGGCAAAACTAAGTGGTGCAGATCTCAAAGCTTCCAAACCTCATCCAGAAATATTTATAAAAGCGACTTCAGAAACAGGATTTTTAAGAGAAAACTGTTTTGTGATTGAGGATTCTACAAACGGAATCAAAGCAGCAAAAGCTGCAGGACTTTTTTGTGTTGGGTTTGATAGCCCCCATTCAAAAAATCAAGACTATAAAGAAGCTGACTTGACTATCAATTCGTTTAAAGAAATTGAGTTTAATAAAATTAAGACTCTTTTTTAGTTTTCTTTTTACTATCCACAGTCACAAAAAATTCCCAGATATAAGAAGCTATATACACCAAAACAAAAGGCAATATGTAAATATAATAGAACGTTTTGTCTGTTACTAAAATCTGAAGGTAATCTGAATTGGTAGAATAGTATCCCAGCTTTTCAGTAGAGAGATCGTAAATGAGCCCTATAAAAATTATAGCAGTATAGAGCAAGAGGATGATTCTTAGGGGCCAATACAATTGAGGTCTAAGATATGAAAAGCCAAAGTAATACGGAATTTTTTTCAAGAGTCTAATTTGATATCACTCAAAAATACAAAAACTAAATTCAACTGAAGTACTTTGATTTTCAATCAACTTTAAGGCTTTGTTTTTTAATTTAAACCGTGATTTTAAGAAAAACGCTAATTAAAATTAAACTAGTGCAAAAATATTTTGTCTATTTATGAAAACAAAACTCATGAACACACTTTTAAGATTTCTTGCCGTACTCGCGGTATTCTCCCAACTTAGCATTTCTTGTCAATCAGAAACCAAAGAAAAATCAGAAATTACAATTGGATTACAAACCTATTCTTTCAGGACTATGGAAGATCAAAGTCCAATGGCTATTCTAAATTATATTAAACAAACAGGAATAAAAAACGTAGAATTAATGGGTAATCATGCTGAACCATTTGCTGGTGCACCCGAAAGTTCCATGTCTGATCCGGTCAAATTAGCGGTAATAATTAAGCAATACAGAAAAGAAAGCTTGACTGAGGAGGAAAAGATAATAGCGGAAGAAATTGCCAAAGAAAGATTAGAGTTCAACAAAGAGGTAGAAGAATGGAGAAAAAATGTTGACTTTAAAAAGTTTGAAGAACTTAAGCGTTTATATGATGAGGCTGGAGTTTCCATTTATGCGTTTAAGCCACGAGTGTTTGGTAAAAATAATACAGATGAAGATATTCGTTATGGTATGCGCGCTGCTAAAGCACTTGGTGCAAATCATGTTACACTAGAACATCCAGAGGATGATGAACATACGGCTAGATTAGCTAAAATTGCTGAAGAGGAAAATATACTAATTGGATATCACGGTCATGAGCAACAAACTCCAACACTTTGGAATACTGCAATGAGTCAATCAGATGCAAATCGGATGAATCTTGATTTCGGTCACTACATTGCAGCAGAAAATAAAAACCCACTTGACATCATCAAAACTAAACACGAAAAGATCGTGAGTATGCATCTGAAAGATCGTAAAAAAAGAAGTAATGGAGGAGATAATTTAGTGTGGGGCCAAGGCGATACTCCCATTCAAGAGGTTTTAAAACTAATTCAGGACAATGGATATGACTTTCCAGTAACTATAGAGTTGGAATATAAAATTCCAGAAGGATCGGATGCTGTAGAGGAAGTGAAAAATTGTGTCGCATACATTAAAAGTGTGCTTTAATTTCAATCCCTTTCAAAAATTAAGAGGCTGGTACAGGTTTCAAACAAAAATTTAATCAACTACTATTAAATGATAATGAACTCATGAAAAATCATAAAAAAAATTTTCCAATCGATTCTCGAAGAGACTTTATTAAAAAGGCAGCTTCTGCTTCACTATTTTCTATAGTTCCAAGCAGTACACTAACTAGCTTAGGATACCAATCACCTAACGACATGGTTAACATTGCTGCAATTGGAGTTGGAAACAGAGGGGGTCAAGTAATAGGGAATATTGCTACTCCAGATGTCATTGTTGAACGTGCTAGAATGGGAGGTTTTTTAAGACAGCCCTATGGAGGAATTCAACCTGAAAGAAGTCCATATAACAGAGGTCAAGCTACAGAGCCAAAATCTTTTAAACACGCAAATATTTATGCTATCTGTGATGTAGACCATGAATATGCGGGACATATCATCAAGGGATATCCTAAAGCCAAAACTTATTACGATTACAGAGAAATGATCGATAACGATAAGAACATCGATGCCGTAGTAATTGCAACACCTGATCATACACATGCCGTTATTTCATCCTATGCGATGAAAGCAGGTAAGCATGTATATGTAGAGAAGCCAATGACAAAAACCATTTACGAAGCTAGGTTTTTAAGAGATTTAGCTAGAACAACAGGTGTAATCACCCAGGTTGGAAATCAGGGACACAATGTTGAAGGAACGATGCAAACGGTGGAATATATTCAATCGGGTATGATCGGTGACGTAAGTGAGGTGCATTTATGGTCCAATCGTCCTGTTTGGAAACAAGGCTATTTTAGTCGCCCTGAAGGAATTCAGGTTCCAAAAAATTTAAACTATGACCTCTGGTTAGGCCCCGCTCAATTCAAACCTTATCATCCAGATATTTTGCATTTTGCTTGGAGAGGACTTTGGGATTATGGTACAGGTGCCATGGGAGATATGGGCGCACATACTTTCGACGCTCCAATTTGGGCATTAGATCTTGGTATGCCTACCAAAATTCAGGCGACAACAACACCTTTCAACGACGACTATATTCCTGTATCAGAAAGTGTAACATATGAATTTGAAGCTCGCGGTAATAAACCTCCTGTAAAAGTAACTTGGTCTGATGGTGGAATAAAACCTTCACGACCGTCTGAGCTAGAACCTAATCGTGGCTTAAGAGAAGCACTTTATATAGGTACTAAAGGAAAGCTAATGCACGGAACTCATGGGGCTATACCCGAATTAATTCCTGAAAATCCCGAGAATACACCCAAAAAATGGCTCCCCAGACCGAGTAGCGTGTATCTGGATTTTGTAGAAGCAATAAAAGAGAATCGCCCAGCGGCTAATAATTTTGAAGTAGCTGCCAAAGTAACCGAAGTGATGCTTTTAACAAATATTGCTGTTGCTGCACAAAAACTCGATATCACTTTAGAGTATGATGCTGCAAACATGAAAATAACGAATTGTGATGCCGCTAATGATTATTTCCACTACGAGTATCGTAAAGGTTGGGAATTGTAAATTATTTGACGAATCAATTAAAACTCCAAAACAACTTCAACTCGAGTTCAATCTAGATTTGAAGTTGTTTTTGTTTGAAAAAGACAAATATTAATTTGCTTCAATTTTCACTAATAATACACTGTGCGCAGGAATTTCTAATTGGAGTTGATCCTTTTTAATATAATATTCAGTAAACATTTTGATTCCAACTTTATGAGGCGCATCAAATGTGTTGTGATCCTGAATTTCTGGTGAATGAATCGCCTCAATAGAAACCTTATTGTATTTTATATCTTCAAGAGGAATAGATACTGCATGTGCCTTTTGACTATCAATATTTACAAGTGAAATATGGATATCCCCAGACGTGTTTTGTGAAGCAGAAACACTCAAGGCTGGTAAAGATTGTCCTTCAAAAGAAAATTGGGGTGTTTTAAAATTTAAGGGGATTAACATTGCATCTTGATGTACTGCATACATTTTCATCACATGATAAGTAGGGGTTAAAATTAGCTTTTCTCCTTCAGTTAAAATTACAGCTTGAAGGACATTAACAGCCTGGGCCAAGTTGGCCATCGTTACCCGCTGTGCGTGATTATTAAAAATATTAAGTGTCATTCCTGCGATCATCGCATCACGGATTGTATTTTGCTGATATAAAAAACCAGGGTTTGTACCCGGTTCAACATTATACCACCCCCCCCATTCATCCACTATAAGGTCAATTTTACGTTCTGGATCATATTCGTCCATTATAGCAACATGTTTGGTTATATATTCATCCATCATGTGGGCTCTTTGCATGGTTTGAAAATATTGTTTTTCACTAAAATCTGCAGCTGGACCTTTGTTTCCCCAGTCAATAACAGAATAAGAATGAAGTGCGACAGCTTCAATTAAATTTTTAGGTATATTTTTCATTAATACTTCAGTCCAACGGTAATCTCCATCACTCGCGCCAGAAGCTACCCGATATAATTTTTGAGAATTACTCCAATCTGTCATGTATGTTGCATATTGTCGGTATAGATCAGTGTAGTATTCCGCAGTCATGTGACCCCCACATCCCCAAGCTTCATTTCCTAACCCCCAGTATCGGACATCCCATGGCTTTTTACGTCCGTTTTTTCGGCGTAAATCTGCCATTGGACTCACTCCATCATGATTTACATATTGTAACCAATCTGCGAATTCACGAACTGTTCCACTTCCTATATTCCCAGAAATATATGGTTCGGTTTCCAATACCTCACAAAGATTTAAAAAATCATGGGTGCCAAAACTGTTATCTTCTGTAACACCTCCCCACCACTGATTTACAATAGTCGGACGATCTTGTTTAGGACCTACACCGTCTTTCCAATGATAAGTATCTGCAAAGCATCCCCCTGGCCAGCGCAGATTTGGAATTTTCATCTCTTTTAAAGCACTAATTATATCTGTTCTAACACCATTAAGATTCGGTATTTCACTCTCTTCTCCAACATAAAAACCTCCGTATATACAGCGCCCAAGATGCTCCGCAAAATGACCGTAAATATGCTTGCTAATTTGGATATCTGAAGACCCTAGTTGTAATTTAATTTCGGTTTGAGCATTAACAACAAAACAAAGTGACAGAGTAATTAAAATTGCTTTACTTTTCATATTAGTTCTTTTATATTTTAAACTAATCTAATTAATATTTAGCTTTCACTAAAGGGTTAATGTATCAAATATCTATTCTTAATTTCTTGTGACAGGGCTAAATGTAAAAAAAGATTCATTGAACAATTTGAAATTTACTTCTAATCTTTAGTCGTCAAAACCAAACAGAATTGAAAAAATGAACAGCTTATCGTTCTATAGATTATGAAGTGAAAACAACCTAAAAAAAATATAATACTGAACGTCAAAAAAAAAGTCTTTGATTTATAATATGAAGAAAGTGGACCACTTATAAAATACCTTTTTCTCACATCAAATAAAATTCATATGAAAGAATAGTTTGTTGTATGTTTTTACTAGACAATTTAAAATCAAAAGAAAACTCTTTTTTTAGCTGAAAATTACCTTTAACTTCGAGAAAAAATAGAGTTTAGATTGAATCCATAGTGAATTTAATAAATATATTACCATTCACTAGTTTTATCTAATATAAAAATTTTCTAGAATTTAAATAATTTAAGATTCAAATATCTTCTATTTTAAAATACTTGTAATGAAAAATCTGTGGATTACTCTTTTCATAATAATTTTGAATCAGTTAAATGCTCAAGACTATTCCAGTTTGATTCCTGTACTCACAAAAGCAATACAGGAGCAACAACAACAACTGGAAGCGCAACAAAAATTAACTCAAAGTTTGTTAGAACGTTTGGAAACCCTAGAGAATAAATAAGCCTTTGAAAAGACTTAGCTACTTATTATTTTTTCTAAATGTATGTCTTTACGGA